>Ga0058702_10001089_pt1 | contig 10536 bp, 14 predicted proteins | sample AgamicOrSfe_FD_83781 | JGI IMG/M metagenome (GOLD analysis project Ga0058702, IMG submission 83781) | Agave microbial communities from Guanajuato, Mexico - Or.Sf.e | ecosystem: Host-associated > Plants > Phyllosphere > Phylloplane/Leaf | place: Guanajuato, Mexico | collected 2012-05-30
GAAGGGGAGGGTGAGTATGTGTATGTGTGACTCTGGAGACGATGGGGTCTTGGATGGACTAAGTGTATTTTCCCCGAAAATGGCGTTGATTGATTCGATTTCGTCGAGGAGTGCGGATGGGATTGATGAGGAGGACTCTGCCATGTCATGTGCGTAAGTCAAACGGGTGAAGGTTAGGTTACCTTGTGGACGTTGGGGGACGGAGGGAAGCGCATGTGAAAGTTTTGAAGCTGTTTGGTGGTGATCGTGCGCGAGTCAGGTGGCGATCTTGTTGTTTTTCACGATGGATGATGGATTTCGGTCTTGGCGGAATTGATCATGTATGTCAAGGCGTATTTGCCAGTTTTGATTAGGAGCTACAGTATGCAATCACCCTTGCCGATGTGGAAACTTTGAGAGAAACAACCATTCGAAACGCCCAACCTTGCATGCATGAGTTCCTTTTCCTTTCCCCTTTCCCCTTTCCTTTTCCCATGCCGACAGAGCCGTGATGAGAAGCATAACAATCATTTATCATCGTCCATCATTCCCCAGGTCCGCCACCTCTCCTCAGTCTCGCGTCAAAAACCGACTCAAGCCCCTCCCAAACCGTCCCACTCCACTCTCACTCCCGACACTCGACCCTCCACTTCGTGCACTCCCCACACTCGCCACACTCCCCGCCCTCCTCATCCTCTCCTGCATCTCCATCTCCATCTCACCCGCCTCCATGTCCGCAGCCACCGCATTCCCCGCTCCTCCCCTCCCAACATGCACCACACTGCTCTGTCTTCCCCCCACACTCCACGCACTCGCCCGACTCCTCGTCGGTGCCAACGCCAGACTTCCATTCCTAACTTCCCTCTGTTCCGCCGCTCTGAGCTCTGCCTCGAGGTCATACGGTGCATGTGGATAGCTTGCAGGATGTCGTGCGTTTCCCGCCCCGCCACGACCCGTCATGCGCACTCTCGCCGGCTGAACAGTGGTATACGCCGGATTCGACGAATCGAGCGGTCCGGCTTGGGTTCTAGCTCTTTCGCTGTCAGCATCGACGGTTGAGGAGGTGGTGGAAGAGGTGGAGGCGCGGTGGAGCATGGTTGAGGGCGAGCTGGTGAGGGATGTGGGTGGGAGAGGTTTCGATCTTGAGAATGGAAAGGCGAAGGCGGGACCGCTGGCGTTGTGGCCGGAGGAGAGGGAGGAAGAATGGTAACTGTGCATGTTTCCGGCGCCGCCGCGGCCGGAGGGGAGGTAGTGTGTTTGGGAGGTGCGGACGGAGGGGTGGGGTTCGAGGATGTGGAGGTTGAAGGAGGGCATGTCGGGTGGGTTTGGTGGTTGGGGGCGAAGAGGTGGCGTGTGGATGGACCTGGGTCTGGGTGTCGTGGTCGTCTAGGTATGAAGGATGTGGGCTGAGCTGATGATGTGGTTGTTGTTGTTTGTTTGTTTTGATCGATGCCTGTCAGGTGGCGAACCTTTTTTTTTTTCAGATTGAATGAGCAGTAGAGCCTGCTTCAATACTGTCGTCGAAGGAATCAAAGTATCGAAGAAACAAGACTAGAAGACTAGAGGCCAGGACAGGATTACAAGCAGAGGAAGAGGAAGAGGAAAAGGAAAAGGAAGAGCGAAACGTCCTGATAATGTATATAGATGCAAGTACCTTTGTACCTCGAAATTTCTCCATGTATTGCCAAGTCACGCAAGTCAAAATCACGCAAGTCAAGTCACGCAAGTCAAGTCACCTCCCCAGGTCACCGGACCTCGTTCCTTCCGTTACACATTATTTTTCATGATCACGACACCAGCCTGATGACCCCTTCAGCTGCATTTATGATGCCTTTCCCGCCGCCATTCCCCGCTTCGTCTTTGACCATTTATCTCGCATCTCACCTCATATACACCCAGAATGAGACACATCTCCGCAAGCCGCAAGTGATGCGATCCCACCCTTCCCTCGCGCAATCCGCATCACCACCGAATTATGCCATGGCAAAAACGTGGTCACGTCAATTGGGAGTTGGCGACCAGACGAAAAAACCATGGGGTAGAACGACAGAAAATGCGGAGGTGGTGGGTAGGGTGGAGACGAGGAAAATATCAATACACCACATGACACTCGCTCGGAGCTCGGCTACCTAATGCCATCGGAAGTTACTTCGTATGTACGGGACTCGGCGCGTGCGCTGTTGACTGTTGACGTGGTGTTTCAGTAGATAAAGAGATGATGATGAGGCGATGTTTTGCGCTGGGTTGTGTTGCTGGTTGTATATATGGTAGGTGGTATTCTCCACCATTGTTTGACGAGTCGGCATTGTGCTGCCAGGCATTCGAACCCTCCATCCTCCTTCATCAGGGACGGCGGAATCGATGTTGTGCTTGTGCTGCGTTGCACGGACAGTGGTGCGTGTGCTGACGATGAATCCAAGGAGGTGGACGACGCGCTGTATTGTGTTCTCCCATTGTCCCTCACCTTTTCTAGCAAAGCTGATGAAAGACTGACTTTTTCCTTTCCATCCCATACTCCATCATCACCAGCTATTATCCAAGTCTCGTGCTCACGCCCGTCGATCACCTCACCTCCATCTTGGCCCGACCTGCGGTTGCCCCGTCTCATAATGCCCGCTGCCACCTGGCCCGAGCGTATTCTCCATGAATGGTGGGAAATCTTCCAAGATATCCTGCTGCATCAGGTTGTTGCCTGCAACAACAGCAGCAGAATCAGTCCTCGACATGCACGCAGATTGCGGCCCTGTAGTCATGGGCGCCGAGTACCAGCCCGGTCGAGATGTGGTATGCATGGACGACGGTGCACCTGATGAGTCAGGGTCACCGAGAGTAAGTAGACGGAATAGGTTATCTCTGTTCCAATCTGTCTGTATTAACATTGGTGCAGGCGTCGGTGGCATCGACTGTGGGTACTCGAAAGATGAGCTTGGATATGTCGCATGGCGCGGCGCTGGACTTGGATGTATGACTGAGCCGTAAGAGTATTCTGATGATGATGCATCGGTACTTTCGATGGTCAGAGCTGGATCTATGAAGCCTGTGTCGATTGGGTTGTCTAGAGGTACCCAAGGATATGACGTTGCTGGGCCTGCCCATAGATTCGCGTCCAGTAGGTCGCTTGGGTCCACCTCTGGTAAGGAAGAGTAGTGATGTAGACCTGGGAAGCCAGTGGAGTCGTTAACGGTAGTGTCAGGCACGCCATATATTGCAGCTGTGTCCGCCAGGAGATCAAGACCATCAAAGTCTGGAAGAGGCTGTGGGTGAATGGTCCCTAGTTGTTGTGGATCTGCTCCAGATGGCCTAGTAATGGGTAAAGGTATGGATTGTTCTAATGGAAGGATCGGGGAGGTGTCATCAGGTTGTTCACTACACAGAATCAGCAAATATCGAGCGTCTCAAGGTGAGCGAACGTACTGTGCTCTCCTATGTCGGCAATACAGATCGTCTCTGTAGAATTCTTTCTTACAACCTGGATGATCACAGATTGTTGATGCTTCGCCATGGGTCGCCTGATGTCGTCTGCACGACAGGTAGGTTAATTGAAACTCTCGGTGGACCAACGACTTGGTGCCATGGAGTCGGGACAGGACTCACCTGAGATGCTCATTTCGTGTGTAGATCTAGCAGCACGGTTAGTACACAATGCTTTTACCAACCACATGAGAGTCGACATACCTTTCCACAATGACATTTGTGTACCTTCTGACCTTTCAGTGCCCTCTTGATGCGTCCCTTTGGCGTCAAAGCAATATCACTACCGACAGAGAAGACGGCCGAGTCTGATTTGGACCGACGTTTGGAACCTATCCTGTAAGGAGGGACACTGTGTGTCTCCATGACTACAGGTTGCAGGTCATCTGCACACTCCGAAAGACTGAGCAGTGATTGCTTGCGCGATTGACGCCGGCGAGTCGCTGGAGCTGGTCCTGCAATGTCGGCTTGAGTTGATGGGAATGCTGCGACTCTAGAGGAAGAAGATCGCTGCATCCTCAGGTCGATAGCGGGGATGGAGTCTTCACTGGGCGCAAGCTGATGTCGGTCGAGTATGGTGAGATGTGCAGATGAGCGTCTTTTTGTCGTCAAGTCTCCAGCATTTCGCTCGGGATTAATGTGGTTTGCAGGCACCTGTGTCGATGGTGGTGATTCTCATGAAGCATACAAGCTGACGATTGTAGACACTGCGACAATGTTATAAGATTAAGAAGCTTTGGCTCAAAGTAGTTTGCAGGTATGGTACGTCGGTAAAGTATCAGAAAGCAAGCAATGACGACGGACGCTTGCGGCTAATATGCGCCGGAGCCTTGCAGCGAGGCTCAATTGACAATGACGGCGCACGCTACGCTGCTGTCTCCTGCCTGATCGACTCGCGCGCTTGTTATCAAGCCAGGTCAGTGGAGGCGAAGGAGGCGCAGATCTGAAAATATCTGGTAGTATAGCACGTAGTGCACGAGGTTTGAACGGGCGGCTTGCAGTGCGACTGGAAGGGCAGGAAACGGCCTGTTAGCATTAAAACTTCGGAGGGTGATGGCACGAATGAACGAGAGGCCTACAGGTAGAAGACGATGCTGATGTGCCGGAGGGAGACGGGAAGGATCCAGGGGAAGAGGTAGAGGAAGAGGTGCGATGCACATGCACATGCACTGTGAAGTATGATGGTATGGTGGGCATTGCTCGTTTCAGGTAGTGATGGGCGGATCGAGCGTGCAAGGTGCGAGGAACACCGCCCTGCCCGCGCGACCTTGGCCACGTAACTGTTTGCTATCATACGATTCACATCGCAATCGCATGCAGACGACGAGGTCGATGAGGTCTGGAGTATATGCTTACCGATGATGCGCGATGAGGACATCTCTCCCCCAGTGCATTGTGAGGTTAGGGTTAACCCCAGAAAGGCAGGTGTTCTGCTATCCCGAATCACAGGATTCCCGTTTGAGGAAACGATGCCAATGTGACCTGCGATACGTGGCCAATCATGAGCTGTTTACTGGCTTTCTCGGCTTTCTCTGCCCCCCTTGCTTTTACACCCCACGAGGCTCGGGGGCGCTGGGAAGCCGCGGCTCGTCATAGCGGCGCTCGCTTCCTTCACGTTGAGCATCGTGGCTGTCGGCGTATGCACGCGCCAGGCCTTGTCTGCGGCTCATCTTCGCTTCTGGAAGCGGGGCGCAATCGCCATCATGAAAAAAACGCGTGATCAAATGCCCCCCAGTACGATGCGGAGATGTTTTCTCAAAGCCTTATTTGCTCCGTCTTGACACAACACCTTATCGACCTTCACAGCAGCTGTGGCATCGAGCAGAGCGATAATTGCAGGGTAGTTTGTTCGCTGCTTGAGAATAGGAAATACAAGCCTGCTCGTGATCGGATGCTCGCGGCTACCGGGGAGTGGAATAGGCTTACCGTGCATAAGTTGGTACGATTGGTACTGTGGTACTAGTGCGCCGATGAAACGGCAATCTGAAACCATGCCCGCCTCCGCCCTCCCTCGGTTGTGAGGCCATTGCCCGCGTCGAGTAAGGATCTACGCACAACGTGCTATCGGGCCATCTAGTGAATAATGTGCAGACTATGGAATCATTTCATGTTAAGTTAGTGGGAAGACTGCTTAAAAAGCAACGGTGGGTCTGCTCCGAAGCCTGCTCGAGGCTGCTTCATGCCTTCTTGTTTCACAACCAATAAAAGCAGATTTAGGACGTTGTCGTTACATTGTCGACCAACTGATCAGCAGGCCAGAACAAAGAGATGACGACCCTACGAAATCAGCCACTACTCGATAATCTTCATACCCGATCTAACCAAAGTAGTCGCGTGCTTGTACCACACAAGATCAGAAGATCGAGCACGAGTGGGCTGAATTCAAGTCTCCGGTTACTAGACTTGAGAACGTGGCCCGAGGAGCGGTTCTCGTGAAAGATGTGCTGGAAGCAAGTCTGCGAATATACCTTGCTCACTCAACCAGTACCATGACCTCTGCACTGCGATGCAATGCTTGGTCATCAAGAACGAGCTTCCATCCTTTCAAGGCTGCTTGTCTATTTGGTTCTTCGTGCGGATATGGAGCATGACAGGGCATTTCCAGTGGCACTCCGAAGAGCATGAGTGTGTTTTGCCAATTTCGGTCATTGGTAATTGATCGTCGTAAAACCCTGAAGCTCCCAGCTTCGTACCAAGGTAACTCTACTCTGAGAACGTGGAAGAGAGTAAGGCGTTCGTAGCCATGGTTCAACAATGCTTGTTATGTGAACCCTTTGAGTGCTGCGTATATGTGGAGAGCAACGCTCGGAATACTGGTGGAATAGAAAAGGCCTCCGATTGCTAGTCTGGAAATGGGGTCTGCAGTTTCATTGTAAACTCTTGTCGATGCTGAAGAGCGTACGGACAAAAGTGCCCCGAGCACGAGTAGTTTCAGAAGCACTTCCACGACCTGAATGATGCCAGTGAAGCCGAAGCCGAACCGCTGTCCGAGGAATAGGAGTGTGACCCTCCGTCTGTACTCAAAGCCGTTGAGACTATGCTGTGAGACGAACACGTCGAGCTCCGATAGTGGCAGGCTTCGGATGTCTTCACGCTTCGTCGAACCCAACGACACGTCACTGAAGTCGCCATAGCTTTGATTTGCTGGTGAACATCTCAGACGTTGCATAAAGAGCCATCTCCAGCGTGTAAGCTGACTCTTTTGCAGTAGTGGTGCCGTTCTTGCTTGCTGTGCTTGCTGAAGTCGATTGTCGAGGAAGAGCTTGACAAGGCTGTTGATATTTAAAATGGCAATCGTGCGATTTCTCACATCTGTGCAGATAAACTCCCGATCGAGTGCCTCGGACGTGTGAGCGTAGTGCACGAATCGACTGTAGAATGATGGAGACAGCACAGTAAGCTCACAGCAAGGCTTGGTCTCGGTATTGGCCGAAGGGCTGGTAAGCACAATCTCGCTCTGAGTTCCGGTGCCAGGCGCAGGTCGATAAGTAATTGCTATTAAGTCATTACTGCTGTCGAGAACATGTTCGAGATATGCAAGAAAAAATACTTCCAAGACTCTAGTACATGGTCAATATCACATTCGCAAGTAAGCTCTTGCGGAACGTACTTCTCTGTTTCTGTAGCATGCCTTGCAATAGTACCCGCGGCTACTTCTGGCCTGAAAAATACTGCTAATCTCTTCTTGAAATACAACTTCCAGGCTTCGCGAATGATACGTGGGAACGTGACAAATCCTACCCAACCCCATTTCAAAACCAGGGACACTTTTTCGAGCGATGTCATAGTGGTTGGATCAATGGCACCGCCGTCAGAAAAGACACTCGCGATAAGTTTGCGATGGCCTCCAGAAGAGGAGAGTGTGATTGTGTTGGATACTTTAGACAACGTGGCAATGTCGAAAGGAAGTATGTCGCGAGCAGCCAGATTGTACGAACCTTCACGGGAATTGAAAGGCGAAACGTGGAAATCCTTCTTCCAGACAGATCTGAAGATTTTAGGCTGCAACCTCTTCTGGTGTTCAGTCTCCAAGACTTTGTAAGCTCTGGTTTGAAAGTGATGTTCGATCGGGTCGATTCCCTCTAACTTCTGCTGCTGCTGCTGCTGCTGTTCCATAGGCATATTCTGGACCCTATGCTGAAGCTTAGCCATTTCACCGGTTGCCCTAGCGTCATCCATCATTTGATGCATAATTCGCGTAACCTCTTCTCTACTGAATTGGTCATTCCGCGTTACCTGACTAGATGGACCTTGTGATGTTTGAGGTTGCATCGCGTTCTTGTCCATGTCTGTGATTTCATCCGCTGGCTCTGGTCTCTCCAGAATGTAAACGCGTCGCTCGTCAAACGTGTTGTTGACTTCCAGTATCATTGCAGTCAACTCCTTCCTTTCCGAATATAGATACCAAAAAGAAACAGGATTGAAACTGTAGCCACAGAATCTTGGGGCGGTGACAAGATAGGCATACGGATAGACTGCTGATATCATCTGTTGTGAGATTAAGTAGGCATCTAACTTCCCACGAAGCCCTAAGTGGCCGTCTCCTCTTGACAGGTAATCTGCTGGATCGACGTGAAACCACCCAGACTTCTTCGAGCGCTCCGCAGATAGCATAGATCCTAAACAGCCACTCCAGCCGACTGGAATACCAACGAAAAGATATGAGTAAGAGAACGAATGCTTCTGCGGAAATCTCCTTGAATGCGTGGTTCGACATGGTAGAATGAGAGGCTTCGCCCACGTTTTCGTGTCATGTGGTGTAGAAAGCAGGTGATCAGTCGCTTCCGTATACGCTCGCTCGAGTGTGACTTCACTGTGCATATGCCTGACTGTCAACCACAATAGCAGAGTGATGGCACAGTGAACGATGAACTGTGTCAAGTTCGGCATGTTCATGAGACTCAACAGCAGGTATACTACGACATCCTGTGATATGGACGGATCGTTCCATTTCGAGCGTAGGCTGAAAGAAAGCAGCCATGGAAGTAGCTGTACCACTTGCTGCTGAAACTGGCCTGCAGTCAAGTCTTGCGCCATGAACATGACAGCTATAATTTGCCGTACTAGTACACGGCGATAGCTTGATATAAGATATTCATGATTGTGCAAAAGCGAAACTCCGGACCTGACAATTTGATGCGGCCTTCTAACAAAGTGGCAACCCCATGCGAGATGTGAAGCTTTCACATGTCAATACGGATCGAAACTGAAACGTGCCTGCCGAACAGCTGAAACAAGATATCTAAGGCGCGCATTCCTGACATCACCCAACCTTCGAGCGATGGTCTTGCGGCTCAATGGACACTTCGTTGTCCAGCTCCAGTCTCAAGCGTAAGCGACCTGGTAGGACTATCACCAAGCATCACCAAGCGGCAGTCAAGCAACCCCACGTAGAGCTTGTGCACGAAGGCGATCAAGATGGCGCCCTCCTGGAGCAGATGCTGCGAAGAGCAGTCTGCATAGCACTTCATAGTGCAGGATTCACCTCAGCTGAGCCTGCTGCCATGGAGAGCTTGCTAGCTTCGACGCAGGAATGTGAGTAATGCCGAGTGGTCAATCAGCTATTTGCGTGTATTGACTTGGCGTCAGATATGATCAGCTTCTCTCGACAAGTTGCAAATTACATGAGACACGGACGACGATCACAGCCACTTCCACAAGACTTCATGCAAACTCTCGCACACTTCGACTTGCGCTCTTCCCTTCTCGAAGCCGACCTCGATCTGAGTATTCCAGCACAAGCAACACAACTACCACTCCTACCTCCTATCATGCCACCAATCCCCACACCTTACGTCGCTGCCAATGTCTTCGATAAGCAAGAAAGCAGCACAACCACCGAGAAAGTAGAACGGCGGTACATTCCAAAACACTTCCCCTCATTCCCCAGCGAACACACTTTCCGCACGACACCAGTCTACACGCAACGAGAAGTCGACGCGCGGAAGATCAGAGAGCAGGCAACTCAAGAGGGCATGCAAGCGGAGAAAGCGCTGAGAAAGCTCATGGCGGCCAGTAAAGCGGCTGCCAGCAGTCGGAGGCGCGGCTTCGGAAGTGATACACAAAGAGTGCAGAGGGAGGAAGTTTGGCGGGAAACATTGGATGCAGTCAAGTTGGAGGATGATAGGACGAATGCCTTAAGAAGAGGCGATTCGGCGATGTTTTCACTTGATGGCGCATCTGATACGCCTGGTGCTGGCATGGGCGCTGTTGAAGTGAATTATGATCGGATGTTCGAGAGACGAGGTAGAGGTCTTGGTGCATAGGGGTTGACGAGAAAGGCGTTCGATAGGCATTTGGTATACCACGCATAGGTTTCGCAAAGGCAGTACGACATGTCGCATTGCAAGCTCAGGTTCAGCGGAACGGAACGGAACGAAAGCAGTAGAGAAGTGGTGCTTAATCGCAATTCATATTCAAATTACTCTGCTTTTCCGTCCACCTTTCCCTCTCCCATGCCGTCGTCTCAACCGTCAACCCATTTGCACACCTGAAACATTGTAAGCACGTTCCAACATATCCAGGAACTTGGACAAGTAGCGACAAACTCACCTCCTAAACAATCGCACAATTGGCGTACATACAATTCTCCCGATCTTGTCATTGACATCTTCGTGTTGCACCTGACAATCGTACTGCACAATCTCCTTGAGCGCGCACTTTTCGAGCTCAATTGGCTGCTTTCGACGCTTTCCGTTTGCCTGGACTTGAACGCGCCAGTCGAGATCGGCTGGTAGGAAGGGGTCGAGTGGTGGTGCCATCCGAGTGCGACTGTTGGTCAAGAAGTGGCGAAAAGAGACAGTGTGTCAAAATTGGTGGCTTTGCGCGTTGTGATGCTTGCGATGTCCTGTTGATTGTGCACTTGGTGAACTTGTCCAGTCGTTCGAGTGCGGAGTGACTCTGGTTTCGAGAGCAGTGTGATTTGTGCTCGTTTGCGATGAATGCAAAAGAGGTGGGATCGAGGTTGCTGGCGAATGTCGAGGAAACCAATTTACATGAGGTTGGTGAAGCTCAGTTTCGTCTTCTGTTACAACACGCTGAAAACTCGTCTTGCATACTATCAGAGCTTTCACAATGTGGTTGGAC
>Ga0058702_10001090_pt1 | contig 10535 bp, 8 predicted proteins | sample AgamicOrSfe_FD_83781 | JGI IMG/M metagenome (GOLD analysis project Ga0058702, IMG submission 83781) | Agave microbial communities from Guanajuato, Mexico - Or.Sf.e | ecosystem: Host-associated > Plants > Phyllosphere > Phylloplane/Leaf | place: Guanajuato, Mexico | collected 2012-05-30
ATGACAAAGCACCACCGAGTCCAGATAGCGCCGGTAGCAATGAGCGCGGCGTTGGTGTTGAGGGAGAGCTGTTCGGCTGGGCGAGCGAAGTCGGCGATTCCGGCAAGGACGACACTCCACTGCGCGCGCACGGTTTTGTTAGTCTTTGACTTGATATCTTACTCGCTTCCAATGACAATGTCCGTCTCGACAGGTCCAGCGCCAGCTCAATATCTTCATGCCCTTCCTGCTCTTGCTGCTCCTGACTTTCCGCCATCCTCCCATGACTTCCAGCTCACACCGGTCCCCCGATTCCCCAATCTTCCGAACCTCGCTGATCCCAATTCTCCTTTATTCACTCGCCCCGTCCCTCCATCCCTCCCTCCCTCTCTCTTCTCTTCTCCTCTCTCCTTCAAAACATACCTTCATAATCGGCGCCCAGAAATGCACCGTCTTCGGCCCGACCGGACTATTCCAGAACTTGACCGCCGCGCTCTGTCCTTCAGCCGCCGCTGCTGTGCTCTGGTTGCGCGCAGCCCGGGCGACATTTCGTGATACTTGTGCTTGCAACGAGCTGCGGGTGAGGAGGGGAGAGGCGCCGAGGAAGCGAAGGAGGGTGTGGGTGCGTGGGGCGGACATGTTGGGTAAGTTGGATGGGCGTGTAGCAGGGGGATGACGGTGTGAGGGCGTGGTGATGTGATGTTGTGGAGGTGTGAGTGATTGTGAATGGGATTGGAAAGGACGAGATGTCGGCCTTGAAGTCGGAGATGTGCAGGGTTCGGCTGTGGAGTATCGCCGAAGAATTTCCGACGGGCTGGTTTCAGTCTTTCAGAACCACAACTGAAGGTAGGTAAGCAGAGCGAAGTGGAGGAAATATTACTTTAAGAGACCGCGAGCAGGATGAGGCTGGAAAGTGGTGTGAGCTTCGTGACTCTAGCTTAGTATCCTATGCTAATAAGTATCCTTCCCATTCTCGTCGTAATTCAACGGCAGACATCTCTCCCCAGGCGGCTCGTTCCCCACGGCCATCTCAAATCGACTGCACAGCGTCAACCTTCCCACGTTGCCGAAACTATCATAGCTGCCCCCCTTACTGCGACCCGTGCTCCAACTCCCATCTTTATTCATCTTCCCGCCCACACCCGTCCCATCTTCACCGACAATCGCTGCCCACTCTTTACTCCCATAATCCCACCTCGGGCTCACATCGCTCGTGCTCACATCGCTCGCCGCGCTCGCTTCGCTCACCCACGGACTACTCGCATCCCCCAAATCGCTCCACCTCGTCACACTCATCGCATGCTTAAACGGCTTTTCCGCGTCTTGTTTATCCTCCACAAACTTGACCCTGAACATATATTCCGTCGGACACGCACTACACCGGCGTATGGGTCGACACTCGTCGCACTGCCGTGGCATCTGGTTCGGATTTGCTTTGCTGATACTCACGCGTGGACCACGGTGCAATTGACTGACGACAGAGTCTGGTGCCGCCGGGACGTGACGCAGTGCGCACTTTGCAAGCGGCATCAAGGGGCCGTTCCAGTGGGCGCAGGCGGAGAAATAGGGCGCGTAGTCGTTGCGGGAGTAGAGGAAGAGGCGCTCTTCAGACTGCGTGAGGGCAGCAGTGGCGAAGTGCGTGGAGGTGCAGCGCATGAGGACGTGGTATTTTTGGTTTGGGTTGTTTAGAGTGGGATCGGGGCGGCGGGAGGAGGAGGGGTTGTAAGGCTTGGAGTCGGAGGCGTAGTTGGGAAGGTCGTCGTAACTAGAGATTTCGGAAAAGGCGGTTGATCCGGAGGCCATGTCGAGCGGGTCGGAGGCGTCGACGAAGGGGTAGGGCACGATGACGAATCGGACATTGTGTGTCCAGCCGGTTTCGCGATCGACCCAACGGCGACCCAGAGCTTCAGGTGGCACGCCGTAAGCGTCCCCGTGCAGTTTGTGTCTCATCATTAGCTGCACCATAGCGAACGGCAATATTCGCTTATCAGCAAGACGAAGTCTCGGTGCCGGTAGATTGGTAGCATTAGGACAATTGTAGACATCGATGAGATTTGTAAGTGGTAGCCGTTCAAGCCCGATTTTGACTCGAGGGTGAAACTTTGTGCAATTGAAGCAGAAGAGGTGGTTTGGGTAGTGGTAGTCGAATTCGAGGAGCTGAGCAATGCGGCGATGTTTGTGCAAGGGAAAGGAGAGATGGGTATGGAAGGCTCCGAGTTTTAGGCGGAGGACTTTGTTGGAGGCTGCGAGGTTGCCAGCGTCGTAGGGGTTGAGATGGGTGGCTATCGTTCGCCAGATTTCTGAGGGTAATTGAGCCACGAGTTGAAGACAGGGTGTTGGATGGCGTAAATAGGAGACATCATCAGTGGGAGATACGGACATCAAGGTGTATGTCGGAGGCTGATATGGTGGCAACGTGGCTTCAGTTACTGTGGTATCGCCTGATCTTCTCCTCGTTGCAGTCGCCGGTGCAGGTCGGTCACGCACATAAGGACGAGAAGCCAGGCCGTCCAAGAAAGCGCCTGTGTCAGTCCAGGTCGTATCATCTCCCTCTCCTTTCGCCGCTCTGTCAGACTGCTGTCTTTCGAGCTTTGCCACATAGGACCGCTTCACAAGCTTCTTCGTCCGCGATGGTGCAGCAAGTTCGACACGTTTCGCAGAACTGGTGCCAATATTCTCGCCCTCACTCAACCTGCGTGCGAGCTCGGCATCACCGGAGGTGTCTTGTGACTTGTCTCTGCTCTTGAAAAGGCTCTTGATGCCCACCATCGAGCCGTACAACGAGGAACTTGACTATCACAGCCACAGCTGCCAGGAAAAATATTAAGAATAGAAGAGCTGCTGTGATTAGGATATACTATACTATACTGCAAGCTCTTTTGGCCGTCTCGAGAAGGATGTCGTGTGACGACGACACGGAGCTCGGCCCGACGTTGCCTTCTTGGCGTAGCAACGACATCGACATGGACGATATCAATTGCTTGATTTTCTGCTTCATCTCCATCCTGGTGAGATCTGTGGAAACAGCTGAGTGACTCCATCTGATTATTAGTGATGCTGGAGCTACACTACACGTCGTATGCGAGTGACGACATTTTGGAAAAGGAACGTTTGTTCAACTCTGTGTTGCCAAAGCAGCAACCACACCATCCAGCAACCTTGCACAACGTTTCACAAAGGTAGGCGTGGTAACCTCTGACCCGCTACTAAACTTCTTACTTTTACTTACTTCCTCTCTGCCAGCCCGTGCTCTTTCTTCTGTTCGTGCTACCCCTGCTCGTGCTCTCTCTTCATATTACTACTACTACTACTACATATTATTACCTTACCATCTATTGTCAATATCATCTCCATTACTATTTCTACACTTCCGTCGGTGCTATCGGCGTCTATTCGCACCACGAATCGCACGACATAGGTCTGGCAATCTGCCCTCATCTTTGCTGTAAATATCATCTGCAAAGTACAGTGTCAAGCAATCTAGACAAGTACATCTACACCCACAATCACACCGACATCCTCAACACTGGACTTTCGACCTCGCAACAAAACCCGACAGCCCAAGCGCAAGCAAGCCAGAGGCGTGAGCCAGATCTGAGATACTTGCCCAATCAATACTCTTGTACACCGGCCTGTTCTACATCAGCCGATTAACCGCAATCATAAGCAATTCCGCAGTCTGAGCAGTCCTCATTCCGCATAAGCATACGCTACACTCCAGACTCGACACCAAACACGCAAGACCGACCATCCGCGAGGTCCGGCATACGCCAAAACTGTCTCTGCCCAGCCAAACATAGTCGCATTTCCAAGCCCACGACTCGCAACCTCTCTTCACCTTCTCATCCACACCCCATCCTCTTCCCGCACACACAACTCTCCCCCGCCTCAATCACCAAAATGGTCTACGCAAACATCACAATCGCTATTATCATCCTCGTTCTCTTCACCGTCCTCGCCCTCGTCGGCTTCGGCATCTGGTATGCCGACATTGGTTTCTCGCGCATGGGGCGGCGCGTCAAGGGTGAGGCGGATGAGGAAGACGGTAGTCGGAGTAGTGGGAGCAGTGGACGGAGTAGGAGTAGGCGGTAGGCGGTGAAAGATGAGTAGGAAGGGATGGGGAGCGAGAAGGCAGGGATGAGGAGAGATGAGAGGTGGGTGGGAGGAGGGAGGGATGATAAGTGGTGAGCGACGAAGGGCGCAGACAGTAATGCAAGGAATAGTAATGCATCGAAGTGGAAACACCTGACCAAGGCTGGCATGAGCTACCTGGGAATGGAAAGATACATGGGGGTCTGCGAGAACTGGTGTCGGAGATGGTACGCCGATAGTACACACCTAGACGCGAGGGCAGGTAGATCTAGACGATGCAATGTCCGTACGGTCGTCCAGAGACATGGATGTTGTGAAAATATAGAGGGCAAGCATAGTCTACACATAGCCCGGGGCCTCATCAGCTTCATCAGAAAGAAATAGACAAAGGCTCGTGGGCCTTTGTCAGCATTAAACCTGGCTTCACTCTCTTTGCTTCGTCGCATCAGCCTGACCTTTGCTCCTGTGCTCTGAGTTTGGAGCATATGTGCGTTCTCTGCTCGCCCTCACGGGTATCCCCGCGGTTTGCGCGTGGCCTCGAATATCCTTCATCCAGGACCACAGCAGCGTGACTACTATACAATTTCCCACGAAAGCTTGTTCTTCCTCCGCAGACATGGCTGCGCACGACCATCCAAGATTCCAGCGACCGTTAATCCAAATTCTACCAGACCAGTTCACGCCCAATTCCCTGACCCGCTTACTCACTCCTCTCTCAGCGCTGCCTCAGCCGCAAGTGCACTCGCATACATAGCCTCCTCCTGTTCCAAGCCACCAAACCTCAGTCCTCCTCCTCCCTTCCGCCCATTTCGTCCAGCTCCCTCGTCTTCTCGCTGGACACGATCTTCAGCGTACAACAACGCCGTCTCCAACCTTGACACGTGGCTTGGCACATCACCCCCATCTGCTTGCTCCGCCGCATTGGTCAGACCCGTCAACTCCTCCATGGCCCTCTCATCACACAACCTGTTCCTCATACAAAACTCCAAAAAAGTCTTCCAATTCCCATCCGCTCCCCAGAGCAGTTTTGCATTTCCGATGACAACCAAACCCTGCCGCGCCCGTGTGAGTGCGACATTGAATCTCTTCGCTTCTCGGATCACGCCAAAACCGTGCGCGAGATCTTGATCTAGGAAGCGGTCGCGTGTGCGCGTGGTACAGAGGATGACGGCGCGGGATTCGAGACCTTGAAATGCCTCCAGTGGTCCGATATTGACGCCCCAGAGTCCATACTGCGGCGATCTCGCCAGGGTTCGCAGGCGACGAACTTGTGCCGCGAAGGGTGCGATGATAGCGATATCTTTCTGCTCGACGGTGCGATCCTTCAGTAGGCGTACAGCATGCTGGAGAGCTAGGTGCGCTTCTCCGGTGTTGTACCAGCCACCGCCTTCGCTTTCGACATCGTCGATTTTGTTGTTCTGGACAAACAAGACCGGCCAACCGCGACCACGCCAGATGGATGAAGTCATCAACGCTCTGGTATCAGGGGCCTCTGACACGAGTGAGTCGTTGTAGAAAAGCGCTGATGGTACTGCTAGAATGGCTGGATGTGATCGGTAGTTTCTGATGAGAGTGGCGAAAGCCGGGCGGAGCATCGGCAGCATACTCTTTGTCAGGGCCGGGCGCTCTCCTCGCACAAGCTTGGAGCGTGCCAGCGGATGTTGGCTGTAGCAGTCGCGGTCCAATAGACGTGCGAACAAAGACGTTTCGATCGCGATTTCCTTGGAGGCTGTCCTGGGGTTGAGCTGACGAGGGTCACCGGCCATAATCAGGCTTGGTGGTTGAGTGTAGGATATCTTGCATGGAGGTCGAACGACAGAGATTGGAATCAGGGCTTCCGCCTCAGTTGCTTGTGCAGCTTCGTCGATAACGAGGGCGGTCCAATGGAGTTGTACTTTGCGAGCTGGTGACATTGGATGGAGAATAGAGAACAAACCATGCTCCAATTCCGCTAATACAGTATTCGTTAGGCATGCCTGTTCAAGTATACAGCTGTCTCGACAGGTTGTGACGACAATTCGACACTTCATGATATCAGCAAAGCTAGGTAGAGAAAATCGATTGTTGTCTATACAACAATACATCAGCAGGGTTTCTGGCACTTCGGCGAATGTGCGTAGTGGATCGTTGAGTCGTAAAAGTTGCCCTGGTCCGAAATGAGGCCTGAGGCGGGATACAAGCGTGTCTGCGGCGGGATCTGATGGAGCACAAACTAGTATTTTTGCACTCGCATCAGCCATTGTCAATTGGAGTATTGCCCGGACCATCGTCTTTGTCTTGCCAGTACCAGGTGGTCCGTCGACTAGGAATGGCATCGATCCGTAATTGTGCTTCACAATTGATTCTACTGCTCGAAGTTGCTCGAGATTGAGACTATCATGGGGCTTAAAAGAGAGGACACTTGGATCAAGTCGGGTTTGTGAGACACCATGTTGTGATCCTGGGAACAGCATGTTCTCGAGCCACGGGGTTTTGGCGGCAGAGTCAATGTCAAGATCAAGTGCAGTCGAGATGTCTGTCACTGCTTTGGACAAGGATGCTAGTCTGCGTTGCTGTGGGTGGAATTGGACGTTGAATTGCAAACTCTCTGGCCGGAACATCCGCCCTACCCGGAGCCGCAGTGTTTCTTGTCGTCGATCGATAGCCTTCACCAGCGATACATACTCATAACCAGTGAAACCAGTGCAAGCAATCTGATGGCGCGGATCAGGGTTGAATCGAAGTTGACGAAGAGAAATTTCATCTTCGGCCTCGATGCGCAAATGACCCTCAGCCAGTCCGGGTAAGTTGAGTGTCAAGTGACCATCGAATGGCAACGACAAAGGTACGTTCCACAGTGCCAACTGGTTGCATTCCTCACGCAAGGCATTTTTTTCTGCTTCAAGTGCCACAGTCCAATATGACCTGTAAGTCTCCGACGAGAGAGTATCTGGGAAGCGCAGATGAGCTTGCAGGTCATCTGATCGCTTTAGCGGCTCCGCAGCCGGCCGAGGAATCATATTTTGTCCAGCAAAACCCGACACAAACTGTTTGTAATCAATGCTCGGTGATGTGCGAGTGTAGACTGATTGTGCAGGGAGCTGATTTATTGCACGAATGTCATTCGGAACGTATGGAGTAGCATAGACGGAAAACGTGGAAGCACTGCTTGTCTCTCGAGCCCGGGGTATGGTCACTGATGTCTTCTGCTTGTGTTGTCCTGCGATGTGATGGATTGGAGACTGTATACCGTTCTTGGTGCTCGGTTCGGGCTCATTTGTCCGACTTGGCAGATCCTGCGACTTCATGACTTGTTCACCGCCAACAAGGGGCACCTTCTCATCAAGAGCAATGCCTTTCGTCGCCTGCGTCTTTTGGACTGGCTTTGTAAGGTCCTCCGAGGGTTTCACTATGGGAATTGCTTTCGATACGCGCTTTTCTTTCATGTTCTTGAGGGGGAATGCAGGAGCGATCACGCCTCCCTTGACTGGTAGAAGGGCCGGGCTCATGATGAAACATAGAACGAATGAATGTTGATATTTCAATGCGCGCTCCCCACTCGACTTAGTCGTTAAGCTACCAAGTAATTTCAACTGTACATGCAAACGTCTGAAAATGACAGATAGACTTCTATTCACATAACCAGCAGACCGAGAAGTTTAGTAGTGTGATAATAGCTATACACTACAGCAAAACGTTTCGTCACGCATGAATTGAAGCTGACGACAGAGACCTCATCAGCGGACGTTCCTGTCTCGCAAGCCGCTTTCTAGGGTGTTATCGGAGCCCCAGCACCAAGAGCGCAGCAAAGAAAGGAGATGATCTTGTAACCCTGACGCAAGTAGCAAAGTGTAGATCGGCAAAGTGTAGGACCGTAAATGAATACAAGAGAGATGATGAGTGAAAGATGGTAGAGCTTGAGAGCTGATGTTTGAAGGATGTTTCGGAAGAGTCCTAGCATGCACGTGACGCGACGCGACGCCAAGAAATCTACTTCCCGATCGTACCCTCCTCACTCATCCTACCTGTTTACGCCAGTACAAGGAATACAATAATCACAAGTTCCGTAAGTACAGTGTCATGAATTAGATTACTATGGCACTACTGCTATCGCTCTTTCCTTGTTTAGCACCCTCATCCCTCACCACCTGAGCACCCAGTCCTGTGCCCAGGCGCCCGCTTGTGTCATATTCTGCAGCCCCACGACCTTCAACACCTGTCCTGTCCCGTCATACGTGACAGCGCTCCCAGGCACCGCCGCCCCATTCAGCGTGACATTCCCTGGCACACTCCCCACACCTAGCACTGTCACATTTGCCAGCGTGTTCGTGTCTGCATACAGTCCCCTTCCGCTCGCGTACAACGCCCTTCCAGCAACCGTGAAGTCCACCAATAGCGTCTTCTCCTGCATCAGACTCTCCCCGTCATCCACATACAGCGTGCCAGTGGCAGACCCTTCGATGTCAAGCGCGGCTATAAGGGACCAGGAGGAGTTTCGGCACGCGGCGGTGGTAAGGAGGGGTTCCTGTTGAGGCAGGACTGAGCCACCACGGATGTAAACAGGGATGTGACCCAGCGGCGCCTCGATGGTGGTGTTGGTGTAGGCCGAGGCAGAGACGGCGGTTTGGTTGTACCAGTCGTACCAGCGGGTGCCGGTGCTGATGCCCGGGAAGACGCCGTCCACGGTGATGGCACCTTGGTAGAGGACGGGCGTGATGAGGAGGGAGGGGCCGAGGAGGAATTGGCGGTCGACTGCGAGGAGTGTGGCTGTGGCATGTTAGTTCTTTGTCTTGTGATGAAAGGTTTTGGTGACTCACGATCGTTGGGGAATTCCCAAGCTAGGGCACGCATCATCGTGGAGCCGGTCGTGCTTGCCTGATACAGCAAAGTGTAGATGTATGGTAGCAGCGAGTAGCGGATTCCCATGGCGATTTTACTCGCCTCGGTGACACTCTCCCAGACGTAAGGCTCCTGCGAGTCTGCGGAAAGGACATTGTGGTTGCGATAGAAGGGGAAGAAGGCACTGAGCTGCATCCAGCGGTTACAGAGCTCTTCGTCCGAGTTGCCGTTGAAGCCGCATGTGTCGACACCGAAGACGGGAACGCCGAAAAGTGAAAAGCTGAGTGCTTGTGGGATCGAGAAAAACATGTACGCGAATAGGGACTGGTTGTCTCCTAGTATCGTAATTAGGCTAAAGGAACACAACACGAGTAGAAAAGAACCTGCTTACCTCCCCAATGTCCAGCTTTCTTGCCACTTCCAGCAAAAGTACTGCGGCCGATGATGAACGGACGCTTGGTGGGTGCAATGCTAAGAAGCGCTTCGTAGGTCGCGTTGATCAATTGATAACCGAAAAGGTTGTGGACGTCATACTCCTCAGTACCATCGGCATGGGTAGCATTCGGCGAGATAGCATGGACAGCGAGGTCTCCATTGACGTTGTTAATGGCATATGGAGGGTAATTGACGTTTCTCACCCCAGGAGTCACAATTGAGATGAGGTATGGTACTGTAGTACTAGGACCAGATGGGGCTGTAGCTGCTGCTGCGGCTGCTTGCACAGAGGACGACGATACTGCTGCGGCAGCCTCGGTGGCATTGGTGAGGTTGAATCCTTCGGGGTACTGGAAGATGACATCGCCTGGCTCGCCTGGTAGAGAGAATCCAGGGTGGACAGGGTTGATGGAGAGGTTGTTTGAGCCGCAGCTGCCGACGCAGAAGCTGGATACTTCTGACATGTCGAGCCAGATTCCGTCGACAGGAATGAGTTTGTGCCAATTGGACAGGCTGTTGGTCCACCAAGTACCGGCATCACTGCTTAGCCAATCTAATATACCAGTCAGTGAGAGTACAGGAATTCAAAGCTAGTCTACATCACTCACCTGGAAACACGGTATAACCCGGCCACACCTCGCCAATGTACTCAGTACCATCTGGGTTCTTCAAGAATGTGTCAAGAGCATGTCCGACAGTGTACGGAGCATAAGCATCCGAAGCATTAGTGGGGTCAGGGATATAGACTGCAGCATCGACAATCGTCACGTAGTGTTGGTTGTTGGCATGGAGTCTCTCGAGGAACGCGGCACCCTCAGCGTAGCCGAAAGTGTTTGGGTCGTTGGTAAAGTCGCGGTATTGAAACATGTAGTCTGTGATGTGTCAGCCAATCTCGCCCTCGAACCAGTGCCGTAATACTGACCAATGTCATTCCAGACTGTCTCCAAGTGGAGGCCAAAAGCTGCGAAGTTGTTGACAACGTCTGCCACCATACTCCAGTTTTTGTAGCCCCATCGACATTGGTGGAAGCCAAAAGTCCAGTACTGCTGCATGGCAGGAAGACCGACAGCACCGCTAGTGTATTGCTGAGTGACATCACCAGGAGTAGGACCATCGAAGAAGTATAGGTCAATCGAACCACCAAGAGCACGCCATGTGATGGACTCTGGAGCTAACAAAACTTCGAGGCCATGGGAGTTTCTCAAGTATAC
>Ga0058702_10001091_pt1 | contig 10531 bp, 10 predicted proteins | sample AgamicOrSfe_FD_83781 | JGI IMG/M metagenome (GOLD analysis project Ga0058702, IMG submission 83781) | Agave microbial communities from Guanajuato, Mexico - Or.Sf.e | ecosystem: Host-associated > Plants > Phyllosphere > Phylloplane/Leaf | place: Guanajuato, Mexico | collected 2012-05-30
CTAGGTAGCCGCTGGACGCATATACAACCTCCTCTGCGCCGACGCAAAGGTCACTGTGATATGTCCAAGTTCCGGGCTCAACTCAGAAGTAGCACATCGGATAGAAATGGGTCTCGTCACACACCACGATCGCCTATTCCAGCCGTCCGACCTTGACGACCGCGATATCAGCCTAGTCCTCACCGCAGTCGACGACGTCGCCGCCTCAACCGAGATCTACAAACTTTGCCACGAAAAGCGAATAGCAGCGAATATCGCCGACGTACCGCCAGAGTGCGACTTTTACTTTGGAAGTGTGCACAGAGATGGGCCATTACAGATCATGGTGAGCACGAATGGCAACGGCCCCAAGCTTGCATCGATCGTGCGCAAGCAAATCGCTGCTGGCTTGCCGAAGAATATCGGCGCTGCGATAAGCAAAGTCGGTATGCTGCGACGGAAGCTGCGAAAAGTGGCGCCAAATATCGAAGAAGGGTCGAAGCGAATGCAGTGGATGAGTAAAGTGTGTGAGAAGTGGAGTTTGGAGGATATTTGCGAGATGGAAGAAAGTGACATGGAGACATTGCTGGGATATTATGCGCCGAATAAGATACCGAGCTTTGAGGAGGTTAGAGTGGTGAAGGATGGAGGGATATTTGGGTTTGAGGGGAGCTATGGGTGGTGTTGTGTTGTATGAGTAATGGTATGACAAAGTAACGAGATCTACGACATGTCATGACCAATTGTCGACAGAAGTGACGATGCTTGCGGTTGTTTGTACGTGAATACACGCAGACATCCTCGTCCTTCCAGCAGACCCCGTCGAGACTAGTTCTTCTTCTTTTTTTGTTAATACCTACATCTTCGTCAAACCCTCCCCCTCAACCCTCAACGCAATCCACTCATCCATCGTCTCCGCCCCCATAGCCTTATACGTACTCAACGCATTCTGATTCCACCTGAGACAACTCCACTCCAGCCTGCCCTTCCCCCCACTAATGCTCGCCGCCTCCTCTCCCAACCTCCTCAACAGCGCTTTCGCAAACCCCTTTCTTCTATACTCCTCCTTTATAAACAAATCCTCGAGATATATCCCCGGACACGCAAGCCATGTGCTGTAATTGTTGAAGTACATCGCCATTCCCGCGACTTTGTCATCGAGGAGGATCAGGAAGGTCTTCGCGTAGCCGGAAGAGAAGTCGGGGGCGAAGGAGAGGGTGGAGGCGAGGGAGGATTCGGTGGCTTCGACGCGGTCGAGGGCCTTTTCGAAGAGGGCGAGTTCGCGGATCATGGAGAGGACGGCGGGGATGTCTGGACAGGTCAGGAGGACAAGAGGGATATGGGTGGAGGCTATGACGGACCTTCGCGCGTGGCATGGCGGATTGTTGGCTCTGAAGACATGGTTGGTGGTGGTGTTAGGTGGAGTGCTTGGCAGCCAATGGCAAGCGGGGTGTTTACAAAATGTTTCAGTTTCCGGAGAGCCTCCGCTGTGCTGCCGACTAGCGTTTCATGTTTATTGTAACGTCATGTCACCATCATCAACAACAATAGCGTATCAGCCATGATATCGCAGTGTACTGGCAAGTGTACTCTAGTAACATGACGTCCGAGTCGCTTGATGGCACTCTCCTAGTCGACTTTGCTGGCTTAGCGGCAGGAGATCCTGATTTTGGCAAGATCTTTAGTGCTGGTGATGGCTATATCAACTTTCAGGACCCTAAGACAGTGCAGTGAGTGACCCGATGCTAGGAACTGTATTCTTTCGTACTCATGCCAGACTCAGACAACTCACGAAGAGTATCCTAAAAAGACATTTCAAGCTGAAAGTCGAGCTTCCAGATGATCGCCTTTGCCCTCCTGTGAGCCGTTCAATGGATGCTAGGCAGTTGAAGCATGTTCTGACGCGAAGCTAGGTGCCCGTGCGGTAAATATCATTGACTGTTATGTCTTCCTCCATGCTAACATTCACCAGCTACGAGTACATAAAATGGCTCCAATCCCTCCTCGACACCACCGACCCCTCCTACAGCACCACGCAGCCAACATCCCGTTCCATCACCGGCATCGACATCGGCACCGGCTCCAGCGCCATCTACCCTCTCCTCGGCTGTTCCACCCGCCCCTCCTGGAACTTCATCGGCACCGAGCTCGACTCCAAGAGCTTCTCCTACGCCACGCAGAATGTCGAAGCTAACGACCTCACCTCCCGCATCCGCGTCCACAAAATTTCTTCTTCCACTGATCCACTCATCCCACTTGACGCCCTTGGTCTAGATAAGGTCGATTTCACAATGTGCAATCCCCCCTTCTTCACCTCCGCCACCGACATGACAGCCACGCACCTGACCAAATCCCGCTCGCCCTCCGCCATTTGCTCAGGCGCCCCTGTTGAGATGATCTATGACGGCGGTGACGGCGGCAGTGGCGGTGACCTGGGCTTCGTGATGCGCATGCTCGACGAGAGTATGGTGCTGCGCGAGCGTGTGCAGTGGTACACGAGTATGCTTGGCAAGCTGGCTAGTGCGACGGCGCTGGTGCAGGCGCTGAAGGAGAGGGGAGTGGTCAATTGGGCAGTGACGAGCTTGCAGGCGGGGAATGTTACGAGGAGGTGGGTTGTTGGGTGGAGTTTTGGGGATAGGAGGGCGAGGAATGTGAGTCTCAACTGCAGTGAAGCAGTGCTATCGTGCAGTAGTCGAGATGAAAGGAGGAAGTTGCAGCAGCTGACGTGAAATAGGACGTCGCACGACGAAACATGAAACGTCGTGACAAGGCGCTTCTGCCGTTTCCCACGGAGTTCATCATCCCATTTCCGCCCACAGCACATCGAAACGTTATAATTACTAGGGTACAGAAAGAGCTCTCAGGTCTAGCAGTACATTGGAAATATGATGCGCAGACATCCTCCGGACTTTGCTTCGCCGCCGAGAATGTCTGGTCGCGCTCCGCGAGGCGAAAGCGGCGGAAACCTGATCATGCTGGCACGGATCCTGAGGAGAGTGAAAGTAGTGGAAAGAAGGTCAAGATGAACAAGCCCGATGGGGCCTCTGCATCAGCTCGAACCTCAAATTCTGCGTCCTCTCTCATCGCAAACGCAACTTCTCAGCAGGACCTTACACGTCAGTCTGATGTTGACTCCAAGGATCGGGCCCAGGAAGCAGCAAAGGACAATGACGAGGACGATATACGTGCCACGGCCAAACTGGGCGTCAGGATCACGGTCGAGGTGGAGTGTGTACGGATCGACTGGCTGAAGGGGCAAGATAGTGTGCTTTGGGAGAGTTTTTGTGGGATGTTGAAGCGGGCGATTGATACGGTTGCCCATGGTGGTGGTAGTGGTGGTGATGGAGGGAAAGAGAGGCCTGGGCACATCTGAACATTCGTGAAGTGATGCATCTTGGAAGATTGACATCCGACATCTGACATGATGACTTGCAAATTCGAGGTTGCGGAATCTCCACCTAATTCGAAACCGTCAATTGTTTTGCTCATTGTATTGCTATCATAAGGTCGTGAATCATATCCCGAAGCCCCCAATGCCGGCATGATCCGCCAAACTCCCATCACAAAATGGCCTCAGATGGCATTCTGCGAGGAATGCGCTACGCCATGCTGCGCTACTCCGTATTGCCTTGAAAACTGCACTTCTTGCTTCCTACTCGATCGGAGACTGTGTTCCTCGCTAGGCAAGTCGCCTCAATCAAAGCAACGGCGCGACGTGTTCCACCAGTCTCACTCTCCAAACATTGACTGCAGTTGCTTGCTTGGCCAGTCCTCCAACTCGGCGCTGTTTTCCGCCCCGTGATCGATCAGCATCTGGGCAATTGTCTCCTGTCCGCGCAATGTTACCAAATCTAGAGCGTTGTATCCATCTAGGCTTTGAGTATTGAAATCTGCGCCGTGATCGACTAGAATTCGGGCAATTTCCTCTTGTCCGCACTGTATTGCCCTGTCTAAGGCGCTGTCTCCTGCATTATTTCGAGCGTTGATGTCTGCGCCTCTCTCGAGAAGGAATATGACTATCTTCTGTTGTCCTTCCATTGCCGCGTCGGTTAGCGCGGTATATCCATCCTCATCTCGAGTGTCGATGTCTACACCCTCAGCGAGTAATAATTCAACCATACCCAATTGATCATTGGCGGCTGCGTTGTGTAAGGCGCATCCATGATCTGCGCCTCGCTCGAGTAGGATTCTGACTATGTCCTGTTCCCCTTTCCATACTGCCTGATCCAGCGCGCTATAGTTGTTGTATTTAGTATCTCGAGCGTTGATGTCTGCACCGTGATCGAGTAGTAGTTTGAGTATATTCTCGCGACCAGACTTAGCTGCAAGCGCTACAAGGCCTTCTCCGTTGTCGTTGTGAGTATGTAGATCAGCGCCTCTGCCGAGCAGTAGCTTAAGTACCCTTTCGTGACCATACCGTACTGCATACTGCACTGCATAAGATCCTAGATGACTTTTGATGTTTATGTTCACGCGCTTCTCGAGGAGTAGCTCAGTCACTTCCTCGTTGCCGTTAGCAACCGCATATAACAATGGAGTATACCCAGCTTGATTTTGAACTTCACAGTCGGCTCCATTCTCAATTAGTAACCGAGCAATCATCTTTGACTTGTTTCGTGTCGGATTAACAAGCGCGAGGTGGAGCGCAGTATCCCCGTTGCCGTTGAGGGCGTTCATATCTAGGACTGTGGTTAATCTTTTGCTATTTGACGCACCCAGTAGAATGACTGGAGCTTCTCCCGAGGAATTCAATTCTTCCAGACGATGCTCGGTGCCATGTTCCAATAGCAGCTCGACAACGCTTTGATGCCCGTGATATGCCGCGGCTATCAGCGCCGAGCTGCCATCAGTGTCACCACTGTTAATGTCTAAACCCTCCGCGAGCAGTAGCTCAACCATTTCCACGTGACCCCATCTAGCAGCCGCCCATACGGATCTATCAATCCAACCATGGTCATTGACGTTCACACCTGATTGTAACAAGGCCGGCACGAATGTCACCGCCCCGATCGCAGCAGCTATTGTCAAGTCAGTCCAGGAACACCAGCTCTGGAGTTGCACACGTTGCAATTGACACCATTCCGATAACCATAGTTTGCATCGATCACTACCAGCGCGGAACAGTTGCAAACAAGTCTCGGTATGCACCGCTTCTGTCGGAGACTGTGAAGATTGGAAATGAACGACCCAATGCGCAGTTGCATATTGCAAGAAAGTATAGCTTGCATGCAGCGAGACGACCTTATCTCCGTAATTTCGAGAATAAAGGCCAGGATCCGGTAATTCAAGTTGACCGAAATCGTCCAGCGCGAGATATTTTGTACATATCTTAGTCATTAACTGCTCCGCTTCGCTGATGTCGAATCGTGCCTCGTTGAGTGTAGCAATGGCCCACTCACGTACAGTTTGATGAAGCAGATGAACCTGGCCATCGTATATCGATATGAGAAGCCCACATAGATTTCTGAGGTCTGTTGGGAAGTTCGGGTCCTCGGTCAAAAAGTCTGCCAGGTCTTCGTATTTCGTAAAGCTCCCATCTGCATCCCGGGCGATCTCCCAGGCGACTCTCAACTCGTGAAGGGTCAAAGGTCGTCGAGCTACTGTAATAATCTGAAGAAGGATCCTTGCCTGTTCGGGGTTAGAGCTCTTGTCGAGAAGTGCCGAGTAGGTGTCATAGATCTGCTTTGGTAAGCTGGCCATGACCTTCCGAATTCGTTCGACCGTATTATTTGTCGAGATCGTCTTCTGTAGTAGATCAAGTGTCAAATACAGCCACAAGTATGTTCTGCCCTTGATCTCGCGTAGATGTTCGATAATCTGCTGTTGCGCTTCAGCTTTCAGCCTTGAAAGTTGCTTTGGAACCCTGACTGCGATCACAAGGTCGATTTCCTGGCTGATCTTCTCGCTTTCGTCTTCACCACTACAATGGATGTATGTTGAAGTTTGCGCTAGTTGGGAGAACTCGTCGTATATGTCTGAGTAGGGCCGGCTGGTAATGATGAACTTCAGGCGGGTAGTCTTGGTCGACGCAATACGCTCATACTCATAGAAGTCGATCAGTGTTCGCAAAAAAACGTTTCTTGAATCGACTCGGCACTCATCGAGAGCATCAATCAGACACACTATCTCGCCAGCATCCGGATCTGCCACGACTTTCATCAAAATGCTCCACAGCTCAGTAAACATACTGGACAATTTGTTGCCATGATTCGAGTAGCTCAATTCCGCGTATTTGATCAAGTCTTCGGCTAAGTTGGAAGAAAATAGACAATGAAGTAGTGCGGCTATTGCATGGTGGGATTCGTTTCGACCGTCCTGTCCATCCTTGAAGAAGAAGTAACAGATGGTGGATGTAGTCGTAGTCTTACTAAGAAAGTGTTCATCAACGAGGCACCTGGCAAGAACCGACTTTCCACAACCAGGGTCGGCTGAAACCCATAATAAAGCTGATGACTGCTTATCTCGCCAATCGAGAAATCGCTTGTCATTCAAGAACCACTCGCATGTCTTCGGCACTCTCGCGGGAACCAGGTTCTTCTGCCCCTTGTAATCAGAGCTGAGTGCTTGCAAGCATTTATTGTTCGACTTCTCTCTCTGGCTGCGGAGCATGGCCTCCATGACGTCCAATATGCTCTTTTCCAGATCGATTTGCTTCCTGGAGTAATCAGATTGGCGTGACATATATGCTTGCTCCTTCTCAACATCGATGAGATCTGTGAACTTGAGACATAGCGCGTCGAGCGCGAGTATCTCGGTCGACCAGCCACTCCAATCATCCATTTTGATCAGGTTTCTTGCCCCACGCTGAAAACCTCGGCGACCCAAGTGGAGGTACATCCGTATCTGATACTCCAAGATTTTGGCATATAGGTCAATGACACATCGCTCGAAGTCTGCCAGAGTGGGGTCAAGAGACAATGATTCTCTCAAGTACAGACTTTCACGAGCTTTGTACAGTAGAATAAGATTCGAGATCTGCTCCAGGCCTGCCATCATATCATGATTTTGATCCGAGTTGTTCAAAACAAGCTAATAACAAACGTCAATTGCTGAACATTAATTGGAACAGTGTCCACGAACTGGAAGTAAGAGAGACACTCCTGCCCATGCTATGGCAGCATGAGGCTCTAAAACCGCCGCTGCGCCTATAACATCCTTCGACCACATAATGAATTTGACAACCTTCTCGCCCTGTTCTCGCACCTTGATACGCTTGTTGAGTATCGTGACTATGAGTTGCTTGCTGTCATGCTCTTCAAGCTTGATCTGGAGGATTTTCGCAAGGTCCGAGGGCGTGACGGACACTTGTGTATTGGTGATTGAGGAAATATCTTGCTTGAACGACTTGACCATGTCTGGCTCATCTTGCTCCAGTGCAGCGTAGGCCTTGGCCCAAAGCCGTTCTGATACTGTGCTTGGCACCGATCCAACCTGATCACTTGAGCCAATCGGAGTTACAGTAGTCCTCGAAGCAATATTTGCCGCTATAGTGACTACAGGAACGGCCGAGGTATGAGTATCGACCTTTGGCAGCTGTCATATTGGTAAGTAGAACGTTATAGGGTAACCCATATGAAGAGTTGCGGAGCTCTGCAAAGGGATACCAATACGTACCGGGACATTGGAAGATGATGACGCAAGCGGGACCGGCGGGCTCGTGACAGGTTGTTGAGTGACATTGGCTGGTCTTGACAATGACGTTGATGCTGGCGAAGGGTGATTCTGCAGATGAACAAGTTAGCACGTTCAGATGGAATGTGCAATCATTGACTCACATTGCCACCAGCCGGGGACGATGACCGACTGGCGCTCGCAGGCGTGACCGGTCGAAGACTCAGGGAGCGGCTGCTTGCACCGGTAGATGGGTGGATAAGTGCTTGCTCTGACGCTGGCGGAGGATGGTTCTGCTGCTGGCACAGTCTTAGCACGAACAAGTAGAGTGTGCAACCACTGACTCACATTGCCACCAGCCGGGGACGATGACCGACTGGCGCTCGAAGGCGTGGCCGGTCGAAGACTCAAGGATCCAGAATTTGTACTGCTTGATGGGTTTGAAATCGCTTGATTCGGCTTGTCTCGTCCCAGTATCTTCCTTTTAAAGCGGTCAGATAACCGTTCCTTTGAGGAACTCATCTTGGGATCAGATCCAGGGCAAAATCACGGCACGAACCCTAGAGGCGTACTTAGACATCTCCTTGAGGTCCTGTCTGAAGTTAAGAGGCAAGCTTTGAGCTATGTCAGTAGGGCGCAGCGCCGAGCCGCTGCTGCATGCACTGCGGAGTCTGCTGCATCTTGATTGGTCCTGCTCGAGGTCACGCGCATCAGCAATGCATGAAAGCGAAAATGAGGAAATCGAAAGCTGCGGCAGTGAACTTTAAAGCTTTAATCTGATACAGTATCGAACGATGCACGAGTGGTGATGAGATTGGATTGAGGTTTCGCAGATGAAACGACTCATGGAGAGACACCAGAGCACCTGGGCAGGGCGAAGACTAAATGGTGGTCACGTGGTATCGGATGTGGCAAGCATCGAGCCCTTTGTTTTTCGAGCAGCAGAGAAAGCCTCAAGTCATCTACTGTCATAGGACAGAAGTCTGAGAGGATCCTGGGGAGAGTGCCGCGGAGGTTCTGCTCAGACTAATGTCTTAGTACAGTACCATGATCTGTTCGCTACCTAGGTATTTATGACAGTTCGCAGCCTTTGGCCCTGGTTTCCCATCCCCTCGTCTATATGCAGCGCTCCGTGAACAAGCCTCTGCCGCTCTAGCTTTTGATATACTGTACAATGTGTGACCGAAATGCTCATGCCATCCGCGCGGATCCAGCGAGAGTTATAATTTAAAACGCCGTCCAATGCTCCCCTCTCTTGCAGGTTTCTTCCTGCAAACCATACAATCTCTCGTCACAATAAGGACAGCAGCAGTCTATCTTTGTGAGACAGCTGCAGGCCCCGTCCTTGACGCCAGGGGCTGCGAATGGATTTATTTTGGCAACGTGCTCAATCCGTGGTCGTCGACATCGTGTCATACAAGCTCGTCCTTCCCGTCCTCGAAGTACTGCAGCAGTGTCTGATACAGGACCAACATAGTTCCACTCTGCACGCTGGTCCACACCGCGCGTGGTCCCACACCTCTGAACAGCCCAGCCATGCCTTCAGTCTGGTAGATAAAGTGTAGGCCTCGCACGACGGATGATGACGGAAGCGTATGTGATGTGGCGTGCGGGAGTGATGTGGAGGGAGAGGATGTAGATATCGTGCGCCGGGATTGTGCTGCGCTTGTCAGTGTTGACGAGACTGACGATGAAGTGGAAGGTCGATGTAAAGCTGCTGAGGGAGTGGCCAAGTGCTGCTTCGATGCTGCCGCGGCTGTGCTCTTTATCTCGCGCATTCCGGCTGGGAGCTGTGTCTGTATCCTCGTCTTGACCACGTCTAGCGGACACGTAATGGTGCCAGCCATTCCACCTGCCGTCATGCCCGTCAGAATCTCCAGTCCCAGGCCTATATCCTTCTGACCCCGGAACTGCTTTGCCCAATCCCGCTCTTTCTCGTAGAATGCGAACTGCAATGCTGAGAATGGAAGATCGCGATATAATGTTGCCTTGTAGCCATGAAACAGCGCACCGAAGCCTTCCGTTCGAAGAATCGTTCGTAATGCGTCGCGAGTGCCGTGGTAGTTATACCCGCTGTGGAAGAACGGGTTGTTATGCCGACCCTGTAATTGCAGTCGTGTCTTGATAACTTCTGTTGGAACATATACTGGACTTGCGACAGCGTCCGCAACTAGACCGGCTGCCAAGTAGCTGACCCCAGGAGATATACCAGCATCTATCATCCATCTCTTGGAATATTCGTAGGCGCCAAAGAAGCAGAAAGTTCCAGCGAAAGAACCGACTGCGGCAGGTATAGCACCGCCATACAACCCGCGAAGTACACCTTCTTGCCGATATATTGACAGATATGAGGGTGTGAGTTGTCTGTATTTCGGAGGTCGATGCGGATCACCTTGTTGGCGGGTTTTTACTGTATCTAATGAATGCATGAGCATGTCCCCGGTCAGTCCGCCGAGACCGCCTGCAAGCATAGCCTGTAGCATCGAGATTAGCGACGATTCCAACTGTTGAGTCAAAGAGCATTGCATACATGGCGGTATTCCGGCCTTGGCTCTTCCAGCTCTTCCTCCGCAGTATCGTCAACATCGAGGTAGCCCAGTCTTCCTGTCATACTTTTCGACGCGTCGGTATTCGTTGTGTCATGCTGATATTGTGATAATGCTGGTATTGGCGAAGGTACTGCAGGTGTGGTCTGGGAGGACTTTGATTGTGAGGCCGAAGCCGCTAGGGTTATCTGGGTCGAGCTCCCGCTGAAGTACTGTGCCACATATCCAAACACCATATAATGCCTTGGAAGTTGAGCGTCAGTGGTAGTTGGAGTATTGTAGGCTGGAAGGCTTCTGTGAAATGGTAGATTGAACGTAGTACAAGGCACTCTCACTTTCTTTTCCACTGCCCTGACATGACGTCCGCTGATCGTCACATGTGAGCGTTTGCTCTC
>Ga0058702_10001092_pt1 | contig 10526 bp, 13 predicted proteins | sample AgamicOrSfe_FD_83781 | JGI IMG/M metagenome (GOLD analysis project Ga0058702, IMG submission 83781) | Agave microbial communities from Guanajuato, Mexico - Or.Sf.e | ecosystem: Host-associated > Plants > Phyllosphere > Phylloplane/Leaf | place: Guanajuato, Mexico | collected 2012-05-30
CTCCCCCACCCCCTTCCTCAACGCACCACCAAGCCACTTCCTTCCCTGCGCCCTCTTCACTCTCTCCTCCCCACTCACATCTCCCCGACTACCGACCATCGCACTCTCCGCAAACCCTAAAGCATCCCCCTGCATAGCCATTGCCCTCCTCATGAACACGTTTCTCGCTCCGTCGAACGGCGAGGCGCCGAGGATGGCGGTTAGAAGGGTTAGGGCGAGGGCGTAAATGTCTGAGGATGGTGTTGGCGCGGGTGGGTGGGAAAGGGAGGAGGAAGAGAAGAGTTCGGGGGCTAGAAAGTCGTAGGTCCCTCCGCCGGCGGTGCTGAGAGGTGGTGATGAATTGGAAGAGGTTGGAGAGGTTGCGGAGGTGGGAAAGGCAGGAGCGATGAACAGAGAGGCCGTGAAGTCGCAGAAGACGGGCTCGTACCCCTTCCCTATCTCTCCGTCCCCATCCCGTTTCGAGTTCCCACATCCACTTCCCGACTCTTGTCCTTCATCCATCATCACATCCCCATCCACATCCCCGCCCCCATCTCCAGTCCTCTCTATTGACCGCCGCCGCACCCTCCCCACCGGCCTCAACAAAACATTCCCCGGCTTAATATCCCCATGCACCACCCCTCCCACCTCATGCAACCACCGCAGTCCTTCGACTGCATGCAACGCCATAGGTAGGAGTTCCCCACGCACCCTCTCCCCGCGCCTTTCCTCCACAGCAGCTCGTGCGGCGCGCAGGGTGCGTTGGCTCGGTGATACGCTCACACTTGACTGCTGTGAGGGCGAGGCGGAGGAAATATTGCCTGCCAGACCCTGAATCCAATCCTCCAGCGTCAGGGGGAGGTATTCCAATACGAGGCCGTTGTGGTGGAGGGAGTAGCCGTGGAAGGTGACGGTGAGGCGTGCTGCATCGTCCGCCTGCTGTGGGCTTGTAGACGAAGATGAGCATAAAGCGGAGTGTAAATGCGTCAGAATCCGCGATTCATGCAGGAGTACCGTGTGTGAAGAGCGATTCGAGGGGGTTTTGAGCGCGTAGATGTGCTTTTGGTTGTCACAAGTACGTTGCGTGAGTCGCGATGGCGCTACCGATGTCGACTTGGAGTTAGGGTTGGAGGGGGTCGCTGACGATGGAGATGGTGATATAGAAAGATCGACATTCTTCTCATCCTCCACAACAGCAGCAAAGACACGACTCCACTGCCCCGCCCCCAGCGGCTTGTCGACGTGCAGACTACTGAAAGGGTTGGAGGGCTGGTATGGGAGGATACTCGGCCGTCGCGTTAGTGTTTCCGTTGGTCGTGAGGATACACCATCCCGCCTGTCATCGCGCTGCTGCTCCGCTTTGATGCTAGTGCTCTGCGAATCCCGCCGCCCAGTTAGATTCAGACCGAGACCATTGAGACCAGTAGACGATATCTGGATCGAGCTCCGTCGGCGCTTGAATTCAGGTTGAGTGAGTGGCGGGAGGTTTGACGAGAGACGTTTCAGTGAGGTACATAGTTCCGCTTCCGAGCCTGAGTCAGGGGAGAAGGAGAGGGAGTACGCTGTGCCTGGTGTCGAGTAAGGCGTGGGACGGTTGGAGGGTGTGGTGCGCGGTGTTGAGGGACTGGGAGTTGAAGGACTTGAGGGAGGACTTGAGGAGTTGGCGTCGGTGTTGGCGTTCGAGAATGAGGAGAAGGGTGTGGAGCAGGGCCTGGAATAGGAGAAGGGCGTTGGATCTGAGACTGGGGTTTGTCGGAGTGGAGTTGTGGGAAAAGAGAGGGTGGATGGGGAGGTTGGCATGGAGGGAGAGGACATGGTGTTTACGTGTGTATACCGTATTGCTCAACTCGACTGCAGGTGTGGTATATGCAGTATACAATATATTTCAAGCACTTTTAATCCTTGACAACGAAGGCATAACGATACTGATATCTGAACGCGACGACGAGACGAAACTGGCAAAGGTACGAGGTGGAGAGACGAGATAAAGATGATATGACGATAAGAGCATTAAAGCATCGAAAGGTGATGTAATAACGAGAGGAGATTGGACCAGAAAACATCGGGACGTCGAATCACCACACGAGGCTTGCACGAGCACGAGCGCCCGGGATTGGATTGGGCTGAAGTTGCAGTCGAGCTAGAAACCGCTGGTACCGCTCTTCGTAAATTGAGGTTGGCTGTGTTCGGAGCTGGTAGCGCTGGCACTAGAACACCATCATCTCATTTCCCTCTTCCATCCACCGCCTTCTTCCTCGTCCTCACGGCGCATTGGTTATTGCTTTCTGCTTTTCAAAGATGTGGAAGATGTCGTCGATGAGATAGGAAATGAAATCGTCGAGGTATTTTTTGGAGGCAGAAGCGCAGCAGACGTATTCGGATCCATGGGACCGATCGGAATTCCGATCACGATCACGAGTTGCTGATTCCGAGCACGAGCACAGACCTCACTTCCTCACCTCATCACTACTCAAGACCTCACTTGAACAGCACAGTATAGGTTCAGGCGATGGGATACCATACAAGACAAGACAAGAGATGAAGTCAAATAAGAGTACAGAATACCCAACTGCATATTTCGCAGTTCAAGCTTTCGCAACAGTCGGCGACTCCTAGTGGTGGCATGTCACTGCGAGCGGGACTCTGACTGTATATTAGAAACTGTCTGGAAAAGCACGCTTCTGCTTCTTGTGTTCTCATTGTGCATAGTCAAGGTAGCCTCGTGAGCAAACGGCAGGCAAATGAGTGGCTTCGAGATCTTGATGATGAAATGATTCATGACGATGAATGAGTGAGTACTCTACTGTAGTGATTTATACCAGCCAAACTCTGCCCTTCAGCTCCTCTCTACCGCAGAATCTCATGACTGAAACACCTTCACCAGTAGTTCGCGCACGCTGTAGGAACACGCTGTTATGCTGTCTCTCGTAAACGCCTGCTCCGATTCGTCAACCATCACCCCCTGATTTGGAGCCCAATGTATCGCTTTCCGCACCGGCACTCCGAACGCCTGCACAGTCCTCTTTGGCAGACTATCCCACTTGCTGTATCAAAGGAATTGGGTGGAATATTGTAGAAAATAGAGAAGCCTGACCCAACACTAGCTTTGACTATGTCTGATTCCAAACGGAGCTCTCCTCAGCTATGACCTATCTGAATCGCGGTGACGTGATCTGCCAACACTTCTTTGCATCGAGTCGACGAAGCGACAAGAGTCGTTGTTTCTGCCTCGGTAATTTCAATGAATTTGTACAGGCTCGAATGTCGACTCTGGAGGGGGCTGTACAGCTGAGCCGCGTCCCACAGGAGACTGTGCAGCCAGCACCTTTGACACGATCGATTCTCGTCGAAGAATACGTTCAGCTCCTTCACCAATACGATTCACCTGTTTGCGGGACGCTTCCCATAGATGCCCATTCGGCCATCGCAAGAGGTCGTCCTTCATATCGAGAGCTCGAAACGCCATTGTCCTTGTCAGTTGGAATAGAGTATGGGTAGCGCGATCGATACCCTCTTTTGGATCCACCACAAAGTTGAGAAACTCGCCCATCGGGGTACTACTGGACAATTCGGTGATCATGCGATCAGCCCAGCGTTCTGTGGCTGGAAAAAACATGAAGTCCTGGTTGAGAATGTAGTCGATCCGGAGGAGGTAAAAGCGACAGTCTTTGATGGGCTTGGACTCTTCGCTGGCTGGGCTCGAGGGGAGCTGGACTTTGAGGACGTCACCTGTGGTAGTGATTAGCAATGTAATGCGTATCGCGAAGAGGTGACGAACACAACTGATAGAGAATCCTCGACAAAGCATCGAAGAGGAACTCAGCGTCCTTCTCAGTGTCACGGCCTCCAACCTCAAGGTATGAGTCCAGCGGCGCGTCGCCCTCCATGATCCCGTAACCCCATCTGCGGAGCTTCTGCTCTTGATCTCTCCAGAGTCCCCATCGCTTAGCTATAATATTGACAGGCAATTCATCCCAAGCAGCAAGAGCTGAAAGAGTCTTAGCACACGTGCTCTGAATCGCGCGGACGGGACGAGCGATGAGATCCTTCTTGAATAGGTCATGGTCCGGCAAGTTCAGGTCTGCTGCGCGATGGGACGGTGGGAGTGCGTTGACGAATTTCGACAGCCATTTACCGGTGATAGACAGATATTGAGCAGCTGATAGGAGAGCTGCCGAGTTCTGGAAGCTCGGCTCGCCAAGTTGCTGTCCGTATCCGTCACCAAGTTGAGGCAATTGCCAGCTCTGTCAACATTAATAAGCAATACGTCAAGAGTTCGTCTGAGTATGCCAATGTTCTCCGGACTGTGATCGGTCCCTCCGAGCCCATGCTCGTCCATACTGCGAATATAATTTCCCCAAGAACGAAAAGGTCCCACGTTTCGTGCAAGATCGAGGTAGGCTGAGTCAGGCATAGTACCGTGTGACTTTTCATCGGCCAGTTCTGTGACGATGTCGATGCTTTTGGAGAGGCGTGCCACATCGGCCATTAGCATGAATAGCTCAGCTGGCTTATCGAAGCCGGGCGAGTCAACAAAGTGATTGGCCTCGTCGAAGCCTGCTGCCGCCCACGGATTACCCATGGCTCGTTGGGGTGCTACATTCGTCATGTCGTAGGTCTCGTCCAAGGGAAGGGTTCCGTCGGGCACTGGAGTTGTCATGTTGTGAAAGTCCGAGACGTGAGCTCTTGGTCGTCAGTGAAGGCGATTTGGTAGTGCTAGATGAAGGCAGTGTCAAGGGAAAAAAGCTGGGGGTCTACATCGTCAGGCAGGCTGTTTTATCCAAGTAAATACGTCCTCTGAAAGCGGGTGAACTCTGTGTAACAGAGACTGTACCCTGATGGTTGAGCAGCTGATCTCTACTCTCCTAGGGGTACTCCGCATGACCCAGGGTGCCCGCATGAAGCCTGAGCGCTATGTGAGACCTCCCACGAGGGCAGTATAGCTCGCACACATAGTGCCGGTGACCTTTTAGGCTTATCCAGCGGTTCTTCCGGCAAGAACTCGCCTTCACGGCCTGTCCTTTGCTGCACGAACTTTCGTTGCACTCGGCACTGTGATTCAATCATGTTAGAAGACTTGAGGAGAGCATGCTGGACTTGTGCAATTGTCAGTGTGTTGGCAAGCGTGGGCAAATCTTACAGTACATGTACCCTAGTACTTCAGCTCAGCCTCGTTGACCGATTAGTGCTAGTGCACATTCGGCCTCCTCAACAACCTCTGCCCTCTGCCCTCTGCCCTCTGCCTATTCCCTAATCGCCTAAGGTATCTTGTTGCCACTGCCGTGCCCTCCTCCCGCGTGAAAGTCTCGTGCTGCATACCATACCTTATACTATCACATCGTAGTCGACCTGATTTGACAGTGAGTCGCATTCGGCAGACGAGACGCCATGGCGACATTCACAGCCGACCCCAACATGTGTACGCTTCTCCCAATGCCGTCGCAATACCGATGAACACTCGCCTTACATATCCTCCAGGGTACACAATCATGACCAACCCCATCCCGCCCTACCAAATCTGGGTCAACACATCCCTCACCACCTTCGAACCCGGCAACGACTTCACCTCCACCTTCTTCGCCCCAATCTCAAACCTCACCCTCGACAAATGGCAATTCTACCCCGTCACCTCCCCCGCCAACGGCACCTACGTCCTCCGCCCGCACCTCCACATCGGCGGCTTCCTGCGCTCCGTAGCAGTCACTGGAACCTCCACAAGCTGCATGGCGCTGGGATGGGACTGCTCGACGAGTGCCGGGCTCGCACCAACGATTGATCTGAATTCGGCCTGGACGTTCACGAATCCGTTGGATGGCACGGACTCGTTCTATATGAGCAACGCGGCGAATGGGAGCACGTATCATTTGGATCTGTGGCCGAACGGGAGCTGGTTGAGACTGACTAATAACATTACGGGAAGTCACCCGACGCAGCAGTTTCTCGTCACGCCGGTTGGCGCGATTGATGATGTGGCGTGGCAGAGTGTGAGTGTGTGGATGTGTGGCAAATGTTGGAGTATGTTGTGCTGAAAGTGACATGTATTTAGATTAACAGCACGACCCTCCTCTTCGCCGGGGCGAACAGCACCATGCCGAATGTTACATTCCCGGCAACGAGTGCTTCCTCCTCATCCCCTAGCGCCATTTCTACCTCAACTACAAGCTCATCCCCCACCTTACCACCCTCCCACTCCGGCCTATCTCCAGGCGCCTCAGCAGGTATCGGCGCTGGCATCGGGCTGGTCGGCGCTCTCCTCCTGGCCTTCCTCCTGTTCCGCCTCTACCGTCGGCGCAAGACGTCCAAGAATGCTCAGGTCTACTCTACCCGAGATGGTCAGTTCGCGACGCACGATATTGACTTGTTCACGCGGAAGACGCGGCATTCGGACGAGGGCATGGCGCTTGTGGAGGCTCACTCGGAAGCTGCGGTTGAGGCGCCAGGACATGAGACGAGATGGGAGTTGGACGCTGAGGAGACGAGGAGAGGGGGGCGTGATTGACGGGATGAGCGAGGAGAGAGGATTGGGTTACGGTGATCTGGTGCAGAAGGGCGAGGGTAATATGTCTTTGGTGGGAGAAACGTAGCAGGAGACTAATGCCGAAAGATAACGACACGATATACCTCTTTAGTTGGCTATGTTTTCTGCTAGTTCAGTGAGGTATGTGTCCAGCGGTGCCTGGCCTTGAATGAGTGGAATGCCCCAGCTTCGAAGCTGAAGCTCAGGCATTTTTTCAATGTGCGTGTGATTTCCCCCCAACAGGCGCATCCTCTGCAGCCCACGCACATCCTCGCATCTCCACCGACAGGCGCATCTTCTTCCACGGGTGTATACTTCCGAATGTACGCATCGAGCACGGCCAACGCGTCGAGGATATGAAATACAAGTGTTGTGCATAGCTGCGATCGATCGAGCAATAACATCCAGTTTGAAATAAATCGTTGGCGGAGGAAACAGATTCCAGGATGGAGTCGAGATCATCACAAGATAGCTTTGTTCCCAATAGCAATCAAGTTCGCCGCACGATGTTCAAGAGGTACTTCAGCGGGCGGGATTTGTGTGACGGAACCAAGTTCGGAAAGCTCAGCAGCTGATCTCTACCCGTGAGGAGAACTTGTCGAGATTGCCAGCGAAGCATTGTGTAAAACTCGTCATAATTTCTTGAGACTGCTGGCGACGCGCGATAGGCAGGACCCGCATGTCACTGCCTCTGGTACGCAAGAGCTTGCCTAAGCAGACCTTGCATTCCTCTGCCACTGCTACACAAAAGCTCGCTTATGTAGGACCTACATGTCTCTGCCTCTGCTGCACAGAAGTTGGCCTAAGCAGAACCTGCACGCCCTTGCACGTCTCTGCTACGTACACAAAAGCTGATGTGATAATGTTACACGAGCATAGGGCCTCTCACGACAGCACATGACGCAGCCCTATTGTAGTTGCACAGTATCAGCACCAGCTTCTGCATAATGTGACGCAGGAAGCGTGCAAGAAGAGTCACGCAGCACTAGGCGCAGGAAGATGGTGCTGAATATGGAAATAATCATTGTGAAAAAGCTCACGATAATGGCATGAAACAGCGGTAACCGTGAAGTTCCTGGTCAAGGTAAACAGCCAGCTCAGAGTCTGCGCGTTGTGAGTCGATGCTCAACACCTCAAGGCTCGACCTGCCATCATTCTTGGTCGTCCACGCATCGAACCCGTCGCAACCTGAGCTAGTGTTATTGTACGACCGCGGTTGCATAGACAGCCGCATAGCTGCTGAAGAAGCGACCGAGCTGATCGAAGTCGCATCGGTCCGGTCTGTGTGCTGTGTACTGCTACTACTACGAGTCTCAATTGTCTCCACGCTAGCCTTGCTCGTAAGCCTCTGCAGAATCTCGTCGCCCTTTCGGAACTCTTGTGTGTTCATATATGCGTCTGATTGAGTTGTGAGTAGTCGAATCCCGGCCATATGTCGTAAGATACTTACCAAATGAGCGCGCTATAAATTCGTACAAAAAGCAAGTATGGAATTTTCAATTAATTTTGCATATCGTTATTTTAGGATCGAGTCCTAGATTTGTCTCGTCTCAAAGACACAGCATTTGAACTTGATGAAAAAAAAATTGAATAAATTTTTCTGTTTGCCAGAGACTGCTCCCCCGTCATTGTATCGTACAGCAAGGCAGATAGTTGTTCGATGTCTTCCTCGAGCCTAGGCAGCAAGGGGAGACCGGTTAGAAGTTGTTCGATCTTGTTGTGTGAAGAGGGGACGGGCCAGCTCCAGCTCCGTGATCAACGACTCCAACTGACCTCTCAACCTTGCAGCGGCATGCTTGGTCTGCCTGGGATTCGGGATTGCCGGAAGCGCTTCGGAGTATCTGAGTGCGTCATTGAGAACAGACTTTCTGGCTACGACACGCCGGCTTCCCTCGGACATCTTGGTGACCTGTTCCACAGACTGGTGCCAGAGATGTCCATTTGGCCATTCCGATGGAGCGTGTTTCATGTTGAGCGCCGATGCCTGAATACTCTCGGTAAGTTTGTCCAGTATGTCCATCGCCGTGTCGATGCCGTCCTTTGGCGTTACCGTGAAGTTGTATTTGTCCTCCAGGTCAGAACCACGGGCTAGTTCAGTGATGATGTCGTCTGCCCAGCGTTCCGAAGCAGGGAAAAACATGAAGTCGGCGTTCAGTACATGATTGATCCGACCAAACCAAAATTGACACTCTTCGAATTGTGGTTCTGGCAAGTGAGCCGTACCTGATGGAAGAGAAGCCGAATGTGCAGCAAGCTTGTCGCGTAGATAATCATCTAGTCCGTGGTCAGTATGGTGACAAGCAGAAGAAAAGCAATCGGCTGGCGATGACTGACATTGAATGCAGAGAATGATCGAAAAAGCATCGTACAGAAACTGAGCATCGTCCTCAGTGTCTTCATTGTCACCAATTTCGATGCATGAGTCAAATGGTGCTTACCCATCGATCCTATCAAGACCCCAAACGCGAAGGCGATCCTCCTGATCCCTCCATATTCCCCATTTCTCCTTCTTGCCATCTTTCAGAATTTTTGCCTCCAGATCAGCCATCAGAGTAAGCGTCTTCACGCAGACCACGTACATTGTACGGATAGGTCGGTTTGCAACACCCTGCTTGAAAAAGGAGTCGCCAATCAAGTCTTTCGCTCGATGCGAGGGTGGTAGTCTATCGACGAGGATTTCCAGTAGTTGGCCAGCCAGGTCAAACTCGTGCGCCACTGCGGCTGATTGTAAGTCCGTCAGCTTACCATCTTCCTGTACGGAATCGAGGATCGTGTTTGCTGCCTCAATATGCTTGAAAGTGTCGTCCAGGTTTCCTCTGATACTGCCTACACCAATGGCTTCGTAGTCGCCATCTTTAAGCTCAGCAACACGCTTGAGGCGAATGTAGTTGGCCCAGGAACGAAGAGGCGAGACGTTTCTGGCGAGATTGATATAGTCCTTTAAAGCTATGGGTTTGCTTCTGCTTGATATCGTGCTGGCTTTCTCAGTCGCAATGTCGATGCATCTGGACAAATGCGCAACATCGCCCATGATCATGAACAGCTCCGCAGGCGCGTCGAAGATTGTTGCATTGGCTGGCTGTGACTGCAGAGCAGATCTGTCGGGAAGTGGTCTCGGCATACTTGACTTCGTTGCGCTCGACAAAGGATGTGAATGAGGCTAGCAGACTTGGCTGGTCATGTGAGGTGAGGAGAGAAGAAAGAGAGATGAGAAAACTAAAGGTACGGATGATTGAGCTTATGTGTGAAGAAAACAAGGTCAGGTGATATGTAGCGCACGACGTCGCACCATTCAGGTTGTTTCGCGGGGCATTGGTACATCAACTTCGCTTTCTTCACACGTCGCGTAGTGCACAAGATGTTAGCCGAACCACGAATGGAGTCCGAGTAGCGCTAACTACAGTAGAACTATCGTACAGTTCCGATGCCCACCGGTGTCGGTAGAAGATGCGACGATGGAGCTGGGCAAGAACAACAGACTACTTGAGCTTCAAGACACGATGTCATACGACTTCTCCATGGCTGTACGCAAAGCCATTGTTTGGAAGCCCCGATCTGAAGATCCTGATGTCCGATAAGGAGCAGGAGTCGTTGTTTGTCAGGGAGCTGGCGAGTTCGAGGGAGTTTGCGGCTTGAAGCACACGTTCGGAGTTTGCCTCACGTTTGATCTTTATTTATGTTTTCACCTAGAACTGGACAAGAGCTGGTAGTCCCCATGGTTCGCTGAACCTTTCGTGGATGGCTTGATGACAAATGGTTGTCACCTATGATGCATGGATGTTCGTTGGTCCTGAGGTCAAACTGCGATGAAAATGAAAATGACGTACATTGTTTAGAAACCGCAAGCTGGAGAGATCACCAACACTTTCATCTCTTCTCGCGCGCATCCTTCACCCTCCAACACAGCCACCCCGGACCCTGCCAATACACACCACCACCATGTCCGACGAACCCACCCCCTCCCTCCAAACCATCATCCACCAAAAATCCCTCCGCTGGATCTTCGTCGGCGGCAAAGGCGGCGTCGGCA
>Ga0058702_10001095_pt1 | contig 10499 bp, 8 predicted proteins | sample AgamicOrSfe_FD_83781 | JGI IMG/M metagenome (GOLD analysis project Ga0058702, IMG submission 83781) | Agave microbial communities from Guanajuato, Mexico - Or.Sf.e | ecosystem: Host-associated > Plants > Phyllosphere > Phylloplane/Leaf | place: Guanajuato, Mexico | collected 2012-05-30
AGCTCCAGCTCCAGCTCCAGCTCCAGCTCCAGCTCCAGCTCCAGCTCCAGCTCCAGCTCCAGCTCCAGCTCCAGCTCCAGCTCCAGCTCCAGCTCCAGCTCCAGCTCCAGCTTCAACAAGCAGCAGAGCTCGAACACGAGTCGACCTCAGCCATGATCTCGTCTACAACAGCTTGAGACTCTTCGGCAATGTTTTCCCTCTGGTTGTCGCTACTGCTTCAGGCTGAAGAAGTCTGTGACCGTCACGCCCGCCTTTCTTGCAGACTCTAAGTTGTGTCACCGGTCCGAGGATCAAGAGTGCCCGAGGCCGTCTGAAGCCCACATACTTGTGCTTGCGGTGCTTGTGCATTCTGCGGTTTATATACTGAGGCCACCCAGCCGTATGCCACGCACAGTCGGGCTCTTAACAGCCGTGGCTGCATGAAGAATCGGGAAGTGTAGAAGCGGAGCCTCCTAAGACATCCATCACCTGCTACTGACGTGCCACTGTTCCTGCTTGCAAGTGCGAAATGAGAGCATGTCCAAGAACGATAGTGCTGCCATAGATGTCGATAGCATGGGCAGTGACGCGTCTCATTGACCTGCTCGGGACGAACCATGACAGCATCATTGTGACTGCGTAGGATTGTACTTGTGGCTACTTTCAGTATACGATACGATGTGAATTGGTACGTGCATGGTAGAAGAGAGGAAGTCGTGGCTGAGTGCAACTACTCCTCGCATGCCACCGAGAGGTCGTGCTGACTGAGATGCCATTGTCGGTGCAAGAATCGAAGTCTGACCTCTCGATTTTGATCATGACTCTCCTCTCTCTTCTACAGGACTCAATTGCTGTTGGCACGGCTTCGACTTCAGCACACTTGGCAGAACAGAAGTGCATCAAGCTGAAGACGTTCAGCATGATAGACCTGCGCATGTACACGTAGATACCATAGTTATCATTCGGTTCTTCAGTGGCAGAGGAGGGCATGCATTCATCAGCTCACTGAAGTTCAAACGCCTTCTTCCACGAGCCCGTGGAGCTTGGCCGAGACGTCAGCTATACAATCCGCAGTTAGATCGGACACCACTGCCGGCTGCGAGAAGGAAGGTCCGATGCCGCACTTTGCTCTCATCGTGTCATGTAGGTCCTTGAAGTGGCCAGTGAGGCCTTGCGTGGGCGAGAGAAAAGTCTTCGAGTATACTTTGCTTCTTATACGGAAGCCTCTGACATATTCCTTGTATCTGGCCAGAGTAGTCTCGGACACCTTTGCCTCCATTGCAGAGCCGCCATCGTCTAATTTGTCGGGTTTAGGTGAAACGACTGCAGTCTTCTGCCAAAGTTATTGACCATGAAACCTTGATCGGTGGGTGAATCATGACGGTCGGTCGGTCGTAGGCTATGTGTCAGAAACATTCGAGAGGCGATCAAAGTGGGCGAGGTTCTTGTGATCCAGCGTAGTGTGGTTCGAAATCTGTGCTTGGACAGTGTGATTGGACCAGGTGCAGCAAGTGCAGTTGTTATGTCATTTGATGCTTGGAAGGTTCTCCAATCTTGTTCCAACTCCGGCGCTCTACGCAGTTATGCGATATCCAGTGTGCGCAGACGGAGCTGTACCCGTGTAATGTCGCCGGTCATTCTGCGTGACTGCTCCAGCATATTAGAGCCATTGGTAGCGATGTTCGTGTGCTGGTCCAGGTCGTCACGCCCGAAGTAGGTCGCCGATTTAGAACCGCATGCTGTATGGTTCTGCACGCGGCATTGTGGTTAAAAGGGCTTTGCGGCAGAGTGATGCTTGTCTTAGCGACTGTAAGACGCACTCTTGTACGATGTTTGATGGGCTTTCGTACTCATGCGATGTTGGGAGGTGGACATTGCCATGGAGCATATCAGAGAGTGCCATATTTGATGGTCTTCAGCTGCCAGGGCATCTTTCGAAGTGGATGCTGAATTGCCTCAAGTGCCATTGACGAAGGGATATCGCGGCAAGCAATGCGAGCAACACATCATTACAGAACCTTATGAAGGCAAATCGGAATGCAAGCGAACGAGGATCACCAACTGTGCGTTTCGTTGTGGCGAATGCTCATGGGTGATGGAAGGGCAGTCGAGCATTCCATCTGGTACTCGACATCCGATATTCGTCATCCAGCATCCAATATCTTACGTCTGGAACAGCTGGAACGCTATCCTGTGTAGAGTAAACCACTCACCCATGCTCGAACCCCAAGTCGACAATCTCGAGACTTTGCCAGGAAAACGCCCTAACTCAGATCGTGCCCTGCCATATATCCTGTGATTTCCCCGCCGGCGCCGCCTCATTCACATGAGCCTGCTGAGGCTTCGCAAGACCCCGCTCCACGTCCAGCTCCACAAGCTCAGTCATACCATCAGGATCACGATTCCTCGAAACATCACCACCATCATTCACTTCCGCCTCCAGCAATTTCCGCTCATCCGAAAACGAGTAATTCCCAGCACCACCCCTCCCGGCAAACGGAACCGCTGCTGAAGCAGTCGCAGAATCAGACGCAGGGGCAGGGATAGCAGTGGCAGCGACACCTTGGCCTGAGCGTGAGGCAGTGGTGCTTGGTGTCGTGCTGAAGGTGCCTTGCTGTGATAATACTGCAGGACTGTAGTAGTTACCTGCACCACCGCGACCGGAGTAGGCGAACTGGTCTGGGGGAGCAGGCACTGGCGTTGCGGTGGAGGGAGGGTTGGCCTCTAGGTCACGCTTTGCAATTGGTGTGGAGGATTGGCGGGTGGCTTCTTCGAAGTTGCCTGCACCGCCGCGACCGTAGGGCATTCTGACAGATTGTACGGTTGTGAAGTCGGTGTAGGGTTCTTTCTGCTGTTTCAAATATGCGACTCCAGCTTGTGAATGATTGTCTTGTCTGCAAGAACAATGTGTTTCTCATTAGTATCAGATATCAGATGCACGATACAGATTCAGATAACTGTGAGTCACGTGACAGTTAATCGTTTCAGAATGTGCGGGGGCTAAAGAGCACAGAATCCCCGACGATTCTCCGGAAAGCTTTTTCTCTCTCCCTCTCCTCATCATGTTGAGGCCGACATCGCTGCCGTTACCTACTCCATCGAGGCACCGACGATGAAGATGATCAAGCGTTTTGTTGGCGTTGGAGCAATATGTTCCGTGCTGTTTCGGAGGCAGAACCTCCTACACTCTTCAAAGGGACCTGATCATGGTCTAAAGTTTCGGCTGATGACACACATGATACAGGTCAGCAGGGGTGATCATCACCTATGATCGGGTGATCCGTACTTGAACCGGTATGCAGCCGTAGCGCTTGATGTAGTAGTTCTGACACATCGCAAGAGGCACGGCGACGCCATGAGCAGATCGCTCGACGTTGCATCGAGATTTGCCGCGCTTGCAGAGTTGTAGCGAAGTATAGTGGCATGTATTCCGCCCTGGCAACGACGACAGACTGAGTGTATACTGGTGGTATATTGTGTCTAGGTGATTCTGCTGCTTGCATTTCATATGTGAGCATATCATGCACGAAGATGAAGCATGGGATGCCAGTCTCTTCCAGTCACCAGACCATCATATTTCGTAGCAGTCTTTCTCTTGCACAAGCTTGCCATCCGTGGTAGGTTTCCCCCGCCCCCATCCCGCGTGAGCTCTTCACAAAACTCCACGCAAGCTTTTCTACTCCACATCAAAGGAGGGGTAGAAGGTCACTGCTACTGAAACAAGCCTGTCGTCGGCGCTAGGGGATACCGGTGAGGTTGAATCTCTGTGCTACGGTGAATTCAGACACTAATGGAATCATGGCATCAACCGGAGCAGGAGGACGGCATATATCCATTCAATCGTGCTGGGTAAGGCGTCTCCTCGTTGTAATCAAGGCCAGTATACCATCATATTTCGTGCCCAGTTTGTGTCTATACAGGGTGTGAATATGATATTTTGGAAATGGTGAGACGAACAATACATGTTTGTACAGTATAATCGATCAAGCAAGGAGGAGTGAGCATCTTCCTTGATTTTTCCTCGGCGTCCTTGTGGATATCTTTTTTCTCCCCATGGGAACAGCTCGAACCGCTGCCCGCACCCTCATCCACACTTTCATGCGGAGTGTGACAAAGATGACGATCGCCAACTTCGTGCTCCACTTTTATTTCTCCAAGTCCAGCATCCCATCCCATCTCTATAAGGCCTTTGGTGTCCGCTCCTGATCTTATTCGTTTCTTCTATATCAATTCCATCTCGAGCAGGACTCTGAGTTTAATCTTATATTTGCAAGATGAACAGCTTACTTGCAGCTGTCGTCCTCGGGGCTGGCCTTGTCAGCGCCCAGGAGCAGAACTTTACTGGTAATGCTGGCCCCGGTGCTTCGACTGAATTTCCTGGCCCGGCGGGAGTGCCCTATCCCAACAGCTACTACCCTGGCTTTGAGGACCTTGCCACCGATGCTGGTGCCATGTTCGGCCAGACCTCTCCTCCAAAGTGTAAGTCGCACTGACACAGCACGCCTTATGCCAAAGCTAACACAGTCAGACCCTGCCCCATGGGTTGGTACTGGTGCTCCCACATGGGCTGCTGCTATCAAGCAGGCTCAGGACTTTGTTGGCCAGTTGACTCTGGCTGAGAAGGTTAACTTGACCACTGGTGTCGGTTGGGAGGGAGACAGATGTGTTGGAAACGCTGGAAGCATTCCTCGTCTCGGTTTCCGGTCACTCTGCTTGCAGGACAGGTTCGTCACAAATACTGCAAGCCCATACCTCTTGCTTACATTAGTACAGCCCTGTCGGTGTTCGTGACACGGACTACAACAGTGTCTTCCCCGGCGGTGTAACCATCGCAGCCACCTTCGACCGTGGTCTCTTCTACCAGCGCGGTAACGGTATGGGATCTGAGCACTACGCAAAGGGTGTCGACATGCAACTCGGTCCTGTCGTTGGTCCCCTAGGCCGCAGTCCCGAGGGTGGCCGCAATTGGGAAGGTTTCTCTCCTGACCCAGTCCTCTCTGGTATCGCTGTCGCTCAACACGTCTACGGTATCCAGGATGCTGGTGTCATTGCTTGCACGAAGCACTTCATTGGATACGAGCAGGAGCACTTCCGTCAGTCCAGCGAATCTGACGGATACGGATACAACATTACTCAATCAGTTTCCTCTAACATTGACGATGTTACCATGCATGAGCTTTATCTCTGGCCTTTCGCCGATGCTGTCCGTGCCGGCACCGCCGCTTTCATGTGTTCTTACAACCAAGTAAGCCACTCTTTCCCATTCCTCTGCATTTTCAATTATAATAGCAGCATACTGACACTTCTGAAAAGGTGAACAATAGCTACGGTTGCTCGAATTCCTACACTCAAAACTACTTGCTTAAGCAAGAGCTTGGCTTCCAAGGTCTAGTCGTATCCGACTGGGGTGGGCACCACTCTGGTGTTGGCGATGCTCTTGCTGGCTTGGTATGTTTGGACTGCCCGTAACAGCAGGCTTTTCGCTAACTTCTACAAGGATATGAGTATGCCTGGGGACATCGCCTTCGACTCTGGCACCAGCTACTGGGGCGCCAACTTGACCGTGGCTGTCCTCAACGGCACTGTCCCACAGTGGAGAATCGACGACATGGCCACCCGTATCATGGTAAGACACCCAGGATCAAAAGATTAAAAGCACATCTAACACTCTCAGGCTGCTTTCTATTACGTTGGACGCTCGAACGAGAGCCCAGAGGTTAACTTTGATGCGTGGACACTTGACACATACGGCAATCGCTACTTTGAGTCCGAGACTGGATATCAAGTCATCAACGAGCACGTCAACGTCCAGGGCGATCACAGCCAGCAGATTCGCAACATGGCTGCTAGAGGCACCGTTCTCCTCAAGAACACCGCTAACACACTTCCCTTGACGGGTTCCGAGAAGTTTACTGGTAAGTTTTAACAGTCATATTACCCTTGTCTGTACCTCTTCTAACTTGGTCATTAGGTGTCATTGGTGAAGATGGAGGGCCTAATGTCTACGGGCCTAACGGATGCAGTGACCGCGGTTGTGATATGGGTGTTGTAAGTCATAAATATTATGAATCTCTCGAAATGTGATATACTAACACCTCGACTAGCTTGGCATGGCTTGGGGCGTAAGTACTTCTTGAATTTGGCGTGAGAGAACGTTTACTAACCCTCTAAAAGTCAGGATCGGCTAATTTCCCCTTCTTATCGACTCCTGATGCTGCCATCGAGAGCTACGTTCTCAGCCATGGTGGCGGAATGTACGCCTCAGTTTTGGACAACAATGCAACGAGCCAGATTGAGAGTGTAGCCTCGCAGTCCACAGTCGCCATTGTCTTCGTCAACGCCGACTCCGGGGAGGGCTACATCCAGGTGGATGGTAACCTCGGTGACCGCAACAACTTGACTTTGTGGCAGGGTGGAGATCTCCTTATTGAACAGGTCGCCTCTATGTGCAACAACACCGTTGTGGTCGTCCACTCTACCGGCCCTGTCCTCATGCCGTGGTCAGCCAACGACAATATCACCGCTATCCTCTGGGCCGGTATTCCAGGTGAACAAGCCGGAAACTCCATTGTTGATGTCCTTTATGGAGCCGTCAGCCCAGCTGCTCGTCTTCCTTTTACCATTGGTGCTGCTCGTGCCGACTACGGCACTGACATCCTCTACCAACCTAATAACGGCCAGGACGCTCCCCAGTCCGACTTTGCAGAGGGTGTCTTCATTGACTACAGGGCATTTGACCTCAAGAATGTCACCCCGACCTACGAATTCGGGTTCGGTCTCAGTTACAGTACCTTCTCCTACAGCAACCTCCAGATCATCAACCATGGTCACTTGGCATACAACCCATCCACAGGCATGACGGCACCCGCCCCAATACTCGGATCTATTGGCACTGCCGCTGACTACCTGTTCCCTGCTGGCTTCACCCAGCTCAAGAACTTCATCTACCCTTATCTGAACTTTACCGATCTTGCCACCGATGCCAACGACCCAGACTACGGCCAGGCTACATCTGCCTACGTCCCCGCCGGCGCTCAGGACGGCTCCGCACAGCCCATCCCACCTGCGGGTGGTGCTCCAGGTGGTAACCCCGAGCTCTGGGACGTGCTCTTCAGTGTCTCCGCCACCATCACCAACACCGGCAAGATCAACGCCGAGGAGGTTCCTCAGCTCTACATCTCCCTCGGTGGCCCCAACGACCCCAAGGTTGCCCTTCGCAACTTTGAGCGTCTATCCATCGACGCCGGTATGTCGACTACTTTCTACGCCGACATCACCCGCAAGGACTTGAGCAACTGGGACACTGCTGCTCAGGACTGGTTCATCTCCAGCTACGAGAAGAAGGTCTTTGTTGGTCCTTCCAGCCGCAACTTGCCTCTGACTGGCACACTGCCTATCAGCGGGGTCAACTCCACCGTCACCAGCGGACTGCCCAAGGCGTCCATGCAGTACGGCACTAGCTCCGTCATGAACACGACCAATGTGTCGAAGTAGATGGTGTCAACAAAGTCGAAGAAAGCTGGCTTTCGTGCGGAGGTAATATGATGTGGAAGGCTTAAAGCCTGAAACGTCAGCATTCTTCTTGTAGTATACGCGATCCTATCTGTACATAGAGACTCTAAAAGTAATAATATGCGCTACACTAAAATTGGGTTGTTTTGAGCAGAGTGCCGTGATGAACCTGCCCAGATTGGCGAACCCCTTTCTCCATTTAACACCTCTGCCCTCCCTCGTCATCCCCCAACGTGTAAACATTCGAGTCAACAAAGCTGCCAGCCGGAATAGAGCTTATACGTGGATGTTATTGCTATTGTACATATACTAGCAAACTACTTCCCGTTATCACATACATTTCATTCCGTTGCTGTCTGACTGCGCTGCGCAGCTCCAGCATACAGCCATGGTAGACACAGACAAGCAGACTCCCTCGAAGAACACCCACTGATCGAACCCTCCCTCGCAGAACACCCTCTTCAACTCGGCCCTCCGCCAATCCAACGCCATCCGCAAAGACCTCACCTCCCTCTCCACCTCCTCTTCCTCCTCCTCCTCCAGCTCTACCGCCGCCCTCGCCGGTCCGCTCTCCGCCTCCCTAACCTCCTTCTCCCGCACAATCGACGAATACGCCTCCCTCGCAACCCAAGAACCCGTCCCCGAAAAAGCCGAAAAGGCCCAAGTCCGAATCAAGAACTTCCGCGCCGAGCTCACAGACTACCGCGACCAGTTTGATCGCGTGAGGAAAGAGCTTGCCGAGGGCCAGGCGGTGAATAATCGGGCGGAGTTGCTGGGACGGCGGCCGCATCAGACGAGCACGCCGGAGAATCCGTATGCGAATGCTACGGTAGCGGCGGGGCCGCAGGGGAGTGTGTTTAGACCTAGTGCGGCGGGGGCGAGTCCGTTTGGGGCGAGTCCGGCGGATTATGGGAGGGAACAGCATGCGATGAGGGAGCAGAGTTTTATGAGTGGGACGAATGCACAGCTGGATGAGTTTTTGGAGCGAGGGAGGGCTGTGTTGGGTGATTTGGGACAGCAAAGAGAGATGCTCAAGGGTACGCAGAAGAAGTTGTACAGTGTTGCGAATACGCTTGGGATTAGTGGAGATACGATCAAGATGGTGGAGAGGAGGGCGAAGCAGGATAAGTGGATATTCTGGACGGGAGTCGGTGTGTTTGTTGTCTTTGTCTGGCTGGTGCTGAGATATCTGAGGTGAAGTGAGAAAACGGGATGAAACATGGATCTGAAACACCATGGTGGGGGTTTCAGATTGGCGGGATTGCCCTGCAGATCTCGTCATTGTTACGATGCTATGACGGCGCGCAACTTTCTCATCATCATCAACCTCGCGATTCAGCTGTTCTTGGATCTCACAGCTTTCTCTCACTTTGCGCAGCACCGCCACAAATGCGATAGTAGCAATCTGGCTGTACTTGCTTTATCAGAGTTTCAGAGCTCACAACACATCATTGCGACTTCCCAAGGCTAGCGATCGAATTGTCAAATGCTGCAACTTGAGATAATCCTTTGAGCTTTGACACGAAACTCGCTCACCAGGGATTTATAAGCAAGCGATGCTCACTGCGCAACTTGCAGCTACCGCGACTGAGTCGGAGGAGGAAATCACGAAAGTCATCACAACCGCAGTCGAGCGAGAGGTTAAGACGGAAGTCACGACAGAGTTCGTGATACCATCAGTTCCGGAAGGAGTCAGAACGGAGGCCGTGACAGGAATCAAGTCTCAAGTCAACAAAGTCGGTTCCATTGTTTACATCACGCGTCTTGTTTCAATCTCACTTCTCAGTTCAAATTCGCACACTCTTTTTCCACTTTCGCCTCAACCACAACAGAACACCAACTCATCTTCTGCCAGACAACAGCGCCGTCACCCAAGCCATCTCTTCCCATCAACATCCCCGTCGACATCAACATTATAAGAGCTCGTCTTGCGCAACGCCTTCGCTCCGTTCAGGTTCGACGACCTTTACCTCAGGTACAGCCGCCACCACAACCAGCACCTCAACAACCAGCTCCAGTGCGCCACAACAAACCCATTGAGCTTCTCGACTTCTCCTTCGGCGCAGCCATCACCGGAAGGACTGAAGACGTTGTGCCAGGACCTGGATCTACGAATCGCAGACTCCATCGTAGTACTACACTGTCAGTTCCAGTGCCCGCCCCGACAACGGAATGATGGCTCAGATTATCGACACCAAAATCACACCCTCCCGCAAACGTGCCAGAACCGGAACAATCTCTGAAAGCGAGTCCAGTCCTCAGAACGACATCCATAGCAGCCCGCATAGTGCCAACCAGGGACATGACGCCAAACGCGTCAAGCTTCCTGTGGCTGTGCGTTGGGAGAGTGGTGTCACTCGCTTTGCGGCTGATGAAGATTTTGTGCATGAGGATAATGACGCTGAGGACGCTGCAGAGACGCCTAGTCGTGGTAATGGTGCTGGATTGGGCAAGAGGGTACGTTCGTGTTGGGAGGTCAAGTCCTGTTTGTCGAGCCAGGAAAAGCTAACACGCTTGTCAGCTGGTCATCATGCCGCTGCCGAAGTCATTGGCTGAGTTCTCGAAAGCCGACAAATACCTGTGGGACAAACGCGCTGTGAGTCATCCTCTCTTGCTCTCCTCCTCTTCTCTGTTCTCCACATCATCATCGCCCTCCCATGCTCAAAGCCACAACAATTCCACATCTCCTCAGCTATCAGCAGCTGACCTCCCGTTCCCTCACAGGCAGGCATATCCTACGAATCCATCCTCCCCACCTTCCGCACCCTCGCCTCTATGCCTAGCATGGGCCACTCCACGCTCTCCACGCGCTACATACGGCTCCAAACCCTCTTCGCAACCTGGCCTGCCGCCGACGATGCGATTCTGCTACGTGCAAAGAAGACGATTGAGGAGATGGTGGAAAAGGAGAAATGGAATTGGGTCAAGACTGTCATGGAGAAGGAGAGGGGCGGGAGTAGGCATGAGGGCAGGTGGGAGAAGGGGGCGTTGAGGAAGCGGTGGGAGGC
>Ga0058702_10001096_pt1 | contig 10499 bp, 8 predicted proteins | sample AgamicOrSfe_FD_83781 | JGI IMG/M metagenome (GOLD analysis project Ga0058702, IMG submission 83781) | Agave microbial communities from Guanajuato, Mexico - Or.Sf.e | ecosystem: Host-associated > Plants > Phyllosphere > Phylloplane/Leaf | place: Guanajuato, Mexico | collected 2012-05-30
GGCAGATATCAGAGCGGCAATCGCTGCAACCATGTTCTGCATATTGTGAGTAAGCACTATCATAGAGATTTGGACTTGGACTTCGTACCTTCTGAGTGAACTCGACCACTTCTGCAGAGCCATTGATGCTTTTCTGCCAGAGGAAGATCAAGTTGCCAGGAACCAGGGTCTCATCGTTCTTGGGCAACTCGCTGCTTGCCGAGGAAGCCTCTGCTACAAGATTGTGCCAGACTGACACATCAAGCTTGCCTCTAGTCTCATGCTCAGGAGCACCTTGCCAATCCATGTGCTTGCTGGCAGAATCTGCGATCCAAATGACCTGACGTAGAGAAGAAACGCTTTCGGTGAGACCAGCAAGGGGCAGAGAGCCAGCGGTAGCAATCACGCACTGAGCCTGTGTCTGCTTGAGGAGCTTGCAGGCAACATCGTGGTCTTGATTGAAGGGGACCAGGATAAGAGTCAAGCCATAGAAGGAGCAGGCTTTGGTATGGTCAGCCGTGAGTACTGATAGAATGCAGTGAATACTTACCGAAGATGGTAACGAGGTATTGAATAGAATTTGGCGCGTAAATGGCAATTCTCTGACTGCCTGAATTTTGCAGGTGAGAACCAATAATGTTGATGAGTTTCGACAGAGTAATGTAGTCGTGCTCAGAAATCGACTCTTTCCCGTGGACGGATACAATGGTAGGTTTGGCGGTTGTGTTGACAGCCTCACGCCAGATGTCTCTGAGATCACCATCTTTGCCAGCAGTCCATTTGGGGGCACCAGGCTCGCGGACCGAGAGACCAGTCTTTAGAGCATAGCCGTGGGGAACCTCAGTAGAGCGGTAGACGGCAGACTCACGGGGCTGACGGACAGGAGAGGCAGCAGCTTGACGGGCGAGAAGTAGAGGATGAGTATCAGGCTCGGCCCAAAAGATGAGAGGATATGCTACAAATGCAAATAGAGCCAAGGCAATCAGGGTGGTATAGAGATTCCAGGCGGAGAGAGTATCTGCGATGAGAGCATCCAGCTGCTCGATCATATTGGCCATCTTGTCAGTATCAAGGACTTGTCCTGCAAGACCAAAACTTGGAAAGAAGGAACGACGGTTAGATGTGAGTCTAGGTGATGTGTCGAATGTCAGCGTGGTGATGATGGTGGGGCTTTTGGAGCACAGCCACAAGCAGCCAGCGTCAGCCGCCGTGGAAACCATTGCCAAGCTCAAGAATCAACACAGCGAAGATCAAGGATTACAACATCGAGTCACTTCGCAAACAACCATAGAAACGCCAGCAAGCTTGTCAACAGCAAGTTTTGATTGTTGCTCCGCCATGCACTTTGTTCTTTGAGCGCATCATCCCGGATTTGATTATACTAACCCCTGCAGCACAACTTGCCAACACGCCAACCAATTCTCTATACCACATCGCCAACACATCATGTCTTCGACAGCGGTCCTGAAGCCGAGTCCGGCTCCCTCGCGCTTTGTCGCTCCTACAACCCCTCTGCGAGCCTCTTCGGCCCCTTCGACACCACAAAAGTCACAGCAGCAACAGCAACAGCAACAGCAACAGCAGCAGCAACCACCGGCCACCAAGGTCGACACCCCTGGAACCTGGCGTCACCCGAACATGGACGCCATCAACCGCCGCAAGAATGCCTCGACCTTTACTCCAGACAACGTCCACACCGTCATAGTCAATGCCATTGCTCTGCTAGTATTCTTGCTTGCTCCTAGCATGCTGTCTAGCTAGTAAGCCTCGCTCCATCTGCAAAACGCGAGCCACTTCTAACATGACAACAGCACTCCCACAACACTAACTGCCTTCTTCAAATCAATGGACCCATACGCAACCTGGGGCTCCATCCTCATCCGCTGCATCCCTGTCATCAACATCTCCCTCGCCCTGATGCCCCTCTTCCGCCCCGTCGACGAAATGACAGACATCCCCCTCACCAGAGAGCAACGCCAACTTCTCGGCCTGACCCCTCAGAGTGTGCCTTTGCCAGCTGGCTCTCCTGGCTACGTTACTCCTCCACGTTACTCGCGTTCATCGACCCCTCGCTCCAGTGCGCAAAAACACACCTCTGCATCACCCATGTCGCACAAAGCATCTCCTTCTTCGTTTGACCAGAGCACGCTTGGTGTCAGCAGAGGTCCTTCTGGAAGCCCCTTCTCTGTGAGCCCTTTGATGCAAAAGGCTGTGGGTGGTGCCTCGGCTGCAAGAACCTCTTCACCGTTGGACAACAGTCTGGGAAGCAGTTCGTCGGGTTTGGCTACTGGAAAAGCTACTGTCTCGTTGAACAGCAAGTGGTTGTATGAGAGAGGAAAGGGCAGTCCCACTGGTGCAAGAGCTGTCTTTTCATGATTGTACAATAGTCTCTGGAAGTTCACTAACCTAAGTCGTGGCCATTCAAGAATAAGATTCACTGTAACCTTATCTGGAACTGTATTCCCAACATCATTATATGTGTTGATGTCTTCCATACATTGTTACTTATGCGGAACGGGTCGCTGAGTATCTGCAATCGTGTATGCGCATACCAAGTGAGAATTCATTATATTACCTTGCATTATGGTATAGCACCATCTATCTCCAACCTCCCTCTCTCAGCCCCATCATTTCATCTCTAAACCTCTGTAGCAGTCTGCCTGACCGCATACTTCTTCTTATCTTCCTCAGAGGGCACCGCCTCAGCCAACTCACTCACATCCTCAAACTTCTTAGGCCCCTCAATAGGCACATGTTCCTGCAACGCGATCCACGTAGGCACAACCGCCAATCCCAAAAGAATAGTGTTGACAGCCAGAGGAACTCTACCACCCTTCCAATCTTTAGTGTTGATGCCAAAGGACACGGCTTGGGAGAAACTCTCTTGGCCGCGGAGGATACCCGAGAAGCGAGACAATTCAGAGATGTTGTCCGTCTTTGTCGACAAGAAGTAGTACAGGAAGTTTTGGAGGGATTGTTGTGCAAAGCCCCAGAATACGAGGACGAAGAAGCCTTCGACGAAACCGGGGTCGGTCCAATCCCAGACGGGTTCGTTGCGGGTGTATTTTTCTTGGATGGCCCAGCCGTAGGACCAGGCTAGCAGGTGCCAGAAAAGAACGTAGAAGAAGCTATGGCTTGTTAGGGATGGTTCGGGTCTTGACAAGATAGTGATGATTGCTTACCAGACATTCAATCTCTTCTTGACGGGCCAAGGCTTGTAGTCGAGAAGAGTGCTGACCAAGAATGAAGAAATAATACCGCTAAAGTTGGTCAAGAAGCCAATTAGACATCTTGCGCGGAGACCGAAGTAGTAAGTTTGGAAGTCTAATGGTCGTTAGATCTCGTGCCTACTGCATTGCAGTTGATGTACTTACTGCCAGAGTACTGGTTAAAGTATGCGGCCCAGAAGACGGGAAGCAAGAGAAGGATATCACGTCTCTTGGAAGCTGCGATCAGAGCACGCATCTCAGCGCCGAATGACTTTTCTTGGACGATCTTGACTTTGCTGCCGTCGGAACGTTGAACCTTCTCTGGGGGTGATAGCAATAATCCGACAGGCACAGCAAGACACTGCAAAGCGATGAACACAAGATATGTTTCTGAGCAGGTATTAGTAAGTTGGCCATGTAGACATCGAAATCAGACTTACGATAGCCCACTTTGCCTTTGGCTTTCTGATTAGGTGAGCTGAGCAGAGGTTAGCCTGGCAATGACTCGCTTGTGAGGATCTCATGCGCCAAGAGATATCACACAGTAGCTATCAAAACTGCACAGTAGCTTCGACAGGGAGCCAACATCCATCGAGAGCCGCACTACGGTCGACTCTCCGCGGAGCCGTCGACTACCCGCAGAGCATTGTGCATTCTTGTAGTTGTCGTGTGGGATCCCTGTGCACGCGGAGATGAGGAACTTACTGATTGAGAGCAAGGAGAATAGCACCTCCCAAGATGGGACCTCCCGTTCTGAAGACGAGCCAGATGTTCATATATTGTCCACGCTTGGCCGGTGGAGGGTAGCCCAGAGCGACAGCTCCCTCTGAAGCCCAGAACAAACCAGCCGACACACCACAGGCGACAGCACCAACAAGAACAAACCAGACGTTTCCATATCTGTTATTTGTGTAGAGGCCAGCACTGTAAACTGGATAGCCCACAGCACCCAGAACCAGTGTCCATTTGAGGCCTATGCGATTGGCAATTGGTCCGCCGAACAGACAGAAGAAGCCCATCAAGCCGAACACCAAGGCGTTTGCAGCATTGATCAAGAAGGGCTTTTGAGCACCTATCACTCAGATCAGTAACAGGATACCATCGGAACACGGCTCTAACTCACCTCCAGCTCCCAGAGAGTTCATAGCATTCCACAATCCTGGCGCCTTTGGGTATGATTAGCTTGTTTCTTTCAAGATAGACAACCTCTCGGATCGTAGAGAGTCAAGATTCTAAGGCTTTACTCACCATGAAGCCAACCATGCCAATGACGCAGGCATTGAACATGCTCGATCGATACCATCTCTTGGTCTCGACTGTGTTGTGCTCCTCATGGCCCTCGGCCAGGTCCGAGTTGGTCGACTTTGAAGACGACATTTTTCAAGTAAAGATGAAATAAAACCGATAAGAGATAGAACGAGAGAGCATAGCAACCTACATCTTGGTACTTATTCTATATAGAAATATGTTGGGGTTACATCTGTATACGAAAATTTGCAGAAGTACATTGGATGGACGATTGTGCCATATTGCGCGAGGAAAGGTCTCCACTCTATGACAGCGGATAATGTGAAGCGGGCGCAAGCGACAGCAAGACGACAGCAAAATGCGAGGTGTTTAGGCAATTGTGTCGATTAATAGGGCGTGAACGAGATGATCGGCAGCATGTAGGATCAACAAGGAGCGACATCTCCGTTGAGAGCGATGGTGTGATTTCGCCCAGACAATCCTTTCCGCCCTTCACGATCATTGCCGCGCGCAAAAAATATGTAATGCGTGCAGCTGTAGAAATGCACAATAGAATGGAAAACAGGGTGGTATCCATCGGGATGCGACATATCCTGGGCTCTCATTGAACACGTCTGTGACCTGGAAACGATTATGCATTGTTATAGTGAGGAGGTTGTCCTAGACCTTCGAAGGAGAAGAGTGCGAGTTGCGCATTTGCAGTTGCAAGTCGATGGACAGCAACTTAGCACATCAGGTCTTCCTCTACTAACGATGACTGTCATCGGTTCTGTGTAGTAGATACACGCGATATGCAATGCTCAAGTCGAAGAGATTGTAAACATACATTGAAGATAGAGTCGAGAGTGGTTGATGGCAACGAGGTCGATGGACACCTCAAACGTCATGCCAAGATGTTGCGAAGAGTGACATGTGAAAGTGCTCTCAACCAGTCAATTGTCAACACAACAGTAGAAGGAAAGACTGTTGAAGATGCCTGCGATTCCGGACAGAGCGCAGACCGAGGACTCGACGAGCTTCAGCCCGGATGCCTACTTTGATACATGGGAGAAGGGCGACATCCCGGGCCTTTACGACAACGACTTCCGCAAGTTCATCCTGACCACATTCGGTCTGCCTCAGGATGATACATATACCTATGCCGCAGTGGCCGAAGTGACTCTGCTCCAAGCTCAGACATATATCGAGTTTGGTGGTCAGGGAGGACTGCACGCCTGGTACAAAGACAGTGAGGGCAAGCCAGTAAGAAGCCCGCCATAAGACACCACACGCACTCGTCCATGAGCCAACATCATCTCCCATTCAGCTACCACCCCCGACTGCCGCCGACATCGCCGCATACACAAACATCTTCAAAAGCACAACCAACACCCAAAAGGCCCTCGTTGGTCTGGCGTCGAATGCGAAAAAGGATTCGGTCCGCGCCTCGATTGGCAAACACCTGCAGACTCTTTATCAACCTCCTTCGCCCGAACGCAAGATTGTCATATCAAAGTTGAAGAAAGAACACACAAATCCCTACTTCGATGTCTGGGCTTGGTCATGTCAGAACCTCGAGTGGGCTGGCCCCGAGGACGCCACGAGCAAGGTCCGCCACTCGCACGCCATCCTGCCCATCCTTTACCACCACTTTGGCTGTATTTGCCCATCTTACGAGTCGCTATCCATCATCTACCAATTGGCCAAGGGTCGGTCTGTCATTGACCTGGGAAGTGGAAATGGTTATTGGTCTTACATGCTGAGAGTCTTCAACAAGCAGAAGCCTCTGACTGTCATCCCCGTTGACAACGGTATCAGCGAGTGGAGAACTGTTTGGGTGCCCGACACCCTTCAGATAGATGGTGTTGACTACCTCAAAAAGAACGCCGACGGCAAGGATCAGGTATTACTCCTGGTCTACCCTCAAGTCGGTCTCGAGTTCACTTCAAGGATCCTCAAAGCATATAGTACGTTAAGCTCCACGTCACATGCATCAAACGCGCCCACTGACCTTTCCCACAGAGGGTGATACCATCATCTGCGCTGGAACTCAAAACTCCAACGGCTATACCGCATTTGCCAAAGAGACCATTGCGGATTGGATCGCCAGAGAGATGCCCACGTTCGAAAAAGTCTGCCAGATTCCATTGCCCAGTTTTGCTGCCAAGGACGAGGCCCTATTTGCGTTCCAGAGAAAAGCTACCTAGACTCGAGCAAACTAACTCTTCTTCTCTCAACACCACCCGCGTTGCGCAGTGACCACCACCCAGAATGAGGTCGTATCATACTGCTCCCACTCTGCTACAGAAGCGCGATTTATCAATTCAATCGCTGCACGTACCGAAAGTAGATGCTTATTGAGAAAGATCGACTGGACATGGAGCCATATACGGGAAAGCTACAAACTTTGTATGTACGAACTACATCGAGAACCACACACAACGAAAAATCAGGACACCTCTGCGCTGCGTAAGCGTGCACGAGCGTAGTTGGTCTCGACTACTTAATGAGATGCATTCTCTCTTTCCCTTTCTGCCTTCTATCCATACGTGACAACTTCTATCATGAAGGTTTCTACTTCGACCCTCCTGGCGGCCCTATGGGGCGGCGTGAGCGTTCTGGCCGCTCCCGTTGACCCACCTGCTGAAACCCAGGACTTGAGCAATGTCAGTCTGTTCTTAACATATACACAACGCAGTTACTGACTTGTCACAGTACATGTCAAGCCTGATCTCCCAGTACTCTCACTTGGGACCTTACCCCACTTCCAACTCATCGACTATTGCTCATCACACGTCGAAGCACCACAAGTCTGGTAAGGGCAAGCACAAGACCAAGACTGTGACTGTGACCGAAGACTGTGATGACGACGATGATGATGAGAGCATCACCTCTTCTGTGGAAGTTTCTTCAACTCCAGTGACCGTGACTGCCCAGGCAACTGTCACCAAGACCGTTATTCGTATTGATTTCGAGACTACCAAGTCTCTGCACAAGCCAAAGCACACCAAGCACCACTTGACTGAGACTGAGGTTGAGACCGAGACTGTCGAGTCGACTTCTCCCACTGTCACCGAGTCTTCCGAGACGCACACTAAGCACCACAAGTCCAAGCACAGCAAGTCCAAGCACCACAAGTCTAAGCACCACACCAAGAACAGCTCAACCGAGACTGTTGTGGAGACACCTGTGCCAACCTCAGTCCAGTCATCGTCCCAGTCCTTGTCTAAATCAGCGTCCGACACCTCCAAGGAAGAGGTTGTTGTCGTCACGACCGAGGAAGTCGAAGTGATCACTACCGGTGTCGAGGAGATTGTCTCGACCATCACTCTCAGCGAAGGCGATACTACACTGTCCACCCTGTCCAAGGCATCCCCTACCTCGAGCAGCACTGTGACAACTTCCGACTTCGAAGAGTTCTATCCTTTTTTGACCTCTGATCTTCCTCATCCTACTGAGACACCTGAGTTCGACCCATTCTTTAACCCACCACGTACTCCGACTTTCCCTTCAGAATTGTTCCCTTACCCTACGACTCAATCTTCTGAAGATGACACAACCACTCATACTCGCTCAGGCCACAAGACAAAGGAACCGCCTAGCATCTTTAGCGAGGTGTATCCCTTTACAAGTATCCTTGAGAAGGTACCTCCCCCTTCGAGTATCTCCAGCGAGGAACCTTTCCAACCAAGCTTCCCCCCAGAGATTGTGAACACCATGGTAGACCCAACCAGCATCATCACGACAGCACCCGAGTTCCCTCCCGCTGTAACCTGGAGCGCTGCTGATGCCACTGAGACCCTTGTTGCCCGTGACTCCGCCGGCGATCCAAAGAAGAAGCACGACAAGATGGTCAAACCCGACAAGGCAATGTCCAAGCGCATGTCCAGATGGAGCAAGCACCACTCCAAACTCCTCGAGAAGTCCTGGTCAGCCCACACAAAATACATGGTCAAATCTCTCGAACAGCAAATGGAATACGATGCAAAACACAGCAAGAAAAACCACAAGACCACTCTCGCTGCAGTCCTCCCAGCCGCCAGTGCCATTGCAGACGCCAACGCAGCAGCCCTCGTCGCCCGCGAGGAAGCCGCAGCAGACAAAGGCGACCCGGAAAAGGACTACCAGCGCAAAATGAGCCTCGCCAACAAAGTCTACAACAAATTCTCTTCTTATGCCGAAAACGACTTTCAAGAGGAAAACTCAAAGGAACAGAAAAAGGCCTCCAAGAAGCGCGCAAAGTCGATCGCAAAGCAAAACAAAAAGGAAGAAAAGTCTCGCAAGAAAGCTATCAAGTCTAGAATCAAGCATCATAAAGGTGATGATTATGAAGAGTCTTATGATGGTGGGGACGAGGACTTTGTTGTGTTTGCTGACGTGGAGATGAGGGATATGACGACTCCTGCCACTGGTGTTCCTGCCAGGGCGACTGTGACTGCTACGGTTACTACGGTTGTTGGAGGACCTGCTGGAAATGGCACTCTCTCGACTTCGTGGAGAAGCCATCATGCTAGCCAGACTGCTAGTGTGTCGACCGCTGGTTGGTGAACAAGGAAAAAAATGATGGACTCGCGGAGGAGATACAGAATAGGTAGGATGGAGGGAGAGAGGAAAGGAAGGACAGATCGAGAAAGGGAGGATCAGAGAGGGGAATGGAGATAGGGAGAGGATAAGTGGAGAGGGAAGAAAAGTTGATAATGTTTAGTTCTGGAGGATCGTCGATTTGGGTTGAATTACTTGATTTACTGTTTTATGCACAAAAGCGAATAAAAAAGATACCGTCTTTGGTCATCTGTCTTCCCTTGACTGTCCGTGACAATCACAATCCATCTGTTTCCACGAGCTGTCGTCTGCGACAGCTCGCCCGTTCTTCGTGATATACTCTTCTGAGCTTTCTGTTGTGAGCAATGTTTCATCTGTCTGAGAGCTAATTTCCACCTCGATGCGAGCAAAAGTTTGTAGCTGTAACAATGCACGAATCTTTCCGACTGGCAGTCATTGCCACGGAGGTGAATCAATCCTCCATACCCGAGTAGTCGACTGCCTTGGTCTTGCGCCCAGCTCTGGTCTTGATAGGCGAACCTCTTTTGATGGCCTCCTTCTTGGCCTCCGCTTTGTCAATTTCCTTGTCGATGTCGTGACGCAGCTTCTTGCGGAAGTTTTCGTAGGCTTTGATTGCATTCTTGCAATCCTTGTCGAGATCAATTCTGAATGTGCCGTGTGCTGGACAGCTTCCTCTCACCGCTCCCTGGATGGTGATCATGTCGAAGACCTCGTCGCGGCTTCTGCCTGCTGAGCAAAGAGACTGGAATACAGGCAACAACACGGAGGGCCATTCGAGCAGAATGTGGGCGCCATACGGATACCAGTACGAGGTAGTGATCTCGAGCTTAGTGAGAGAAGTGGCAACTGACAATAAGTCATATGCTTGTCTGATCGAGATAGCATACTGCTGATTGACCACGACAGAGACCAAGGACTTGGTACGTTCGGGACCAAGATATTCGAGAAATCTTTGCATCATGGTGGAGTCTGTGAACTCGAATGTGTGACGACTGAACAGGTAAGGGGTCGATTCAACACTGATTTGTTTGTTCACACGCATCAAACTAGTGCTGTAAACCTGGTCTCTCGGTATGTATCTGCCTTTGGGGTTGTACCAGAAAGTCTGGATGGTTCCAGAGTGCTTGCCCGAGAGGCGGATGTGATAGCCAGGGCGCTCGAGGACCAGGGAGTAGATCATGTTGCGAATCTCGGCAGGCAGATCGAGGAAGGGGAACTTTTCGTGCTCATCAGGCTCAGGTTGCAACACAAGGACGTGAAGACCGGCGTAGGGGCCATGGGTCATGAGAACGGGCTCCACCGAGAAGGGCTTCTTGGACGTGAGTCTGATGTTCTGAGCAAAATCTCTCTTCTGCTTCTTCTTCTGTAGCCACCATGATTGTCAGGAGGGCGAGGTCAAAGGCATTGCACGGAAGAACTCACGACTGCAGAAGTGCCATCGGGCATAGCACAGTGAATCTTCCGGACCATACGATCGCGCTTGGACGTGAGAGTGTCCTTGAATGGCTCAGTACGTTCAAC
>Ga0058702_10001101_pt1 | contig 10474 bp, 7 predicted proteins | sample AgamicOrSfe_FD_83781 | JGI IMG/M metagenome (GOLD analysis project Ga0058702, IMG submission 83781) | Agave microbial communities from Guanajuato, Mexico - Or.Sf.e | ecosystem: Host-associated > Plants > Phyllosphere > Phylloplane/Leaf | place: Guanajuato, Mexico | collected 2012-05-30
CAGCGCGCCTCGCTCCTCTCCTCCACCGCCGCCGCCCATACTCCCCCCAGCAAGCCTCAAGCAGACCCGCATTCACCGGCCAGCATACCACCTTGGGTCCACGTCCACGACGGCACCAACATCCCCAGCGAAGACGCGCGACTCCTCGCCTCACCACCACCGAACATAATACCGAATACACGCCACTACAAACCCTCCCCCCCAGCGCATTACAAGCAAGGCCGCAAATGGGACCATTTACGTTCGGCGGAGCCGCCCATGCTTTCGATCCCTATAGCGGACCATCAGACACGATGGCGGCCTTTCATGGCCTCGGGCCCGTTGTCGGACTGGCAGGATGCGGGCGCGAGGGTGGTGAGCCAGGCGTGGATGGATGAGCATATGCCCGTGCTGAGCCGGAAGTGGGATCCGGAGGATGAGTTGGAGGTGGATGGGCATCACCAGGCTGCGACGGGCTTCACGGGGTTGATGTACAAGGGCAAGTGGTTGATCAGTCCCGAAAGGCAGGAAAGGACTGTTCGTTTGTTCTGGGTAAGTGAAGTCTTGACAGTCTATTTGCTGGTCACGTCGTGCTGCAATTCGATCTCACATACGCGTGAAGACTTGGTACTAACCGATTCGACAGCGTCTGCTTCAAGAATCCATTCGTACCCTTGGCCTTCCGGCTCTCCATCCTGGCCCTGTCTCTCGCTGCCCTTGGCCTTGCAGCGCAGATATACGCCTCGGTCCACCATGTCAATCACGACCCCGACGCAAACAATCAATGCTCCTCCCGCGCTTCAACTTACATGGCCATCGTCGTCGGTACCGTGGCGATCCCTTATCTGGGCTACATCACGTGGGACGAGTATATGTCGAAACCGTACGTTCCCCTGCCCATACTGCTCAGTCTCTCCCGACGCCACCAACTAACCTATAGAACGCAGTCTCGGCCTGCGATCCGCTTCCGCACGAGTCCTCTTGTTATTAGTAGACCTCTTCTTCATCGTCTTCTCCGCCTCGAACCTCTCCCTCGCCTTCGACGCCCTCTTCGACCACCGCTGGGCCTGCTACGACGACCAGTACGAGATCGTGGGCGACGCCAACCAGGCGCCCGCCACCTGTCCCGACAACCCGGGCATCTGCTACAAGCAAAAGGCGCTTTCGAGCGTGCTGTTCGTCGGACTGTGCGCGTGGCTCTTCACGTTTAGTATCAGTGTTATGAGGGTTGTTGAGAAGCTGCGGCCGGACTGAGGACGTTCAATCGCTTTAGTGTTTGAGGTTTTGCATAGCGTGCGTGGTGTATGGGTAGAATGAAGTCATGAGTAATGAGAACCACACCGTAATAACCTTTCCATCCACCGTAAAGCTGTCTCCTGGCGGCGAACCGCATGCTTACATTCGTTATTGGCATAGCTACTAATACAACTGCTGCATCGTTCAACGTATCATGGACACATTCCTCTCGTAACCGATCCGCCCACGGCTTTTCGTCCCGAGATGTAACTGATGACCACCAAAGTTCGGGCCTACAAACACCTCGCCAAAGAACGCTAATCATGCAACAAGAGGAGGCAGCCGTCAGAGGGACGCATTCAATCCGCTTTCGTATCGACGCCACTCGAGGCTTGGATCGTTTGGGCAGACTCGCCTGCGAACGTACCAAGCACTGAAGTCTGCATTGGGTGCGACGACGAGCTCGGACCGCTCATATCCGCGATCTGGCGCTCTGGGAAAGGGGTGTCAGCTCCGCACAGATACATGATGGTGATACTGGATGCTTTTAGCGATACGTACCAAGCTCCCGGATCCTCAGCTTCAGCATCTGATTCTCGCGCGTTAACGTCTGCGTCTCGGCTTGGTAGAAGGCGGACTCGTCTCTCGTGCCCCCGAGCAGGAAGTCTTCGGTCAAGGGTCCGAGATTGTTGCCGGAAGTGGGACGGAGAGCTGGCGAGGTGCCGCGGCTGCCGCTGCTGTTGTTGTTGTTGGCATTTATGGATTGTCTTGCGGAAGACTGCCGGGATAGTGAGGGCGGACGGTTGAAGTGGCTGTGAGTCTGATGTACTGCGCCGCTGGATCCTAATGTCGAGCGGGGAGAGGACGGTTCAGCAGTGGTATGTGATGGCACGGGAAAAGACGTGGATGTCGACGATGGTGGGGTCGGCAAGCCAATATGTTCCGTAGCTGTGACGAGTGAAGTATCCTGTGCAGTCTGCTGCTGTTGTCGCTGCATGGCCGCCAGCTGGTCCTGCTGGATACGGATCATATGCAACAGTCGGTTGACTTGCGCTTCTTGCTCACTCTCGAGCTCCTGGTGCAATTCTCCGAGGCTGGGCTGTCGGTGATGGTGCGGGTCTGCTGTCGCCATTGCAATGGATCGTCTTCTCAGCCTGGGACTGCTGTTGTTGCTACCGTTGACTGGCTGCATTTCTCCAGGTGTCGGCACGGTAGGGTCGTTGATGCTGAGGTTGTTGATCAGGCCAGACCTCCTGCGCTCCAAGCCTTGGTCTCGTCCAGGTGATACACCGCTCGGCGAGCGATGGAAACCAGCGTTGGTCTGCGCTACCGCTCCGAGTGAGGATGCAGTCGGCGACCTGGGCGATGGCGGACCAACGCGGTAAGGTTCGGCAGTGTTTGATGAGATGCGACGTGGTCTTTGTTGGGTTGCATACTCTACCGACGGTGGCCGGGATGATGGCAGCGAGTTGAGATCGGGAGCCATGTGCTGGGGCGGTGTGGGAGAGAGACAGGCCTACCGTGACTGCAGGTGAGCGGATTACTAACAAAGAAAGAGCTGCTAGGTGCGAGTTGTGCTACATGTGGGAAGCTCATTGGCCCCGCTGTTGACCATGTGACGTGCGACTTGCACTGAAGTGTGACAGGGTTGCTAAGATGCCTGCGTGAGGAATTGTGCACTATATCCCAAGTTGCCTTGTTATGGGGGGTAGGGTGCTACGACACATGCGTCTTTGTCTTCGCACAACCAAGGCTGAGAACGCCTTCGGTGGGGCTCAAAACGCAGGGCCTCTTTGAAGAACCACTGTCAAGGAAATCATTCTAGCATCCTCTAAAACCATCCAATCCAAAACATCATTCCGAGATGCTTCCCTAGCTATCCTAATCCTGCCCATGCCCGTTCGCCTGATAAGCCCCCTGCATCGCCAAATCCCTCAGCCTTCGTGAAAGCAAGCTCTCACTCCGCCCACCACCACCACCACCGGGCCCGCCGCGCTCCCGGCTATGGTCGCGCTCAAAGTTGAACGGATCGTCGAGCCTCCTCCGCACGGTATCCGTCAGTGGCTGGTGAGCGTCGCCACCACCACCACTCCTCGCTTGCTGCTGCTGCTGCTGCTGCTGCTGCGCAGCGAGTGATGATGAGACGGCTGCAGATCGGGGAGAAACGTGCGTTGATTCGAGTGAGCGCTCGAAAACGAGGTCCATGCTGTCACTGGGACCACCCAACTGCCGGCTGCCTGGGAGTGAGTCTGAAGGAGGTGGAAGGGGATTGACATGAAAGGGTAACGGCGGCAGCGGTAGGGCAAAGTGAGGGTTGTTGTGGTCGGTGCACGGCAGCGATTGCGCCATGGTGCGATGGCGGCTGCGCGGCCACGGTCTGTCATCGGAAGCTGAGGGCGACGTTGGCTCGAAGGCGCGTTGTCTGCGCGCCAAGCCATCCTTTGGCGTTGTACTACCAGCAACAGAACTCATGTTATTGTCTCGGTTGGGCTTGTAGGTGCTGTATCTCGGTTCCGGAAGCTGAATCTCGTTGCGTAGTTTCTCTTTCCCGTCGGGCACGCGGTTGGCGAAGACAATGCGGACGGACTTGTAGAGGAAGTAGCGGCCTTTGGATGGACAGCAGATGTGGAGATGGATCAGATAACGAAGCATGGGCCGCTCGTTGGGGTCGTCGCTGGCACTCAATGCCGCCTCGGGCCTGTCGGTGCCGAGGTTCTTTCGCGATGATAAGGGCATGTCAATGACGGGGCCTGCAGAGTAGCTTCGTTGGCGTATGAACGTCTTTTGGCCCGGCTCCATGTCCGATAGGTCGTAAGGGACTAGGAAAAATTTGACGGCTGTCTTGTTGGGGTTCTTGATGATGATTTGCAACTGGCCGGTTTGCGGAATGCGGTAGCTGCCACCTGGCGGCGCCTTGGGCGATCCGGACCGTCGTTTCTGCTTTTGCCGTCGCCTTCGCCTCGCTTGCACGTCAGAAGCTGAGCCCTCTTCTCGGGTGCGTGAGCTGGCTCGACTGCCCTCATCACTAAGGACCGCTTCCAGTCTCTGTCGCCGCTTCTCTGGCGACGGTTCCACATTTGGCAGGTTGTTTTCCAAGTCTACCAAGCCGACGTAAGGGCTCGGTTGGTCGGCCGTGAGCCGCGGGTCAGAGTTGTAGCTGTAGAATACTGCAGGAAAAGGAACTGTGACGTGTGGCGGACATCGAAGATTAGACTTGCAATTCCCTCTGCCAAGTACACCAATCTGCGCAACAAAGTTGAGCGGTTTCGATGGAGTAGTCGACATTCTCCCGCGTAGGATCGACTCTTCATACGAGCCGACCATTGGCGCGTGGTGGAGCGGAGAGTCTGAAAACGATGGCCGCCTAGAGCCCGGTGCAGGTGTTTGTGGTAGGCTTGTGCCACCAAGGGATCGCCGCGGCTGATGGGCCTGGTAAGGAAACGTGCGCTCGGCACGCAAGGCAGGCGGCTGCCTTTGTGGAAATGCCCGTGCCGAAGCTGGATATTCCAATGCTGATTGAAAGTGCTGTAACGACTGGGGCGAGAAAGTGTGCCGCCGTGACTTGTCAGGACTTCGTGAACTCCGTCTCTGGCTAGGCTCAGGGGTATCTGGTCGAGAGGATTGTACCAGTGGACTCGTCGGCGCTTTGTAGACGAAGCTCGCGGCCAAAGGAGTATTTGAACTTGCGCGAGTATGGATCGGGCGTTGAATCGGCACGCCGGGCGGCGAAGGCGGCCGCTGCTGATCCTGCCTATGTTGACGTATAGCAGCAGACGGAAAGCTTGGATGCCATGGCACGACAGGAGAGGTTGAGAACGCTGGTTCCGGCTGCTCTCGCTTGCCGTCTCCAAAGCGCTGGAAAGCAGAGCTCGTGTCTTCCCTCTCTCTGAAGTCACCCCGGTGGAGTGCAGACCTCGGCCTCTCGATCTCCATGCCGATCGAATGGTTGTCTAAACAATTCTGTGGCGTTCGTGGCCGTGGCTCTGGAGATATACCAGACTCAAGATACGGCGTAGGAGACTTTCGTTTCCTGCCATTTGCGCTTGGCGGCCGCTCGAGCTCGGGCGACGTTGGCCGACTATCTCTGCTCTTGATTTTGCGGATGAGCTCCTGACGGTCTATGGAAGTGTGCTTGCTACTGTTCACAGGCGTTCGCGGTCGACCAGTGTAGTATGGGTTGAAGATCGCCGTTGGACTTGCACGCCCGTTTAGCTCGCTTGTCTCAGGCTTCCTAAGTCCATTGCCATCCTGCTCTTCACTCCCACTCTCTCCGCTCCCACCGTAGGCAGTCTGACTCTCGCATGATCCAGTGTAGATCGCCATATGTTGCTCAAAGCCTCGAGGTGGCTCTGAGCTTATCGCAGACGTCACCAAGCGTAGATTGCGTCTTGCGAGTGACTAGATGGCCTCATACACATAGTCTTGCTCATGAGCAAAGTGTTACCCAGCGAGAGAGGATATCACAGACCGCCTTGGGGTCAGCAAGCCAAGCAAGGAAGAGGCGGTCGAGAAACGACCGTAATGGTTCCAGGTTTCAGGTGGAGCTCCGCTGATGGGCGTGGTTGGTGGCAGGCCAAACAAAGGCGTGACTTTGACGCCCGATGCCGAACACGAAAAGCAAGGTCAACCTGGAGGAGGGAGCGAGAGACAGAGGCAGAACCTCGCTGCGGAGCACGGAGCGGAGTCATCATCTGACGCTGGCTTCATCACTGCTCTGGCACGAACCATCCTCGCCTCGCCGCCTGCCGGCTCGTGATGTGACTTGGATCGACAGCCCGCGATCAGTGCATCCCGTTCCGCTCTTGCGTTTGGTGGGGGTTGACGCGGCACGTTCCAGCGATCTTGCGGGCCAAACTTCTCGGCGCCTCGCTTCAAGGCTGTTCTACCTCAAATCTCTCAGACTTTGCGAACAAAAAGAAATCAGGCGACATGTCAGAGAAACGAAAGAGAGAAGGCGGCGCAGGCCCCGTCGACTACCGCCCGGGCAACAAGAAGCAGAAAACCCAGAGAAAGGGCTTCACCGTGGGACCAGCGAATCTGCCAGACGGTGTCTACAAGCGCAAGAGTGTGTGCCATCTGCAAAGTTCCCACTGAATATAACGTGCTGACTTTTCGACCCAGATCAAGCAATCAAAGCTGGACTCATCGAACGAGCGCAGATCAAAAAGAATTATGCGAAGCTGCAGCGGCAAGGCAAAGTGCCGACCAAGCCCGAGACTTTGCCACAGCCAGCGTCACTTCGAGCTGAAGAGGCTAAGGCACAGGCAAAATTGAACGTGGCTGCGCCAAAACCAGCAGAGCCAGACGCGGAGATAGAGGCAGAGTTAGAGCCAGATGTCTCCGACCTGCAAGCCAACGACGAGGAGCCATCAAGCACATCAACACCGCACCCAGACCGACAAACCCTAATCGAAAAAGAAGCCGAGGATCCTGCTGCTGAAGAGCCTGAGCATCGCTCCAAGGAAGAAGTACCACGCCGCCGTCGCCCCCGCCAGCCCAAACCGCAGCCTTTCAAGCGCGAGTACGACTCGGCGCAGCAGCGCAAAGCCGAGGCGGAGGAGCGGCGCGCCGCGCGAGAGGAAGCCGAGAGGCAGCGGCAGGGGAAGATTGAGGAGAGGGAGAGGTTCCGGCGCGCGATGGCGAAGGCGCGCACCGGTGGGCCGAACGGGCAGAGGAAGTTGGGGAGGGAGAGTCAGGTTTTGCTTGAGAGGGTCAGGAGGATGGTTGGGGATGGTGGGGGGTGACCTGTTCTCTCGCATTCTGATGTTGAGGGTTGTTGATTTACATTGTGATGAGAGCGACTGCAAGCGCATAGGCACTGAGGTGCATCTAGAAGGGGCATTCGGATTCCGTGATATACCATCGACTTGAAGACAATAGGGGCCGCGAGTGCACGTCTCCCACGACGAACACCAGGTTGAAGTGGTGTAGGCGTACCTCAATGCATACAATCTATGCGACCTATTTGTACATTCCTCACACTTCAAACCATCTACGATGTACCCTAAGCATTCTCCAAAGCGCATACCGATCGTCTCCGCGTTTCAAGACCTGACCTCAAACGCAGCAAAGACAGCGTTGTCTTGACTCATCTACAACTTGGCCTTGGTCTCCAGCTCCGGCAGCATAATCTCCCTGATATCGCCAGCGGCCTCGTTGAGGAAGAAAGCCATGCGCTCACAGCCCAGGTTCTTGCTGACGATGTTGAACTGCACGCTGTTCTCGTTGATCATGTAGGCGATTCTGCAAAATCACACAGTCAGCCGATTCGTTTTTACAAAAAAGGTATGCTCGGGAAGAAAGGGCGATGCAAACTTACCCCCACCCATCATCAATGACCTGCGACCACCCATACCCGTTGAAATACTCGGACGACAGCTGCGACGAGCTAATATACCACGACCCGCTGTACGTGTACGCGGGATCCTTGAACAGATCCGGCAACTCCTCGCCCTCCTGCAACAATTTCTTCAAACCAAACAAGTGTCGATCGACGCCCTTGCCATCGCTGGCGACGGTGATGTACTCGACGTGCGCATTGACGGCTTTGCGGAACTTGTCCCGACACTCTTCGGCCGTCGCGAGGGGGTGGGCCATGGCGTCGCAGAAAGCCACGCTCTCGTCGGAGACTGTACGGCACGTCTCCGTCCGGCCCTCCTGGAAACGCCGCGTCGCCGCCGACTCGTAGGTGGGGCGGTTCTTGCCGTAGAACTTGTGGTACGCGAGCTGGATGATCATCTGGACGTAGGCGTCGGGCGAGCACTTGAACTTCTTCATCAGCCCTTTGCCGTAGCCCTGGTAGGCTTCGACGCGCAGCTCCTGCTGGCTCATGAGCCCGATGTGGTGGGTGGTGGCCAGAGCGATGTCGGCGTGGTTGTCGGCGTTGAGCTGGAACTTGAGCGGGTGCGGGTCTGGGATGTCGGAGCGGAGGGCCGGGTTGTCGAAGTCGAGCTTGTTGTCGGCGATCCAGGCGAGGATGGTGTCGTTCAGGCGGTGCGTGGGCGTGCCGTCCATGGCGCTGTGCTCGCCGTTGAAGCCCGAGGTGCCGTTGTCGTTGACGATGAACTCGATGGGTTTGTCGAACCAGCGGTTGCTGCCATCGCCGTGCCAGTATTGGTGCGACCGTTCGTGGAGAGTGACTGGTGACGCATCGTCAAGGCAGACTACAAAGGACGCGGATTGGATGGCCTCGAGTGTTGCCTTGTTCGCCGGGCTGGCCTGGATCAGTCGGTCGCGCATATCGGCCCAGGTGTCTCGGTTCTCCGTCGTCATGGCGCCCACAGCCGGCTGCTTCTCCGCCATCTGGTAGACACGCTGGAACTGATGCTCGAGCTCCTTGGTCGTCAGCTGTTTGCCGTTGTGCTGGTGAGGGACCTTGAAGAACTGGTTCTTGCGGATCACCAGAATGTGCGTGTTGTCTGCAGCAGGGTACTTGAGAGGGTAGTCGGCTCCCTTGGCGGGAATACGACAGCAATTGAACATCCATTCGTACGAGCTCATGGCCATGGGGAGCTTCTTCATGTACTCGGGCTCCAGCGAGCCTTCGTCCACCTGCTTCTTGAACTCGAGGACGGCAGTCGAGATGGCCGCAGCGCGCTTCGCTGGGTCTCGTCGTTTCCGGTCGTCACGGTGGCTGTAGAAGTAGGAGACATACGGCACGACCGGATCGCGGTAGCCGAGGTATGCGGCATGGTTCCACCACTCCGACAGCCAATTCTTGAATTTGGGGTCATCTCTGCGCTCCAACAAACGCTTCTGAAGAGTGTGGCCGAGACTTCCTGGCGCGATGAAGGCTTCAACGGCTTTCTTGCTCTGCTCGTATTCCGTCCGGCTGAGGAGGGGGTGAAGCGACTTCAGGTAGCGTTTTGCGGTCTCCTCGAGGGTTGGGACGGGTAGACGGGGCAATGACTCTTCGTATCGGAGCATGGCGCCCTTGGTGCTGTCTTCCTTGTACCCTAGCAGCACGCACTGTCTGTGAGCTAGAGACCAATGACAGACACACTCAACTGTTTTGATGCAATGACATACCTGCAGGCAGGCTGCTCTGCTTGCGCTTTTGTGGTGCCATGTTGATGAGCTGTTGAGGAGAGAGGAATGTCAGAGAAAGTCGTATCTCGGCACTGAGGTGTATAGGCTAGACCTACACCTGCAGCTACTCCTCGGTAGATGGAGGGAGTGGTGGTGAGAGCTCGTCGTCGAGCAGCAACGCCGAACATTCCCACCGTTGAGCTTCAAACCCAAGATTCCGTCGTAGCAGTGTTTGTGGGCGATTTGTCTTATAACGAAATAGGAGAGAAAGCCACCTCTATACAAAATTTCTTTACGACGCCTGACGACAGCACCAGGAGAGCTGTGCCGTACACATTGCAGCTCGCTCTATCGGGTCCCCGGAGTAGCTTTGACGCTCGGCACAACAAAGCATCCACTGGACCGAGGCACGAGGTATCTCCAAGCCGATGTCCGTGCCAACATTGAAGCCGGGAAAAGGTGGGGACTGCGTTCATGTGATACTGCTGCGTATAGCGTGTACTCTCAGACTCCGTTCTAAACCACGTCAAACACGCCCAAACGGCCTGCACTCTACCCCTGTGGTTGTATAGCTACTGGAAACCCCCAAAGACAACAGGTATAAAAGCGCACGCTTGTGCCTTTCGATCTCAGCCGGTCGCCATCGTCATCGACCAAGTGCAAACGTCTCTCCCTCAATGCCTCGGACCTAGCTTAAGAGAGTGAGTGCCCTGAGAGAAGAGCTCTGAAGACTCTACACACATCCACACTTTCATCTGTCCTGCTTTCAAGTGATTTCCAAGGAATGGTCACCATGCTCAGGCGAACGAACGTCCGCGAACACTGATCAAGCCCCGTTGCCGCTCTCCTCATCGCTGCTATCCACGTCGAGCGATCGGCCGAACGAGGGCTGCACGGCAGGTCTATTGGATCTGCCAGAACTCCGACTTGCTGAGCGGTGACTTGCGCCGTTCGCGCCGGCACGTTGGTCGCGCGAGACCTTATCTCTGCTTGCAGGCTGCAGCAGACCTGTCGCACTATTCACCGCCCTAGGATCACTCCCAACCGGCAGCATGTCCTTGAAGCTCGGCTCAACCAGACTGTCCCGTTTCACCGTTTGTTCCGCACGAGGGACTCCTGGATAGGGCTGCAACCAAATCTCGTTGCACAATCTTGGAGCAAGTGCCTCGAAAACCGCTATCCTCAACCCGTTGTCCAACGCCTCCTGCAAATGGAACTTCCTCCTCTTAGG
>Ga0058702_10001102_pt1 | contig 10468 bp, 8 predicted proteins | sample AgamicOrSfe_FD_83781 | JGI IMG/M metagenome (GOLD analysis project Ga0058702, IMG submission 83781) | Agave microbial communities from Guanajuato, Mexico - Or.Sf.e | ecosystem: Host-associated > Plants > Phyllosphere > Phylloplane/Leaf | place: Guanajuato, Mexico | collected 2012-05-30
GACGTAGGCGCCCATCTCGGCGATCTGGCGCACATTGACCATGACGAAGGAGTCAATCTCCGGGTACTTTTCCTCATAGAAGCGGCAATTTGTGAGCGACATGGTGAGTATTTATGAAGTGTTGTGCGTCAGGCGCTTTAAGTCTCCGAGTGGCGTGGTATATTGTATTGGTGCGCTTGTGATATCGATTCGGGAGAGGTCGCTGTTGTTCGTGAAGGATGGGAGAGGTGTGGTGGGGGTATAATGAGTCAAGATCACTTCAACTTCACACAAAAGTCCTCACGATTGTTTCGTCTGACACGTGATACAGTATTCGGATATTTGGTATTACTTAAAGCCTCTATTCATACCTTTTCATACACTATCGTAGCCTCTATACATCATATGCCAGCTTCCAATGTTTATCACCTCGGGCCAACGCTAGCACGACTGGCCCTGCGACTCCTGCCTCCAAACATGCTTGCTTTTGGACTTGTGGGTGTCTCCACTGTTGCCACATCCAGCGGTGGCATCTCATAGTGCAACTCGAATATCCTATGCACCAAGCTTTGAACTGCTCGCTGCAACTCGATTCCCATATCCCTGCCAAGGAGATTCGCTGCGAGTGGGGCGAATGTCCCAGCGTGCTTCTCGAAGCCTTCTTTTGGCAGACTGGCATAACCATCGATGACATCCACCACAACAGGCCGCCAGGTGACAATATTCCGCTGCTGAGTTTCCTCCTTCAGCTGGAGGTATGAGTCAATGATGTCGACGCAGAGAGGAATCAGCGCTGCTTCCGTCTGAGCACGATTGTTCTTGCGCTCCTCCCCCTCGTCGTGGTACATGCGGAAGAGGATGTTGACATAAACCGAGGCACTTCCGCTCTCCTGTTTCAGCAAGTTGGGAGGCTGCTTCATGAATCCTTCCTGGAAGAGACGATTTCTCAATTCGAGATCATCGTTGAAGCGTTTCGCAAATTGGTAGCTCTTCTTGAGAAGTGTCATCAGACGAAGCAATTCCATACTCGGGATCTGGGCGTAGACATTGTCGTTGGAGAAGAGCTCGTTGACGGTTTCTATCAGAAGTAGTTGAAGAACGCATTTAGTGATGATTTGGTTGAAAAACCGCCGGCGTGCAGCAGTGACAACTATAGGTGCATGCGGAAGACCGCTATCCTGTGGACGATAGTCTTCCAGCGCGCCAGGTGTTTGTGGCTCTGGTGAAGTCGGCGAAAGTGGGCCGGCGCCAGCAGAACCGATACTGTCACCATTGGAGTAACCTGACGCGGATCGCCCTGTCTGACGTATAGGTGTCTTTGGTGCCTCATCTAGGGTCTGGTCAATAGTCGTCTCCGAAGTGCCTCTTCGCATTGCCGAAGGTCGACTTGTGCCATTCGAACCACTACCATGAGGATTTGTGACTGCAGAGAAGAGTGCACCAGCTTCTGTCCGGGTGAACAAGTCAACAAAAGCGCTGACGATCTTGATCCAATGTTGTTCCGTGAATTTTTGGACATTCTGTAAGATGAGAGTCTGCAGACAGTTGCTTCCTATCCGTGCAAGTGTGTCATTCTCTTGGCAAATGCAGAGTGCCAAGAGATCCAGGAACCTGTCCAGCATGTACTCAAGTGACTCAAAATAGTGCGTGAACAGTGTCATCATATTCCGAAGTGCTTGAATCATTGTTGTTGAGAGCCAAACAGATAACTCTTCATGATTGACCATCTTGCTCATCTCAGGTTTAGACCTCATGACCATGAAGATTGGGTAGAGTAGTTGACGCCATATAGTATCCCAGAATTCAGGTGGGAATTCTTTGCCGTACTTGATCAGTGTGTCAAACAGGTAGTTCAGCGCCCTTTGAAACGATTAGTATGGCTCAGTTATCTTCATGTGAGGTGACTAACCTCGACCGGACTTCAAGGTCATCACCAGTCATGAGGACGTCATGAAAAGCAAACAGGACAGGAAACCAATATTGCTCTTCCAGTGTTTGACGGTTAACCTGCTGTGTACTGCTGCTTTGCGAAGAGGGTGACACTGACGACAATGGACACTCTGGCGTCTTGAGCATCATCGGTATTATGCCCTTGAGAGTTTCAATAGCTTGTAATGACTTCTTCTGGAATCTTGAATTCTTCGAGAAGTCCGTCAAGCAAACAACAAGGTCTGGGAATGCGCCCTGCGACATGACAACTCCAAGTCTGGTGTTGTATATCTGTAGTACGTTCTCATATGCCAAGTTGACAATCGATTCTGTCTAGAGTTAGTCAGTAAAGCTTCGAGCGACAGTAACACATACCGAATCTTTCCCGGGCAGCAACCGTGAATGCGCCGAAGATTGTTCGCCAACCAGACCGTATGTTCCCGCCCCTAGCCTGAATCATCTGAATGAGCGAGTGTAGCACAATCTCTTTGACCTGTACCACAGTAGCATTGTTGATGATGTGCTCAAATGGCTTCAGGAAGTCCTTCTGGAACTTGAAACCTGGTAGCTCCTCTTTATCCAAGAAGCGAATCGACAACTGCCGAAGGGAATTTAATGCAAAGTGGACAACCCTAGTGTTAGTGTGGCAGCCCACAAGGTTGAAATGCTCCCCAAGAACGTGCCAAATGTTGGTCCACTCAAAGCGAACACGACCCATGTTATATTCGCTGACCTCGACAAGCTTTTGCAAGCTGTAAGTCCGCGGCTCTTGACTTTGACCCGAGGACTCAATCTCTTGCCAACTGACTTGACACAATGCTGTCACAAAGTGTACAATGGCATCACCGTCGAGTTGACTTGTCGAGGTGAAAATTCGGTCCACGCCATTCAGAATACTTGCTGACCTGGACTCTTCTGCGACATCCTGGCGGAAATTTACTGAGATACCACCCTTCCTCGATCTGTCAGGCACTTGCAGGGATTTCCGCGATGAAGATGCTCTTGAGATTGTCGACGGAACAGGTTGTGCTTTGAAGACATCAGGTACTGACTGCATCGGTACTCCATCAGATATAAGCTGGAAACGGTCAAGCTGGCTGATACAGGTCAGAATGTCTCTCCATGACGTTTTCAGTGCGTTGCCCTCGGTGTGCGCGACATCAAGCAGTACACGTAGAGCTTCAACATTCTTGGCTTTCATTTCACTAAGATTGTACAGATTTGTGAACCTAGTAATGGACTGCACAAAAGCTTGACGTGGATTCTCGAGGTCAAACAGACAGGATATCTGTACTGCGAGCCGAAGACCTTCCATGCATAACTTGACAACCTCTAAATTGTCAGTATCTTGGGCACAGCCGGATAAAGCCGTGAGGAACGACATCCAGCTGACATCAAACATAGGACCAACATGGCGATATGAGGTGGCCAGGATGAAACGTGAGCCAGCCTCGGCAGTAACTCCTTTCTTCTGTGCGCGAAGCAGGCTCTTGAACAGCTGTTCTGTTTTGTTCGCCATTTCCTCCGATCGTTGCGCATAGGCCTCGCGCTGGAGGTCACGACCAACAGTGGCGAATGCTTGACCTATGTTTGCTGCAAATCCAGCAGGAGCAGGCTGAGGTTCACGTCCCAATTTGGCCTCTCGTTCGCGTTCGGTCTCTAGCACAATCTCGTTGTGCGCAATTTCATCGAAGATAGCTCTCAAATAGTCATCAGGCAGATCTGCGTTGTCGTTGATACCTCGGTTGTTCTTGATGAAGTCTTCTGGTGTCATGCGCTTTGCGACTTTGCCGCTGTGTTGATCTGTGTTGAGCATGATGACCGAATACGCCAGTACATATGCGGTGTCTGCATTGGCGAAAGCGTTCGGATTGCCGGCAATGTATCGCTCAGCAAACTTGAGCATAAATCGATCGATTTTTTGAGCTTCACCTGGCAATCTAAAGCCTTGCAAGAATCGTCGCAATGCCTCGGTGAAACGTGTCTTCGTAAAATTCATCGCATCAACGTAGGCATGCATGATGGCGATGTTGTCGGCATCGCCCTCACCGAGAAATTCTCCAAGAGCTGACTTGTCTAGGCGATCATTGTTCAGCAGGAAGCTCGAGATGCTTTCGGGAGAGTTATCTTTGATGAACCCCTTCTCGACCAGTACCTTGATTCCACGTTTCGGCTTGAAGTTGAACTGCCTAACAGCGTCGAGCATTGCAGTCTTCATTTGCTTGTCTCTTTCGAGTTGCATTGGGTCGTCCTCGACGATAGGTGTCTCTGGAGGTGATGACTCAAGACCAGGGCTGTACGATGTGGACATGGGTTCTGATTGTGGCACATCCATTGAGTCCCGAAACTCATCTGACGACACTTTCGCAGAGTCAATTTGGCCGGAAGGTTTCGCCGCTAGGCCTTGGTTCGACCAGCGCACAAGTGATCGCAGGGTGTCAACAATGCATTCCAACGACTGTTGTTTCATGGCATAGTCTTGGGGGTAGTTGCTGTCCACTTCTGCGAGATTGTTCACAGCAGAAGATAAGGACGATGGCATTGTCCCTTTGACCTGCCAGTCTGCTATCTGTGTCTTCTTCTGTTGTGATTGATATGAATATTGCTGTATTGAGGTGATATTTACGGGTGTTGTGCAGAGTCTTGATAGGTGTTCGGTGATGCGTTGGTACATGTTGTCAGATGCGGTCTTGTCGCAGTCGTAGTTAAGATAGATCTCCACCAAAGCCTGGGGCTCCAAAGCAAGACGCCCTAGCGTATTCAGAAAACATTGCTTTTGAAATGCTGGTGCGGTTCTGTTATCAAGAATAGAAAGATATATTTCTTTGAGGAATACTTCGACCTCTTTCTTGAAAACCATGCGAAGATCTTTGAGCATAAGCCAAAAGATCTCACAACTAACCTCGAAGACTCGGTTGACTGAACTGGCACCATTGCGGCTCAATGATTGACACAATAATTGCTTGACTGCTTGAGTAAAGGGAGTCGAGTCAGTATTCGAGTTACTTCTTATCGTAGCGTGTGGCGAAAGGAAGAGAACACTGTTGTGGAAGAGAATAGTGTGCAGGATATGCAAAGACAATAGCTTTGCGCGCATTCCCTGAGACCTCAGATCAAGGATTTCTTCTGGCCTCAAAGACTTGATGCTAATCTTGCACATTGCTCGGAAGACTAAGAAAGCATCTTTCATATAGATTTCATCTTCCTCGTCTTCATCACTTGATTGGCTATCGCGATCGAATGACGCGACAGTGCCGCGTCTGCCTCTTGCTTTCGTGACTGTAGTAGGACCTTCTCTCAGCCGATCTTCATCGAAGCTGCCCTTTCGCTCGAATGTCTGCAATGTCATCTTACTGGCCGCTTCCTTCTCGACGGGAGTATCTTGTAATTCGTCTCCGACAGAGTCAATCTGCTCCGCGTTACCATTGATACTGATAACATTTGCCACATCACCATTGTTTGGGCTGTCAGACTCGACGTTTTCAGGAGTCTCATTCGGTAGGGACGACTTGGACTGGCTGGCGCGAGTTTCCTTGCCCGCAACTCTTTTCCGAGCTCTTTCGAAGACAGTGTCGATCATCTGTGACAAAGATCCCTGCGCAACCTGCTGAGTTCTCGTGCTCTTGGAATGTAGGAAAATATTGTACATCTGCCGCACCGCCTTCAGAAGACCAGCGCCATGCACGATCACCTTGTCGTTCAAGACAGCAGCGAGCAAAGAGATGACAATCTGCAGCTGGATCCGATCCGGCGTCCCTTCTCCATCGAAACAGTCACATATTGTGTCGATTGCCTGGTCTATCAATGAAGTAGCACCCTCCACCTCACCGTCTGCCGGAGTCGTGAAATACGAATAGCTGATAAGCTTGCCTATACAGTCCAAAGCAGTTGTGACCACCGATTCTGTTTGTGCATCTGTAGATAGACGGAGTGGGTGGAAGAGGAGTCTGGGGTCGATTTGAGTAGGGTCTCCTTTGCTCTTTATCTCGTTCAATGCCAATTGCGCTGCATCTCTCAGGTCTTTCCGTCTTTGCGCATCTTTTGACGAAATGATATGCTCGAGAGCACTGGACACGAAGACGAGGGAGTTGCGGTGGGCGCCTGTGGCAGGGTTTGTCGCAGTCGTAGATTGAGAGTCCGTCCGCGTTCGATTGCTGGCAAATGGTGCATGGCCAGAGGAAGAGCGTATGCCATTAGTATGCTGCTCGGAAGGTGTATCTACTCGGACAGACGGTACAGGTGGCGAGCTTGGTAATGATGGCGAGGCCTCGTGGTCGCCAGGAGCTGACGATGGTGGTGGACTGGGTTGTGAGGGCTGTGGTATTGCTTCTGCCTCGGATGGTATGTCGTTCTGGAAGTGTGTAACATGTTCTGTTCCTTGCGATTCCTCCTCTTCTCTTGGCTGTTGGTCAATTGACGAGCCCGTGTCGACCTGCTGCGGTGCTGGTGTGTTTTCTTGCTCTTGTCCAGCCGATTCCTCCAGCGCAATGTCGTCCATTGAGTCCCCTACTGGTTGCTCAAACGACATCTCGACATTCTCCTCGAATGACGATTCCGTATGCTCGGCCATGATATCAGCACAATTAGTCGTGAGGCATTGAGGAGGCTGACTAGGCCATTGATGCAATGGATGGGCTGCTATCAAGAAATCGTCCCTTAGCGCAACCTCCAACACAATCCGTGGTCACTCGGCTTTGAATCGTGGAGTACAGTAACGGGTGGTGATCGTCAACAAAAGCAGCAGCAGCAGCAGCAAAGTGAGCAGGGTAGCTATATGTGTACCGCGATATCTTTGCTCCCTATGCTCATACACAAAAGCATGGAGCGTGCCATAGAATAGTTCATCTCGGAGTATACATCTAGCTAGAATTTTTATGGTGCAAAGTCTGCCCTTCTGATCGCGCATGGGGCAAGTCGGAGAGCAAATGTCGAGTGTTTTGGAAAGTCTTGGCATCAGTCTGTCCCGAGCCGATCTCCGTGATTCAACAACCAGCTCCTCGACGACATAGTATTTTCTTCACTATCCCGATTGCCAGACCAGCTTGTCGACAACTGCAGCATTTCCTTTCTCCTCTCCTCTTCTCTTCCTGTCGCTCGTTTCACCACCTTCAGGCGTAGCATAGCATATTGGTCGTCCAGCACAATGTCCTCCATGACTTTGGCGCGGGCTTCGGGTCGTGTGGCATTCAACGCAGCCACCAGACCAGCATTTCAGTCGTATGCCAGGTCTTGGGAAGAGAGATCGAGTACGGATGCTCACACAGTTCTAGGAGAACACACATCCCTGCCTTGACAGCATTATCACGATACTATGCCTCAAAATGTAAGCTAAAGCATTTCGCAAGTTCTATATCAAGCTAATCGGGTTCTAACAGCTTTCCCACCTCACACAATCATCAGCATGCCTGCGCTATCCCCTACCATGCAGGCTGGTAACATCGGCACATGGCAAAAGAAGGCCGGTGACACACTTGCACCTGGTGACGTGCTTGTAGAGATTGAGACGGATAAGGCGCAGATGGATTTCGAGTTTCAAGAAGAAGGTATATTGGCAAAGGTTCTTAAGGACTCTGGGGAGAAGGATATTGCTGTTGGAAACGTATGTTGCTTTGCGAAGATGGGAGGGTGCAGGCAGCAATCTAACACTTAAATCTAGCCCATTGCCGTCATGATCGAGGAGGGCGGAGACGTTTCAGCTTTCGAATCATTCACACTCGAGGACGCTGGTGGAGAGAAGGCACCAGTGAAACAAGAAGACGCGAAAGGAGGTTCCGAGGCTTCTGAGCCAGCCGACAGCGGATCCAGCACCGCACCACCCTCATCTACAGAGTCCAAGAAGGAGTCTTCACCCGCCCCAGAATCACAAGAGTCCGAATCCACCGGCGAGCGCCTCGTCTCCAGTCTAGAGCGTGAAACCACCGCACCCGCCGTCAAGCTGCTTGCACGTCAAAAGGGCATTCAGATTTCGCAGATCAAGGGAAGCGGCCCCGGTGGCCGCGTCACAAAGAAGGACGTCGAGAATTACAAGCCCGCCTCCGCAGCTGCAAGCCCTGCAGCCGCCGCCGCCGGTGGTGCCACCTACGTTGACGAGCCTGCTTCGTCCATGCGCAAGACCATTGCCAGCCGTCTCGTGCAGTCCATGAACGAGAACCCTCACTACTTTGTCGCCTCCTCCGTCTCTGTCAGCAAACTCCTCAAGCTCCGCGCCGCCCTCAACGCCTCCTCCGGCGGAAAGTACAAGCTCAGCGTCAACGACTTCTTCGTCAAGGCTGTCGCCATCGCCTGCAAGAAGGTCCCTGCTGCAAACTCCTCGTGGCGCGAAGTTGATGGCCAAGTCGTCATCCGCAGACATAACGTTGTCGATGTCAGCGTTGCCGTTGCAACACCGGTCGGCTTGATGACTCCCATTGTTAAGAACGTTGGCGGACTCGGTCTCGAGAGCATCTCGTCGCAAATCAAGGAACTCGGCGGCCGTGCTCGTGAGGGGAAGCTCAAGCCGGAAGAGTACCAGGGTGGTACCGTCACCATTAGCAACATGGGCATGAACCCGGCAGTTGAGCGGTTCACCGCAGTAATCAACCCGCCTCAGGCCATGATTCTGGCTGTGGGCACCGTCAAGAAGGTCGCTATTCCGGTGGAAGGTGAGGATGGCACTGGTGTTGAGTGGGACGACCAGATCGTCGTGACGGGAAGCTTCGACCACAAGGTTGTCGATGGAGCTGTGGGCGGTGACTGGATCAAGGAGTTCAAGAAGATCATCGAAAACCCATTGGAGCTGTTGCTATAAGTATGAGGATGATGGAGATGAGGTGTCTGAGAGTTGCAGTATCAAAATGGTAGGGAGGATTTGGGATGGCGAAGTGGTCATGGGGCGCATGGCGAGCGGGTCTGATACAATACCACACCCATGCTGTGACTGAGGAGGATCCTTTGATTTCCTGTCTTGTCGTTATGTATCAGTATTCAGAGATTGAGGCTGGGATATTACAACAACTGAAACGCCACTCCCACAGATTTCCTATTTCGACGAGGGTCGCAAGAATATTGACACCACATCCTGAGATTACTTCGAATAGCGGTTTCTGTGTCCTGTCCTGCTTCTGCCACACAATTCACCAAGTTCTCCATTCCGTTACCGTTGAGACGACTCACTCCATGTACACCCACAGTAATCACTGCTCGCCGCCTCCGCTTCCAGCCCCCTTCCTCCCTTCCACGCTCTCGTACTTCCTTCCCCTCTTCCTCTCCTTTTTCCAGCTCCCATCGCGCTTGTCTATGACCTCCCATCCCTCCCCATCTTTCGTCCACCATGCTCATACTCATGTCCATGATCCCCCCCCCGCTGCAATCTGACTGTACGCCTGCCTGCCGAGCATCATGACGCTAGGGATGTCCAGTCCCTCACGACGAAGGACTGCATTTAGTTGCGGTGAGGGAATACTGATGGCGGATCCATTGCCTGGCCTCTCGCGCATTCCGGTTGCGCACAGCAGAGAAGAGGAAGGAAGCCTCTGCGTTGCACTCAATATGATGCGTCGGACCGGACCTAGCTCTGCGTGGCGTCCATGTAATGACGCGTCGATCACCAGCTCACCGATAACCAGCTTCAGCGCCGGCTTAGTGGCGGGGAAAGGAGAGAAGAGGAGGTCGTTGGTCGATACGTGAATGATTTCTGAAGTGTCCTGCCGGTGGATCTGCATAGCGCGTTGGTGTGGCAGCTGTGATTGCACAGCCAGAGGTGGAGAAAATGCGATGGCTTGCTGCGAGCTGCGTACGAACATTTAATACGGGACTGTTCCGACCCTTCCTGGCGCTCTTCAGGAAGTTGTCTGCGAGGAGGCGAGCATTGTAATTGACTCGACAGCGAGCGGAGTCACAAGGCAGTCCGCTTGGCTGTCGGAGTGACAGAGAGGACGCACAGCAGCCTTCTTGTACCTTTCGAGAGTAGACTAGTATCACGCTGCTCTCGCCAGCTCGATGACGAGTGGAGCGGATTTCTGATTTGAACTCATTCGTCAGCGGTTAGCAAGTCAAGATACTTGTCTGCGAGAGACCACGTCTCAGCCCACTCTCCTGACACCGATGACATTATTCAGCCTCGTCTCGATACCGTAGAGGCGCTCTTCGAGATCCTGAATCCGATCGCAGAGGTACTTCGTGTCCCTGTATCGAAACTTGCGTTAGCCGACCATTTCGTCTTAGCACAGCCTCATCCGTGACGACATCCGCCACATGCATGTCTCAATTAGAAACGATTGACGAAGCTTGACGGAGCCACCACAAGCAAGAAATGCTACATCCCATATCCCACAGCTCACCAACACATCACAGCACCCCAACACACTCCCGCACAGTCTCATACATACCCAGCAACAACCGTCGTCATACCCGCAATCCGTCTCGTCTGCACCCGACTCAACTTCATGCTAACATCCAACACCGCGCCCCTCCTCCTCAACCAAATCAACCTGTCCCACAGATTCACACTCTTATACTCTGTATTCTCGTAATCGTCCTCGTCCGTCCACCCTCTATCCCTGACCCACCTTCCCCCAGCTCC
>Ga0058702_10001103_pt1 | contig 10466 bp, 13 predicted proteins | sample AgamicOrSfe_FD_83781 | JGI IMG/M metagenome (GOLD analysis project Ga0058702, IMG submission 83781) | Agave microbial communities from Guanajuato, Mexico - Or.Sf.e | ecosystem: Host-associated > Plants > Phyllosphere > Phylloplane/Leaf | place: Guanajuato, Mexico | collected 2012-05-30
GTATCATGACTTGCTGTTTCTGGGTCAGGGCAAAGACGGGGAGAAGGAGGAGGAGCGAGGGCTGGCCTTGAAGGCGACGATGAGCAATGATGGGTATCTCGATGCTATCAGCGCGCCAAGACTGGACCCAGCTGGTGGGACGAGGATCATGAGGCCGATGAGGCGAAGGGCTAGCAAAGCAGAGGAGAACCTGGATGTCATGGACGTGGATGCTGAATTGCCGGTGATAAAGAGTCCTGTGAGCCCGAAGAAGGTCAAAAAGGAACCCAAAGGCAAGGGTAAAGCTGTAACGGCTCAGATGACGGTGGGGGATGATTGAGCAGCAAGAAGATTTGTCTTTCAAAAAGCATAGCATGGCGTTACAAAAAGGTGGCAGGTTGTGGACTACTTGCATATCCAGATCAGCGTCTCGAGAACAGGAACAGAGACCTGCAGGTTCATAAATTGATTCTCAATATAGCTGATCTCGTTCCATATCTGTCGGTTCTTCCCCAGTCCATAACAATCGAGGCTATGTCGGCCTGCTTGGCCACCATATGTGTGTCCTTTGGAGATATCTTTGCTTCCTGTCTCATCTGGAAATATCTTTCCTCCTTGGCTCAAGTTCGACCAACAGTTCAGTCCACGTCTTCTGCAACCAACTCATCGACATCATTAGTCTTCTCGTCACTCCCGTCATCCGCCCTGCCACCACTGACATCAACGTTCACAAACTCGATATCAGGCTTTGGCATGCCCAATGACTTCTGTGTCACTCCACCATTCTTCACACTATCGTCGTTAGCCTCTGCCAGAGATGCCAAGCTCTTCAACCACTCCTCTTTCTCCAGCTGCTTTTGCATAGCCTCTTCTCTGGTGATCTCTCGTGGCTCTTTCCACTTCGTAGCAAGCATCAAGTCGTTCTCCAGTAAGGTGTGGAAGCTGCAGCGTACTGCATTCACTCTGTCGAAGAACTGCAAGCCGCCGCTCAAAACCCCGACTGTGGCGTCAATCTTCATGCCGACAAAACACTGATCCAGCACCTCTTCCTCAAGCCAGATCGTGAATGTTCTGGTCATGTCTTGAACGAGTTGCTTGTGTCCCAAAGGTAGATCATAGTAGTCAAAAGTGGGAAATTGGTAGCGCTTGCAGATGATCTTGCCCAGGGCTTGGCCTTTACCGAGACCTAACTTAGTAGCATGGAAGGCAATGTGGTCATCTTGAGGCTCGACTACTTCGACAATTTCGAGACCAAGGTTCTCCTCAATTTTGACAATTTTCTGATCAAGAACTCGGCGCTGGATCGCTTCGTTGTTGTCGTCGTCAAAGTCGTCGTCCTCGCCAAGTGCGGCAACACCAAACTTGAAGATGTTGCTCGCTGCAGCATGGGTGGGACCGGAAGCCTCAATTCTTCCGTTTTCGTCATCAAGCCAGGCAGCTTCATCACCATACGCGCTGGCATAAGAGCCACCAAAGAGGGTGGACACGGCCACATTGAACTTGCCCGGCAGGCGACGAAGAGCTTTGTGAGTTGGAAGAAGCTCTCTCTCCGCAGCATCGCATACTCTGCGCGCAGCAAGTATCTCCACCCGGTATTCTGGGCAAACGTCGTGGTGTAAGAGGAAATTGTAGAAGTTTCGAAGGATGTTTGTGCAGTCTGAAACTTCGATCTGCGTTTCGAAGTCGAAAGCTTCTGGGACTTCGGACGAGCTAGAGGATGATGTTAACGGAGCGTATTGAGTCGATTGAAGAATGCTCACAGGAAGCCTTTAGCCACACCCTCGAAGTCCACAGCCCACTTGGCATCTGCACTGCCGTCAAACTTGTCTACGCCCACATCCACATAGCTGGTCGTCGTGATGGCAGCAATCTCGGCATTTGTTTTGCCTTCGAGCATGTCTTTGTCTACCTTTCCAGTGAACATTTTCTGACCAGCGTTGACGCCACCATAACGCATCCATCGATTGAAGATCGCCAGCGGCATAGCATGGAAGCGTCTCTTCTGAGCATAATGCTGAAGAGCAGTCTCAATACGTCTAAGCAAGATCAGCACTATGTTTTGGCACATGAGCAGCTTGCTTACGTCGGCAGTGCAATGTTTCTGCTGTATGTTAGCAGGTACTACAAATCATCGAACAAACGAGACATACGGATCGTAGTTCTCCTGATCGAGAGCATACTGCTCAGGTGTCACAGGAGCGTCGGCATAGAATCGCTCAAAGCCTGTTGGCTTTGGTTTTGACTTCTGCTAGACATCAGCGGCCATCTTGGACATAGGGACTTCAAAAGATCGAACCCTTGACTTCTTCTTCGGCTTGCCAGTCTCCTGGTCGATCAGAATGAATGGCTCCTTGCGTTTGAGGTAGTGCTCGCCCAAGTCCTCAACGAGGTCAACCATTTCGCTGCGCTTGCAAGCCTTGATGACCATCTCGCGTTTGTAAGCTCGCATCTTGTTCCAGCTGCATATTACTCTGAGTGGTACTGGACGATTCTGGCCTTGTTTCATCAGCTTGTAGAGGAAACGATCGTCGGTCAAGTTTTCGGCAGAGAAGTAGTAGTCAATCTAACATGTCAGTCAAAGGACTTCATCATAGGTAGATTCCCTACCTGTCTGACGATATCTTCGTGCATCTGGTCTGTGACGCTTTTGAGGGTGGGATTGCTGGCGGCTGCTGCATCAATCGCCAGCCCACTCATGCCGTTTGTTGGAGGAGACATGTCCTGATGATGGCTTAAACCAGCGTTCTGCTCCACGTCTGCCATCTCTTGAGACGCGCTTGATAGGTTTGGAAATGGCCCAACAAAGACAACGCGATGTGTAGAATGTAAGTAGTCAAATATATGATGGAAGCAACGTCAAAAGTTGTTTACCTTGTAGAGAGGATGATGAGAAGAATGAGAAGAAGGATGACGAAGAGACGAGTACGATAGATGCGAGGATTCAGCTTGGAATGTGATCTGAAACGTAGCGCAACTCGTGCACAGAAGAACAGTTCCGAGTTGAAGTCGTCCTCTTCAGTCTCAAAATGTGAAATCGAGTATGCTGGAAGTGAAGGGGTATGTCGCAATGTGACATTACATAGAGTATCAGTACAGCGTCGTGGACGTGAGAGGTGTAGACATGAGGTGAGATGGAAAGCAAACAGTGCGTTTGTTGACTGTGGTCTTGTGCTACATGAGCTATGGCCGCCCTTGCCGCTTGCCATGTCAGCCCTGCGTATACTAGCGCGAAAGGGTCTGAAGTCGATGATCAGCTTGCTGTCATACAAGGCGATGATACAAAGCGAGGTGAAGTAGAGGTTGATGTAGAGGATAGAGGAGGTGGTGATAGTATGGTTGTGGTCGTTATTGTCAACCTCTGGAGAGTGCCGTGGTGGTTTCAAGTCGCCACGTCGAGCTACCCTTCACAATGATGCCAATCACCCCACAACCCAACGCATCCCACATTTTCTTGTTCCTGAAACAGCCTTGGCACGCCAGGTACCAAATCATAAATTGTTCCTGATACACAGCTGCCGCGCCGTGCCACGTTTGTCGTGTAACACAAAGGTAGTCGCGGTCGGCAACGCACAATGCTCTTTTGAATCAGCTCCTCCCACTTCCAATGGCCTGTAAGCCTGACTTGCGTAGCTCTTCAGAGCATTACCACCACCACCACCACATCTTTCCAACTGCCCGACCTACGCTATCATGTTCGCCAAGTTCAGGAAGAAGCTGACGCTCGCCGACCTAGCGCCTTTCCCTGATGCTGTCGCCGGTCATGAAGGCGTTCTCTCTGATACCGACCACGATTTCGTTATCAAGCCATGCACAGACCAAGAGGTTACATTCTACGAGGAGTGCTCCCGGCGACATTGCGAGCTCAAGACTATGATGCCGCTGTACTACGGCACGCTTGCACTGGCAGCGCCGGACCTTAAGCAGGTCCTGGAACAACAGCAAGGAGCAGGTAGCAGCATTGCTGACGCACCGCCACAGCTCCAAGCAGGAACACCCGCAAATCTCCCAGCGAAAGCGAGAGGCAGGATGCTAGAGACAAATCGGGCAATCGTGCTGGAGAACTTGACATTGCCTTTCGAGCGACCGAACATCATGGATATCAAGCTTGGTATACGACTGTGGGCTGATGATGCGACGCCGGAGAAGAGGAGGAAGCTTGACGCTGTGAGTGCGGAATCCACGAGCGGATCTCTGGGGCTCAGAGTCGCAGGCATGAAAGTGTGGGATCCGGTCGCAATGGCAGGATCAAAGGACAAATACAGAGTGTTTGACAAGATGTATGGGAGGGCTTTTGACGAGCGCACAATCAGGACTCCTTTTCAGGAGTTCTTCTACGAGAGAGGTGCCGATGGCAGTAAGTGATGAGGCTCTCACCGTCGTTACTGCTTGTGCTGAATATATTTTAGTGCTCACACTCACTCCGGAGAGAAGAAGAGTGGTCGAAGGCATAGCGCTCGACGTTCGGCGCATACAAAAGTTGATGGAGAAAGAGGAGACACGAATGTATTCGACGTCACTACTTCTCATAATTGAGGGTGACCGGGAGGCATTGCAGAGGGCAAGGGAGAACGAAAAAGCTTCGAAGAAGGATCCGTTACCAGAAGACAACGAGGGAAAGTACGTGCTGCAGGATGATGAGGACGATGAAGAGGAGGAGGAAGATGAGGAAACTGAGTTCCTCACGTGTTCCACAAGTCTTATCGACTTTGCGCACGCAGCTTTCACACCAAACCTTGGTCCAGACGAGAACACATTACGAGGTATACGGAATGTGAGGGTCATACTAGATAGCATTTTGAGAATGCCATAAATGTAAATTGCAACCAATTTTGGGCGGGCACTATATCTGGCATGCACCAGGTATATGTGTACCCCCGGCTTTAGGGCGAGTAATGGATACCTCTGCCCTTGCCCGCCATCAGATATATACCACCGTACCATGCCACAGAGTGTTTCATGTTCTGACCCTGCATGTTTCAGGTGCGCCGAATCACGTGATACAATGTTTTGATCTTCAGTCCACGAAAGTTCGATCGTGACAACAATGTCCTTCCTGCCCGGTCTAGGCCTTACAGCACCATCAGCACAACAGCAAGCACCGAAAGAGCGCACTGAGCGTAGCGTCACCCTTTCCGCTGGCTCGGAATGGCGTCTCGAGGTCCCGGCCGATGCGACAATCTCGGTCAAGCTCATCGCAGAACCTCCTTCATCCTCCGTTGGAGGCACAGCTGAGATATTCGGCACTGAACTAGCTACGAATCATGTTTACGACTTTGTTGGTCTCACGAAAGCTGCCATATATACGCATCATGGCTGCACACTCTCGATCAATGGCACTTGCGACAGCGACTACACTGCTGAAGAAACACCCATGATTGAATACACGAACGTGCACTTTGCGCTTGAAAACTTGCGGATAGGCTCGACACATGAATTAGGGGGTCCGCGTGTGCTGGTCGTGGGACCGAAAGACTCGGGAAAGACTACATTGGTCAAGACGCTCACAGCACTTGCAACACGCATGGGCAGATCGCCGGTTGTCGTCAACCTGGATCCGAGCGAGGGTATGCTGAGTCTTCCAGGGAGCGTCAGTGCTGCCGTCTTCGGCACCGGTGCGACATTAGATCCTGAAGATGCACCTAGTAGTGGATGGGGTGCAAGTCCGATTGGTGGTCCAAGTCCAACGCCTGTCAAGACACCACTAGTGTATCACTACGGCTTCGCAGGTGCAGAGGAGCGGCCAGAGATCTTCAAGCCGGTCGCTACGCGGCTGGCACTTGCGGCGACAAGTAGGTTCGAGGAGGATCCAGAGGTGAAGAGAAGTGGCCTTCTGCTTGACGTGGGGGGTAGTGTGTGCGCGGGCAAGGCAGGTTACGACATCTTGAGCCACATTATATCAGAATTTTCGGGTAGAGTAGCATATTGCCATATTACAGCATATAACATGCTGACGAAACTTAGTGAACGTGATTCTCGTGCTAGGCTCTGAACGTCTCTACAGTGACATCAACAAGCGTTTCGGGTTGACAGCGGCCTCGGAAGAACAAATACACATTGTCAAGCTCAGCAAATCAGGAGGATGCGTTGACCGTGACGAAGGATACATGCGACAACTACGTCAGGCACAGATCAGAAGCTACTTCTTTGGCAGCACGAAAAACACACTATCACCTTTCACGTTGGGCATGGAGATCGACGCGCTACAAGTGCTGAGATTTGTGGAACGTACGTGCTGAGTATTGATCAAATATTGGTCGACTGAACTAACAATCCTGCAGCTATAAAAGACGACCCATTAGGCCAGTCCTTCCTCCCGGGCACAGACGACCTACCCAGCAACCATACTTCCACCAATGCCATTTTCGAAACAACGACGCCAACAATCGCTATGCACAACGCATTACTCACACTGAAACACTCTGCGCCTTCAGCATCACAGGAAGCGATACGAGATGCACCCGTCGTCGGGTACGTGTATGTCGCAGATGTGGAAGAGCGGACGAAACGACTACGGACACTCAGTCCATTGGGCGGCAGGCTTCCTATGGCTGCTGTCGTATGGGGTACGTGGGACGGCGCATTGGCTGTGGGAATGTCTGGATTGCTTGGAGCTTGAGGTGGCCGTGTAGGCTGCGGAAAGTGGTCCATCAACAATACTGGCCGTCACATTTAGCCAAGGGATTCTATGAAGGCCGACAAGGAGTCCAGGAAGGCCTTGGAAAGGATGATGTTGTCGAGGTTCTCTCCTGATCCAGTACTGTAGCGAAAGAGGTCGAATCACGTGATCTTCTCCCTATCTATATTCTACATCAGGAAACTTGTTGCCAACCTCCTCCTTGTGTCATGCCCTTTTCATCCACATGTTTCTGTACCGTGCTCTGCCTTTGCGATGTGCCGTCACGCTGTCGCGCTTGCGTCAAGCGCAGTTACCTCCTGTGTGCAGCAGTGTTATCATCGTCAACCGTGTATACTTGTCGTCGACCTGTGCTGCCCAGTCGAACGATAATGGAAGCGCGACAGCTGAGCTCGCGGCATCAGCTGACGGCGATGCGGCGCGCGCCTCAGCATATATAGACACAGCTGCTGCTATTGCAGAGCCCAGGGATAAGCTAGCGCCCGTGCCGGTTCAAGTGAAGGCAGATGCCCACGATGCACAGCAAATTGACTCGACGGCGCCGCATAGCATCGCATCGAATTCTGCAATGGGACCGCAGTTCTACACCAATCGCGAGGGTGTCTTGTCGAAAAGAGAAATTGTGGCCAACTCAGGCCGCAATTGGTCTGATAGCGAAATACTGTTACTTCAGAAGCTTTACCTGGAAGAAGCCTCTGATCTAGAGTTGCAGGCCTGGTTTCCAGATCGTAACTTACCGGCTATCTTGACAAGACTAAGTCTATGCGGTCCAAGTCGGAGGACGTGGCTACTCACCGACAGGAGATTGCTTGTTTCAAAACTGGCAGAAGGCTATTCATATGACCAGATTAGGTCTCAGTGGTTCCCAAGTCGGACTCTCGGAGCCTTAAGACACGCGAGTGATCCCGAGAAGTTGAAACGCCAAGAAGCTAGGACAGTTGCCCCAGAGGTGGCAGCTGAGCTTGTCAAGCTTGTTCGAGCTGGCAAGACACGATTCGAGATTAGCCAGGCTCTACCCAATGTTCCACAGTTGACTTGGCCTTGAGGAAAATCCGTGCGAGCTTTCCTAACGCTCTGAGTCTGCCAGGACGATCGAAGCAAACCTATCAGTATTCCGACGACGAATGGCAACATGTTCTAGAATTGCATCAAGCAGGGCTATCGGTTCCCGAAATAGCTGCAGCGGTCAATCGCTCCATACCAGGCATTCAGAGAAGGCTGAATACCCACAATATGCTTGCCAATCAATCAGTACCACTATTCTCAAGAAGGATTTGGACCGAAGCCGAGCTTGCAGTCCTGAAGCCCTATATCCATAATAGGGTGCTGAACCTCGCTGAACTCAGAAGTGTACTCAATCGCTCGACTGGCTCCATTGCAACAAAGCTGAGCAGATTGCGGGCAAGAGATAATGTCACCGAAGGTCTCCGGAGCAGAAACTGGACAGAAGCTGAAGTGGGACTTCTTCAGAGCAAGAATGATCGATATCACCCTTACAAGGACGTTCGCATTGTTGATGAACTCGCGAAAAGTTTTGGTCGAACGCGGAAATCTCTTTATCTAAAGCTCCGCGCCCTCCATCGGCAGAAAACCGAGTCCTGACAGTCTTGCACTACAGAAAGACGTAAGGTTGCAGCAGTCAGCAGGAGTCTCTTAAGATCCTGAAGCTACTGTATACGACATCTATCAATTGGTCCGTATCACGTTAACCAGACTCTAATACTCCTCGGACCCAAGACAGTGCTCACTATCATAGACCATATCGGCCTCTGGAACATCTTGTAGTGAGTGTAATGCTGATAATTACCGTCAGATACGATACAGCACACCAGCCCTTTGAGGCAGCATGGTCAACAGATGACGTCAAAAGGGCTTGGCGTTCGGATCACGCTCCACCATCGATCAACAGCATTACAGTATCCTACCGGCAAACATGTATTTCAGCGCCAAAGACAGTGATTCCCGAGCATGAGTAAGGCGGAGGGCGAGTCATTTTCAAGCAAGACTGGTAGTTACAAATCGACCGGGTGCGACCGGAAATTCTGGGAGCACCGGACTGACGTCCTATGGGATTATTGCAAAATCCCATGTCAGTTTCCCATTCTGTGTCACACCCATCCTTCACGTCCTCCAATCCTTGATTTCTGTTTCTCTTGCAAAAGAATCACTCTCTTGCCATACCATACCACAACACAACACACTCACGACCATCATGATGACTTCATTCCTCAACAAGTCAGAGGAGCCAACCTACACACTAGCGGACCGACAGCCGATACACAACCCATCTGCTATGCTTCAGATCCGGAGCGAATATGGCAATGGTGGTCTCGCGCTACTACAGGACGCTCAATTGATTGAATCACTCGCACATTTCGCACGCGAATGTATCCCCGAGCGAGTCGTTCATGCCAAAGCCGCCGGTGCCTGGGGCGAGTTTGAGGTCACAAAAGATATTTCAGACATAACCTCAGCCAAGCTCCTCAGTGAAGTCGTAAAGAAGACCAAGATCCCAGCGCGCATGTCTACAGTTGGTGGTGCAAAGGGCTCCGCGGACACTGTCAGCGATATCCGAGGTAAGAATAATGGTTGTTACGTGGGAACACTAGAAGCTAAAAATCTCAGGTTTCGTATCATGTTCTACACCGAGGAGGGTAACTGGGATTTCGTTGGTAATGACCTGCCGGTGAGTAGAACATATAGCTCTAAGAGTGCCCGATTCTGAGAGCCCCCGCTTGCCACGTCGTCGACATGTTCAACGCTATCGAGCGTGGAAACTTCCCAACGTGGGTCATGTACATCCAGACTATGACGCCCGAGCAAGCCGAGAAAGCCGGTAACATCACCTTCGACATTACCAAGACTTGGCCGCACGCCGACTAACCTCTCCAAGAGGTTGGAAAATTCACGCTTGACAAGAACCCTGAGAACTTCGTTCAAGGTAAACTCTGCTCGCCGGACTTACTAGTATACCACTGATAGCCATTTCCAGACATTGAACAAGCCTCTTTCTCTCCCAGCGCCATGCCCCTCGGTATCGCATCCAGCGCGGACATCATGCTTCAAGCGCGCATGTTCTCATACCCAGATGCGGCTCGCTACCGTCTCGGCCCCAACTACCAACAGTTGCCTTGCGATCAGCCGCTCAGTACAGTATACTCACCGTATCAGCGCGATGGGCCCGGAACGATCAATGGCAACTATGGTCCAGATCCGGGCTACACAAGTCTACGTTCCGCAGTGTCAAGGTCGGACCCGAGGATATGAGGCATGATGAATGGGCTGGTCGAATTCATGCGTACTCGAGCCAGCCGACGAATGAGGACCTCGAGCAGCCCCGCCAGTTTTGGGCGCTGTTGAAGACACAAGGCACGATAACGATCTCGTTACGAAAATTGCTGGGCACATTGGGACGTCTATACAGAGCATTCAAGAGGGTGATATAGAGATGTTCTCGAACGTGGACAAAGAGCTTGGCGAGCGGATCGCGAAACAGATCAAGGAGCAGGATGAAAAGGCCAGCCCGAATGCGCATGATAGGAAGGAAGAGAAATGAAGCATGATGCAGAAGAGAGATGCAATGGGCTATAGCTTCCAGGTGGAAAGGCCTGATGAAATGACAAGAGATGCCGGATGAGGTTGGATATGGTAACGATCATGAGCATGAGTAACAGATAATATGATGATGACTGAAGACTAAGACTAATCAGCAACAACAACCTGTGAGACATCACCATGCCCTGCTGCCATCCTTCACTGCGACATCAGGTGGATTCTTGCCATACCGCTTTTATCTCCCATTACGCTCATTACGCACCGCTCACGCCAACCTCCTCGTCACCCTCGCCTCCAC
>Ga0058702_10001107_pt1 | contig 10433 bp, 16 predicted proteins | sample AgamicOrSfe_FD_83781 | JGI IMG/M metagenome (GOLD analysis project Ga0058702, IMG submission 83781) | Agave microbial communities from Guanajuato, Mexico - Or.Sf.e | ecosystem: Host-associated > Plants > Phyllosphere > Phylloplane/Leaf | place: Guanajuato, Mexico | collected 2012-05-30
CCCCAACTCTAACTCTGCCTCCTCCCCACAGGTCAAATACTGGGCCATCGGCAACGAAGTCTGGGGTCCCTGGCAAGTCGAAGAAAACACCAAAGAGCAATACGCGCACAAAGCTTGGCAATGGGCCAAAGCGCTCAAGCTTCTTGATCCCTCCTTACAGCTCGTGCTGTGTGGCATTACAGGCGTGACGACATGGGATTTCTATGTTTTGGGCCAATGTATCAAGCCGCACAAGCATGGGTTGGTGGATGCGATGGGCAGTGGACAGTTGTTCGATATGCATGCGTTGCATATGTATACGGCATGTAGTGAGCATGTGCCGAATGCGCTCGGTGAGTGAGGAAGAGGTTATTTCTGCTTGGGGTGTGTGAGGCCATGGTGAATGCTGCGCTCAAGGAAGCTAACCGCGAATTAATGAATAGGACCACTCACAGCCGAACACGCCATCAAGACGGCTTCGCACATGATCGACGTCGCGCGCATCGAGAACAAAGTGTCTTCGTCCGCCCCAAAGCCCAAGATTTGCTTTGACGAGTGGAATGTCTGGGATCCGGTGCGTGCGCCTGGGGACAAGGGCGCTGAGGAGAAGTGAGTTGGATCATGCTGTCACCATGCTTTAGCCTTTGCGGTCTTTCCGTTCCAAGTCGTTCTCCTCTGTCTGGCAGAGCGCTGATGTAGTGTTTATTGCTGAAATAGGTACACACTCTCCGACGCCCTCGCCGTCGCAATCTTCCTCTCAGTATTCATTCGGCAGAGCCGTCATCTCGGTACGTCCTCTCCTCATTCCCTCCACTCCCTCCCCCCTCCCGATCCCTACTTTTCTTACATTTCCCTTCTGCTCTCTCCTCACTCCCTTCAGTTTCACCAGCCCCTCTAATTCCCACGCAGGAATGTGCAATATAGCGCAATCCCTCAACGTAATCTCTCCCCTGCTCACTCACCCCCTCGACTCCTCCCTGCCCCTGCTTCGCCAAACCACATTCTTCCCCTACCTCCTGTTCAGCCGATACATGCGCGGTCGCGCTCTGGCCGTGCACCTCCGCTGCAGCGAGTACGATGGCCCCATGCATGCGCCGGATGCGGAGGATCCGAGAGGTTATGGCTGGATGATGGGAGTGGTGGATACGCCGTGGTTGGATGTTAGCGCCACGATTAGTTGGGGGAATGAGCGGGAGGCTGACGAGGAGGGTGGTGCAGATGGTACGGTACTAAATGGGAGGGAAGGGGAGGGAAAGAAAGAGCGGTACGTCTGCCTCGCTGTGACGAATGTGCATGAGCACAAGGACTTCGAGGCTGAGATGGCTGTCGAGGGAATCGCGGGGAAAGAGGTGCAGGTTTTCAAGGTTGGAGGTGGGGGGTTGGGGCCGTGGGCGACGAATACGTGGGAGAAGAGGGAGGAGGTGGGAATTAGAGAGGGAGTGTGGAAGGGAGAGGGGGAGTTTGTGTTTGAGAGGTGTAGTTTGACAATGTTAAGGTGGAGAGCGTGATGTGTGAGGGAACGATGATAGGTTGAGCGGGGTCTGGAGGTTGTATGTGTGTTCCGGTGTATGCTCGAACGACATTGGGGCTTGCATTCCATCATTGAGCTTCTTCCCCACGGCTCTGAGCTGAACCGCTCAGGCTTAAAATCAATCTCCAAAGTCACTTCACAACACCGTTCAATACCTTTGCCTTGCCCAGCATGACCACCTACGGCATCAACCACTTCCCTCCAATGTCGGGCGACCACAACGCCCTACGCCGGACCTTCAAAGCCGACGTATCCACGTTCCTCGAATCCCTCGCGCCCACCAATAACACCACATCACCATGGCTCTTCAACAACATCACCGGAGTCTGCTCACTCTGCATTGGCTCATCCTCCTCGCTTGAGTAGCCAACCAGGCCCGACATATTGGCTTCGAATATCGTCGAGAATGTAACAGTACTTGCCCGTGACCCAATCACCATAGCAGCAGTACTTCAGTGTCTTGTCCTCTTTCAACCTTACGCGACCGGCTTTTGCAAGCTTTTTTCGCGAGCTGGAGGGCGGGAACTTGGGTATGAAGGCGTTGAATTTTGGCTCTCGAAGCAGCAAGACGAAACGTTCTTGGACTTGTTCCAGAAGCCAAACATGGAGAGCGTCATCACTGGAGACGTGGTTAAGGACGAGATCGACCGTCTCAAGCATAGCAGAGTGGTCCCAGGCGAGTGCCATGAACTTTGTGAGCCACCCTTTTGCCTCTTCCTTGAGGGCAGTGAGGAGGTATTGCTCAGCAGCGATATAGAGCTGGGTTAGGTGCTTGCAAATATGAGCATGTAGACGTGCTACGGCTCGCTGGTATCCAGGATCAAGATCGTAGATCAGACGATGCTCTTCGAGTCTGTCAAGGGCATACTGAAAGCGGCTTGCGCTCACCGATGCTTTGAGGTCGTCGTGGATTGCAGCAGGGAGCACGTTGCAATAGAATGTGAGAGCCATGGTTCCATCACCATACATATGCCTCAACATTGCTCTAAGGAGCTCTGGACTTTCGTGGCAGAGGTACTCCTTGGACTCTGTCTCCTGCAATTGGTCAGTGAACATTTCACCAGTTTATGCTCGATGAAGCCTACTTTCCACGGTTTCTTCAACATCGTCGCGAAGTACTCGTACTCTTCAAGAACGATCTCGTGAACCTCAAACGCTCTCCCTCCACACATGATTCTGAAATCGCTGCCTTTGACGTCGACAAAGTCGCTGAAGATCATCAGCACATGTGATGTGTTGTGAGAAGAGATTGGGTATGGTGTGAAGACATCATGAAGCCAAGAAGTGAAGAATAGGATCTGAAGTCTGGTCCGAGAAATGATGGAGACCTGAGGAAGGAGGGCAAAGGAAAGGGACGGGTCAAGGGAGAAGAGAGACTTATGCACAGCCAGAGTAAGTGAGATTTCCAGTGATATTGTTGATGATTGTGGTCCAAGTCCCATTCCAACCTTATCCCGCAGCTCCACAAAGAATCGTTGTACGCCTGCCTTGCGCATGTCGATATCCTGAAACTGTCTCGACGTTTCATCTGCCCTACAGATCCGTCCTCATTCTGCATCTTGAACCGTGTTTCCCGATCTTGTGCTTGAAGTGCTATGCAAAGCGCTACTGTCCCTTCCCGGTGGAGCTTCCGAGCTTGGCCTGTTCTGTCCATCTTCCATCAACTGAAACACAAGCATGATGAGTGAGCTTCGCAGGATACGACTTGATCACGTTGTCCTGCTATGTTTTTCTCGGTCACCACCTGATCAGATTGTCGTGCGAGCTTTCTTGCGCGGTGGACCTTTGACTTCTGGCTCTTCTGTACCCTCCGTCGGCCACATCCTCGTACGTGCTGGACCAATGAAGCTCGTCTGCCCACACTGAGTACACATGGGCGACCCTTTCGAAGACTTTGTCGAGACATTCCGGTGACAGAAGATGCCTTGGGTCGAGTCCATGTTATGGCAATATCGCAAAGTCTTGTCATTCTTTGGTTGCATGTAGCCGTCTTGAGCAAGCTTCTTGGCCAATTGGAGCTGGTCTACACGAGTGCAGGTCTGCGTGAACTGCTTTTCCTTCAGAAGCAGGAAGAAGCGGGATTTGATTTGATCGAGCGCCCAGACGTTGAGCTCATCCTTGGTCTGCGTGTTGTTGAGCAGAAGCTCGAACACGCCGAGAATCGCGGAGTGGTTCCAAGATAATGAGATTGCAGCCTTGATGTAGGGGATGAGTCGGCCTTTCAGGTCCTCGAGGCAGTACTGATCTGCCACCAGATAGAACTCAGTGGCTTGCTTGCAGAAAACACTCATCAGCTGCCCGAAAGCTGGAGCTGGGTCTCTTTTGATCTTAAATTTCTTCCCGCGCAACATCATCTTGATCGTGTCCAACACATCTGTTTTGGCACGCGCCAGGCCAGGGAATTCCGATATCATCGAGTCGAAGATCTCCGAATATTCATCCAGAGGAGTGCAACATTGCAAGACATCTCGCATGTGTGCGCCATACATGTATAGTACGACACCCTCGAACATCGTCGGATCGTCATAAGACAGGTAGCGTCCAGTTTCGGACTCCTGACAGACGCTGAGCGATCTTAACTTGGAATCACTGTACCACACTTGGAACTCACCTTCCAAGCACCCTTCAGAATGTTTTCGAAGTATGGGTATTCGTTCAGAACAAGCGCATGCACTTCGTATTCGCGCCCATTGCAGACAAGTCTGAAGTTACTATCTTCGATGTTTGTGAATTTGCTATGAATGGATTAGCATTGCGTAGCCGAATTGCAATGATGCACATACCTGGCGATTGCTTTGGTCAGGCAGAGTGGCATCTTGACCGAAGCGAGGAAGCGGAACAGTAACAGTCGCAGTACCAGTGAGTTCTTCAGTCGCACTAAAATATTTTGGGAATCGATTGTGTCTTGAGATTGCGACTGGGAATCTGGAACGAGAGTGAAGACGAGAAGGGAAGTTGAGACATGAGAGAAAGGAAGAAGAGGAAGATGAGGAAGAGCGTGAAGGTGAATAAGAAGAGCCAATACGAGTCATGTAAGCACGTTGCCCCGGACGTGAACAAAGCAGCTCCATCTGAAACTTGGCTCTGAGACATCTCCCAAAGCAAACACCAAGCATCGTTCCCGTAATCAAGCCATTATGTTTGTAGAGTTGAGACGGTTTCACCTATGGCCATGTATCAAACATATACAAGTGGTACAAAGCTGGCGGTAACCATGATCGGGTGGAAAGAAGTGAGGTGACATTGGCGACACGACATGTCTTGGTGCTCTTCCTCTGGCGTGCTCGCTTGCGACTATCGTACAGAGCGGTTATAGCCATGCTGCGTTAGTGATTCTGGCAGCGACTCATCACAAACTACTCTTCTGCTGTTCAGCCTCTTCAAATCTCACCTTCCCACCTCGCACACTTGCGACGCGCATTCCTGGTTTCCTCAGCTGCAGCGTTGTGTCGGCATCCCGTCTAGTCTCCCCCTCAATGGCGCCGGTCTCAATTGCATCGCCAGTCTTAATGGCAATGTCCTGTAGTGCCGCGTCACTGCCAGGTGCAGGTGATTGTGGTGCATTCGACGGACTCAGCAGAGCACCAGCTGGTGCCTCTGCGACCTCAGCCACATCTCGACTGTTCAGAACATCCCGGATCCGTGAGCCTCGTGACTGAAGCAGGATTGTGCCTGGTCCTTGGAATGCGAGGAAGAGCTACGGACAGGATCAGTACCAGTCCATCTCACGCTGTGATTTATACACATACTCGATCGCCCCATATCGTTCGTCGAGCCCACGTCCGTACTGTGAAGATGACGTTGGCGAACAACTTGAAGGTTGTAGTCTTGCGCATTTCTCGGAAGAACTTCATCGAGGAAAGATATGTCAGATTGGGGAGTTGAAGGCGAAGCGTCGTTGAGCGGAAGCGGAATGGTAGTGGTAAGGCCGGGGTGATGGAGTATGCGAGGACGTTGCTGGTGCAGAAAGTGGTCAGTGATGTGACGCCTTGCGAACAATAGTAATTCTACACACCTGGGATGAGCCACATATTGCTCTCCAGCTTTCAACGTGATCTGGTATATCTGACCAGCACCTGCCAGTGCGACTAGACCTCTTCCTCTTATTGTTGTGTTACCCCAATGTGTGAGACCCTGCAATCCTGTCAGCACTTTTCTTCAGCACACAATGCGACTATGGAAGCCTACCATCTGTGCATTGACGCTTGCTTTCACTGCCAATCTGTGCCCAGTCCATGCAACAAGCCCGTTCCGCTGAGCTATTTGCCAATCTACTCGTCCATCGAGATGTACCACAGCCATACTGGTATGCGGACTCTTCGTTCCAATCAGCAGCTCCACCGGCGTGGTGCTCGTCAACTTCTGATATAAGAATGGGACACCTAGGGGAAGCCGGCGTAGTGGTGATAGTGGCGAAAGTGTAGATATAGCATTCTCGGGATTGCCGCTGACAGAAACAAGCGTGCCGCGTCGCGTATAAAGTGGTTGTGAAGCGGAAAGAGAGACTGACAGCAGCGAGGAGGTGCTGCCTAGAACTTCGAAGTGGGCATCTGGACTGCTGCTGCTTGGCGTGACAGTTGTAAGTGAGCTTGCGCTTGAGATGGGAGAGGCGGATATAGGTTGTGCGTCCTTCGATGGGTTGGTAGAGGAAGGTGCGGCTTGTATTTGTAGGTGTCTTCGACCTGCTATATTACGGCTGGCGGTATGATACTGGCATGGTACAAAGCTCTGCGCAAGCTTTCGTACATGCGGCGACATCAGAGGTGGTGAAGGAAATGGATGTTTACTGGGAAGTGTTTCGCGATGATGTCGATCCTCTTTGAGCTTTCCATTCGGCCTTGACTCCGTGCCTTTTCTGGATGCGACGGCACGCCCGCCACTTCTTCTTCCATCATTCTAAATTCTATGCATTATCATAAGACTGATCGCGAGGGAAACCATCTGAGAAAAACATACGTGACCTTGTGAATCTGCGTGTATGTTGTTTGACTGGGTATACACCTCCTGAAAGACCTCGAACACGAGCCCCAATGGGTAACTTCGATCCGAATGCTATCTTGCGAGGCATCCAGCTCACTATAGTTGGCGGTGAGTTATCCATATTATGAGGATGAATCTCACACTGATATCCACAGCTCATCGAGCACTACTCAACCCACAGCTGTTCCGTCATGTTCACTTCCAGCAAGCGTTATTAGCTGTACTCGCAGGGCTTGCGATCCATTTGGCGCTCATGGTGCCGGTCAGTAGTGGGAAGTACAGCTACTAGAGCACAGAGGTTAACTCTCAGAAGGTCCTGTTCGCAAAATCATCCATTTACGCAACAACTTTCTTCACAACAGCAGAGCATGCACCACCAAACTGGGACAAAGAGGTTCTAGCTACCGTCGACTTCTTGCAGCACTCTGTACTCCAATTACCGTTCTTCCTGATGAACCTCATGAAATTTCTGACACCAAGTCTTGACAATATGTCCGTACTGGATCAGACAGAGTCACGTCATACGTTTGCTAATATGATCACCCAGGTTCATGGAGTCACTTCAATGGGTCGACGATACATACAAGGCAAAACACAAGTCCGAGGACCCGAAATCATTACGAGCTGATTATCATACAAATCTAAGCAAGTACTACTCGGACCAGGCTCCAGTGTCAAAGTCACGCAAGGAAAACCCATGGCAAGGGGTCGACATTTTCTTGATGAGATATGGCAAGAAGGCAGTGTTGTCTATGTCTGTGTATATCTTCTCACATCTTCCGTACGTCGGAAAATTTGTCCTGCCAGCGTTGAGTTTCTACACGTTCGACAAAGCAGTGGGGAACAAGCCAGCGATTCTCATCTTCGCAAGCGGCTTGGTTCTACCCAAGAAGTACCTTATTCGCTTTCTTCAGACGTACTTCGGTGCACGTAGCATGACGAGAGAGCTGGTAAGTGGTCAAGCAATCAATGCCCAACCATGCTAATGTTGCTTCTAGCTTGAGCCATATTTCAGCAGAGTTCATTTCAACAAAAAGCTGAAGAAGCAGTGGTTCTTCGAGAGAGAGGGCGTGCTGTTCGGCTTCGGGCTAGGCTTTTTCTTGTTGATCAGAATACCAATCTTCGGTGTGCTTGCATACGGCATCGCAGAAGCATCGACAGCCTACCTCATCACCAAGATAACAGATCCTCCTCCGCCACCAAATGGAGACACCGGATCAAACGAGTCTTTCACAGAAGACCAGACAGAATGGCACCAAAAGAAGGACGTTTTGCACTCGGCCCTATCGCACATTGACCGTGTGAATGTGCGGACAACGCCTGCGGGCGAGAATCCTCTAAGTACATTCATGCCTCGGAAGAAGTTCACATAGATTAGACGGAAGCCTTGCGGAGCTCAGGGAGTAGGATTTCAATCACACTTCAGACTCCAGTATGGCGAAAGACTGTGCCCTAGAGCCTCTGCTTGTAGCTGTATGTTGCTTGAATGCTGGACGCCATACCCCACAATTCCAATGGCAAAGGTGTACTAGGCTCTTTTGGGCAGCTTCATGCACAACATCGCGACCTCATAGCTCACGCTTATCTCTTGAGTCATCCGAGTTTCGTCCTATCGACAATCTTGCTCATTACGTGTATCATGACCAGGCTTTGTACTCGTACCCCTCCATCGCCCCGCCCCGCTGCTGAAGATGGAGGGTGCTCCTCTGTTGATAGCGCTTATTTACTTGCTGCTTCCTGAATAGACTACACCCTTGAGACCCTACATCCCACCTGTTCTGCCATCAAGACCCCCATAACCTCTCTTCTTCCTCTCACGCACCATGCCTGCCTCTGAGCTACGCTACGCGGCAAAGGTCGACCTGAAGAAGCCTGCTGATCAACAACCCCAGCTTCATGTGCGTGACCATGTCCACCGCATTGATACCGTCTTACACCTCGCAGAACAGATGGCACCCGGACGTTCCGTTCGCCGGGAAGATCTCCAACGGAGAAATAGTCAAGATTGAGTGTGTTGACTGGACTGGAGGTGAGTGCCCATTGACCGAGCAGTTCAAGGTCACGTTATCAAAATTATATACGCTGACCATGTCTCCATACTAGGCCAGATCGGCAACAATGACAGCGCCGACGACATGCGAAACGTCGACCTCACCAAGATCCACTATCTCACAGGACCCTTCGAGATTGAGACGGCCGAGCCTGGCGACGTCTTAGCTCTCCAAATTCAAGATGTACAGCCTATGCAAGAGCAACCATGGGGGTTCACTGGTGTATTCGCCAAGGAGAACGGTGGAGGGTTCCTGGATGAGATATACCCGAACGCGTAGGTCTTAGGGACTTCTCATAGAGAATCAGCTTCAGTGCTGACGAGATATCCAGAGCTAAGGCTATCTGGGATCTCGAGGGCATCTTCTGCTCTTCAAGGCATATTCCCGGTGTCAGGTTCGCCGGCTTGATACACCCCGGTATCCTTGGCTGCGCACCATCAGCAGAGGTTCTCGCCGAATGGAATCGCCGCGAAGGTGAGCTTGCGAAGTCCCTGTCACATCTGGACCGCGATATTGCACTTGCACCACAACCCATCAACGTTCACGCGGGCAGTGCATCCGGTAACATCAAAGAGAAGGTTGGCAGAGAGGGTGCCCGCACTGTTCCTGGCCGTCCGGAACACGGCGGTAACTGCGACATCAAGAACTTGTCGAGAGGCAGTAAGGTGTACCTACCTGTCCACGTTGCTGGAGCCAAGTTTAGCGTCGGTGATCTACACTTCTCTCGTACGTACTCCCTTTCTTCCCTTTCCCGCCCGAAACTAGCAAATACTCACCACAACACTCACCAGAGGGCGACGGCGAGATCTCCTTCTGCGGCGCCATCGAGATCGCCGGCGTCATCACCATCAAATTCGACGTCATCAAGGGCGGCATGGCGAAACTCGGGATGCACAAGGACGGCAAGTCCCCCATCTTCATCCCGGGTCCTGTCGAGCCAAACTTCGGACCAGGACGGTATATCTACTTTGAGGGTTTCAGCGTGGACGAGAACGGCAAGCAGCACTTCCTCGATGCGACGGTGGCGTATCGGCAGACGACGCTGAGGTGTATTGAGTATCTGAAGCGATTTGGTTATGACGATTATCAGATCTATCTGTTGTTGAGGTATGTGGTGATGATGCTGTTCGATTGAAAGGGCGTTGCTAATCAGCATGGTAGTTGTGCGCCGATTCAAGGACATATTGCGGGATTGGTGGATATTGTAAGTTCATACTGGTCCGCCCAGGACGTTCACACTTCAGGTGAACGCGTTTAGCGCCGGATCTGACATGCTCTAGCCAAATGCCTGCACGACTATAGGTCTTCCCGTCGACATCTTCGACTTCGATATCATGCCGACCGCCGAAATTACCAAAAGAGATATGGGTAGCTGCGCGAAGTAAAGACGATTGGAGTGAGTGACGTCTATCAAGTGTGTAGCACAACAAGCATATGAGGCTACCGAACCATCGAACCGATTGGGGTGATTTACGTTTGGTGAACAGCGTGGAACAATGAGATAATGAGGCTATGGAACAAGTATGAGAACGACACCAGCTTGTAGCGTAATGGATGAGGTTTTCCAGGCGAGATAGTTGCGGAATTGATTGCAGAAGAGGTGTTTGAGGCTCGCTACTGTCTATTTCGTGCGTTCATCTTGATCGAGATGTAGTTAGTTTACTACAACAATGTCTAGGAAGTCCTGGAGAGTGACCACGGCGCTCTAGAGTTACTGCTTGAGCTTATGTATTGCAATTGTACTTTGTACCAAGCCTTTCTGCCTCGTTGCTACTCATACTTTCCTTTTCTCAAATCCATCATATCTTCGGCCTATCCAACATCTCTCCCTCGATCTCTTGACCCTACTCCTTCCCTGCCCCATCACCGTCCCGAACCCCTTGCCCATCTCC
>Ga0058702_10001108_pt1 | contig 10432 bp, 11 predicted proteins | sample AgamicOrSfe_FD_83781 | JGI IMG/M metagenome (GOLD analysis project Ga0058702, IMG submission 83781) | Agave microbial communities from Guanajuato, Mexico - Or.Sf.e | ecosystem: Host-associated > Plants > Phyllosphere > Phylloplane/Leaf | place: Guanajuato, Mexico | collected 2012-05-30
CTCTTGCCTTGGATCTCGGCAACCTCGAGCTCGCTGGCGCTGGGCTGACGAGAACCGTCACCAGCCTGTGTAGTGAATTAGTATTCGTGTTGTGGAAGCTCGCTTGATGTCGATTCCTTACAGCAACAGTACCAGCACCCCAAGGAGAGCCACCGTGGACAGCGGTAAGGTCAGTAAGCTGAGAGAAGACACGAGAGTATCCAAGGGGAACGTAGATTATGCCGTGGTGAGCAAGGGTGCTCAGGGCAGCGATGGCAGTTGATTCCTGGCCACCGCCGAGACTGGAAGTGGATACGAACACTCCAGCGAACTTGTTGGCGAAAGCACCCTTTTGCCATTGGCCGCCAGTCTTGTCCCAGAAGATCTTGAACCTAGTTGACTCGTGGTCAGATATGCAATAACGTTTGAAGAAGCTTGCCGCGAACAACTTACTGGGCGGGGAAGTTTCCGTAACGAGTTGGGATACCGAAGAGGAATCCATCGTACTGCTCAAGGACGGAGGGGTCGCTGAGAACCTGATCCTTAGTCAGTTGACCTTGCGCGCAATAGATTGAAGCTCTTTATCATACAGTGTGTCCGGTCTGCTCGGTGGGAGCGTACATCTTCTGCAGGACCTCCTTGGGGAGGGTCTCCTCGATCTGGTAGATGTCGGCGTGACCACCAGCGGCCCTGACACCAGCAGCCTCGGCCTCGGCGAGCTGCTTGATGTGTCCGTACATGGAGTACTAAGCATGGATTGTCAGCAGGAGCTCTTTCAGCATGTTGCTCAACGCGCCGATCTCTCAGGCCGCGTGGATCGAGGTGGTACTAACGTAAACAACGGCGATTCTGGGACCCGACATGATGATGGTGTTGATGAGTGAGAGTCTGGGATGGATTGAGGTAGAGTTGTTGTTGTTGATGAAGTGTTGTTGATGAAGAAGGATGACAAGAGGCGGACTAGCTAGTAATATCTGTAGCGACCAATGCAAGCGATCGGTAGTTGGGTGGAAGAATGCCGGATGCAGCGATTATCAATCACCTCATCCAGCACTCATTTCAATGCTCAGTAAGCGATTAGGGTTTGGTTTGCTTCTATACGATAAATCTCCCTCCAGTCTTTAGGCCTAACATAGTCCCCTCTCGTGCTTGAGTGTCCCTACTCGCAATCGTTCACACCGCATTCTGCAAATGTGGCATGCGTTGCTGATGTAGCCTAGCTCTATGCAATACTATAGCGGCATGCCCCCCGCATGTCACAGCGATTGGCCACGTTGCTGAGTCATTCTCGAACCCTGCCTGTAAACAGTTACAAGCTCAATAACGCGCATCCTTCAATCATGATCATCCTCTGTGAGACCAGGACACTTGGCCCCATCGTCGTCCATAGTCTCATCGTGATACTGGAACTTACACCAGAAACAGTAGTGGTACTTTGTACGCAGGTATTCCAGCAACTTAGCCAATCGGTCTGCAGGCTCAAGTGCAGTAAACTCATCAAGTTCAGCATCTTCCTCTTCAATCTCTTCCTCTTCCTTGCCAAGAGCTTGCTTGTATTGATCGTCTTCGTCCGGGTCGTTGTAGGTAGGCAATCGTGACAAGCTCTGGTGTAAGTCATATCGCATTCGTCGCTCTCGCTCCTTCATCAGTCGATGCCGCACAAGACCTCGCCACAGAACATTGATGCTGCTGTATGGTCGTTTGGGCAAGGCCTTTGGTGGTGCTGGTTCTTCTGCTTGGTCGTCGTCTGCGCTCAGAGGCTCAGTGGTTGTCTGGGCAGACTGTGCATTTCCGTCCAATCCTCCAGCCTGGTAGTTCGTTGAATCTGCTGTTACTTCTACGCCTTCATCGAACCGCTCTGCCACCTTCATAGCACCAATAATCTGACTCTCGAGTCGCTTCTGCTCCCTCTCTACCCTCATCCTTTCCCGATAGTCACCCTCGTCCACCTTTGCTTTCTTCGTGTCGAGGTCAGCCTTCTCCACAGCGTCTCTGAACTTGCGCTTCTTGTCATTTTCAAGGCCAATACCACTTCTGTCCTCCTTCATGGAGACTTCTATAGGTTCCGTACGAGCAGCAGATTCACCTGTGCCGAGAGCGCCACCCTTGAAGCCCATCTTCTCCATCATCCTGAAGCCTTTGTTCGAACTGTCTATTGCTGTTGCCAGCGCCATTTCTCGGGCCGCATCAGCTTCAGCTTTAAGGACAGCTTTCGACTTTGGCCGTGCTTTCTCTTCGGCTTCACGCTTCTTGCGCACACGACGCTCAAACGATGTTTCATGTTTCTGCTCCACAGGTTCAGCGAAGGACATATTCAGGTAGTCATCTTCCTCATCCCCTGCCGAGACGGCCATACTGGTCGTAGATTCTAGCGACACTGGTCAGCACGTTAATTCGAATACAGGTACGCACGTTGACTATAATGATTGTAGAGGGTGAAGAGGAATCATTTCGTGAATAAAACATGATTTCCATGACTTGCAAATTCGGCCCGAGTTATCAATGCAACGAAACATCGTCATGATTTGTTATGCATAACAACAACGCAACTAGAAGTAACAATGTCATTCCTGCTTGATCTCTTCACTGACTGCTTCGGCTCATGTCTAGGTCGATCGTCTGGTCTACGGATCAATGGTCGAGACTTTAAGATCATACGACTTCTTGGCGAGGCAAGTTTGGCACTGTCCGTGGAGGACAACTACCACTTACTATTCAACAGGGCGGTTTCTCCTACGTCTACCTTGTTCAAGACACTGCCGATAACCAATATTACGCTGCTAAGAAGATACGATGTCCATTTGGCCAGGAATCTGTGAGCCAAGCATTGAAAGAGGTGGAAGCATATAGTCTATTCTCACCACATCCCAACATCATCCACAGCATTGATCACAGCGTCATCAGCGACAAATCAGATGCAGGCTCAAAGACTGTGTATATCCTGTTACCTTACTATCGACGAGGAAATCTTCAAGACGTAATCAATGCGAACCTGGTCAATCATACGAAGTGGCCGGAAAGGGAACTTATGGTACTAGTCAAAGGGCTCTGTAAAGCACTGAAGGCATTGCATCAGTATAAAGTCGGACGAAATGGCGGTCTTAAGGGCGCAAAGTCCGTCAGAATGCAGGCAGTGAATGCCGATATGGACGCGGCAGAGGAGGTTGAAGAAGAGGCACATCGTGCAGAAAGGCGGAAACGAAGAAACAACGACATGGACACCGAGCAAGAGCCTTTAATGGACGACGACGTCACTGCTAGCCAAGTTGGCGTGGCACCTGGGCAGATCAGAGCATATGCACATCGCGACATCAAGCCAGGAAACATAATGCTAGCAGACGACAGCATCACGCCAATACTGATGGATCTGGGATCTCTTGCGCCTGCGCCGACTCCAGTCACCTCCCGTGCTCAAGCCATTGCTGTACAAGAAGACGCTGCCGAGCATTGCACAATGCCTTATCGTGCCCCGGAGCTATTTGACGTGCAGACTGATACGACAATAGACACGAAAGTCGATATTTGGTCTGTGGGCTGCACCATTTATGCCTGTCTCACTGGCAAGAGTCCTTTCGAAGCACGGAGTGACGAGACGGGAGGCAGTTTGGCCATGTGCATACTCAATGGCGACTGGCGCTTTCCGCAAGATGTGACTGGCAAGAGGGGGACTTCTAAACAGAGTGGGGATGAAGCAGATATGAGTGAAGGAGTGAAAGAAGTCGTCAGACAATGTTTGCAGCTCGAACCCAATGACAGGCCCGACGTCGATGAACTATTGCGATTGGTCGAGGAGACCATTGCGCAATTACCGCACGACGAGCTAAGCTAAGCTTGATGGACTACTGGAAATCTTTGGAACATTATGCTTCAAGAGTTTCACAACCACCGCACTAAAACACGAAGTCTTTGGTGTGAGTATCCAAGCTGAGTGCTATAGCTTGTACTGGCTTCGTCCTCGTCCAGGAACATAGCGGTGCTGGTTGTGAGGTTCAGCAGGAGACTTATCCTTGTCGTTCGTCCTGCCTCACGGTTGCGCCCTGGGATGCGCATTTGCACTCCTATGCGATGAGCTAAGATAATGGCACGTGGTCTACGCGTTTGGCTTTTGACCACGGGGAGTACGAAGCTAGAAGGACGCTGAAGGAGACAGACAACGCGCAACGTGATGAAGGAGGAGTGTCAGCTACGTTCAGAGGGCAACTTCGCACAGATTGACGTTGGTGAAAAGCAGGTTTCGGGCTTCTCGAAGGTTTCGGGACGTCCCACGAACGCCACGAACCCCACGGAGGAGCCGAAGCCACGCAAAACGCTCGAGATTGTGACGATACAGGCACGATACAGACACGATGATCAGGCGGTGTGGGCTATGCTCTCTTGCTCGCAGCTCTGTCTCGGTTGTGGCAGAAGAGGTGCCCTGGTCGATTCGAGAGAGACTTGTGGATGAGAACATGAAACAGGCGAGAAACTTTCAACAACCTCTTGGGCTCTATATCATATTTTAAAGAATGATCCCGAAATCGACCAGATTTGACATATACTTTGTGAAAACTCTTCGTCGATATCGCGCCTTACTACCTGATGAGCAAATATGAATAAGTCGGACTGTCTGTTGAGCTCGCTGGCATTGATGTGAATAATCTCCATTTGCTTTCACGTCTCGCTTCGACTCGTCGACGCCGACTGCCGACTGCCTGATTGGGAACGTGAAGTGTACGCTAGCAGACGCGAGACTCGAGTCTGTGACACATCTCCTTATACCGAAAATAGATTAGTGCACAGTTCGTCGGACGCACGTTTTGTCAGACTGGCACGACTGAGCAGATGGTAAATGCTCATAGTAAGGCCAGGCGAGGGATCCTATGTATCGTGTCAATGTGACACTTCCAGCGCAGGCATGTTTCAGGTGTGATATACAAGCTCAGCCCAAACCAGCTGAGCGTCAAGGCTGCATGGTTCATTAGCAGACGGGAAAGTCCATACAGGTGACGATATCCCTCATACAGGCTCACTTCTGTCATTCGCTCGAGGAAAATTGAGTAGCTGAAACAAGTTTAGCCGATGACACTTGGCGCTGGTAGCAGTGCCTTCGCCCGCTGAACGCTGAGCCCCGCCCGCACCGTCTAGCCCTTGCGAATTCTTGGGCCAAAATCGAAAATGGCGGCATCGGGGTCCTCTGTCTGCAACTGTCTACAGAGATACGTTCACGCTACGGACTTCACAGCTTAGCAAAACTGGTCACGATTGCGGACTGCGGACTGAGGGGAGGGATGGCGTGTACTGAGGATTATGCCCTGGCAACATGGTCACGATCCACGATCATGATATAGAAGATATAACACGAGACCTCTGCGCTGTTTCAAGAGAAAGAAGGACTTACGGCATTCACCCACGTAGAATTTCAGAGCACGCTGAGCCTTCACGTGCTGCCTAAGCGCCCCAAAAAGCTTCCCCACTACATCATGGACACCTCCAGCTTTGATTGGAGAGATATTGCCCCTATCGTCGACGGCGACGATCCTTTCGACTCGGCGCACTTAAGCCTGCCCACGTTCCCTCGAACATACTCTCCTTCAGCATCCTCGCCATCGACGACCTCTGCCCTCCAGCAGTTTTCATCATCTACTCAAGTGTCAGCGCTAGCCACTGACTCCTCATTCTCTGAACAATCAACCTTCACTCATTACACTCTTGACTCCCTAGGACTGTGTCCTCTAGCGAATCGATCACTCTCTACAACATCACAAAGCTATTCCAGCCAACCTCGCGCATTTGATATTCGCTCCCGACGCAAGTCAAAAGACCTCGAACAGAACCTGGACTTTTCTCAGCCAACAGTCACCGTTCTATCATCCCAGCCTACACTACCAATCGGTCGTCCCAAGTTTTTCGCTCGAGTCGAAAACATCTTCAGACCAAAGAAACGTCAAGATAAAGGTTCTCCTGTCGGCCTAAACAAGCTAGCATCACTCAGTACTTCGGCACTCAGCGCTTTCGACTTCGGTTTCGACAGCTCAAGAACTCAAGAAGAAGACACTAGGTCACTTTGCAGCGACACAGAACTCGACGCCATGGGACTTATGCGTTCTCTCACCAACCGCATGAAGCGTGTTGAGGGTGAAGAGCCTAGCATCATGCGTTCTCTCACCCGCAAGCGCCCAGAGACCCCTCTCGAGCACATCCAAGCCATCAAGATCAAGGGCCGGCCCGCGATCTCACTCCCTACGCAATTGCTTTCTACCACCAACATGTCGTCCTACAACGCTCCCAGTGTTCAAGACATGCGAGCTATGGCTCGTCAGCAGGCTGCTGATGTCCCCGTCTCTCCTCTATCTCAGACCTCTACCGCTGATCGACCAGTGTCATCCTCTGGTTCTCAGCGAAGTGTGTCAAACATGTCCGAGCCAAGTCTGACTGACGCTTCGTCCATCTCATCTCGGTCCTCGTCCCAGGACGAACCTGTGTCGCCTACTGACACCAGTCGTCGTGGGGACTACTTTGACCTTGAGACTCCTGCTACGTCATGCGAGTCTACTCCTTGTCCTTCCCCAGAGCGCAAGCGTGTTGAGTTTGACGCATCCGCACCAGCCATTCCTCAACGCGCCGCATCCCACAGCAAGCGTGAGCACGTTCGTCTTGCTCGTCACCGATCAGTCAGGTCGTCGCTACGCGCTGCGTCGATGAAGCTCGAAGGCATGAACGCAGAAGGCATTGTCGACCCAGCTATGGGACTCATGGCACCTGCCTCCGTCATTCTTTCGCAAACTTCGTCTCAACCATTCAGCTCCGAACTTGAACAGCTCAGTGAGGCTGTGGAGGAGTTTGCTAGCAGTGCTGCTGCTCGCGACGAAGAGATCGAGCTTGCGGCTGCTGCCGTCCACGAAGATGTCGTGTACATGGCGGACAAAGGCTTAGCGAACTGCAGCATCGACGAGTACCTGGCTGACATTCAGCCGCTTACCAATGCCCTCTTCGCCTAAGCTCCACCATGATCACGACTTGAACATTCATCTTCACGACCTGCTCGATTTCCGCCACGAACCGCCTCACGACCAAAGCAACGAGACCATGTCTATCCGACTTGAAACAAGAAAAGCCATTCACTCATTCATACTTTGTTATCTTTCACCAGCTTCGATGTAGTCGATCTACACGAGCTTTTACCATTCACTTCTGGCTGTGCCACAGTACATTTTCCAACACACTCACTTCACATGGCAGACCTTGATCATTGCAGATGACAGGTCGTATGCTATTTGTCTATACACTTTTATCTTCGATTCTATTCACTCTTTTGTACGCTGCTAAAGCTTGTACATTGCTGCCATATTTGATATATGGGCGTTGCTTTGCTTGGAAGATCATGGATGTCCATAGTTCAGTATATTGTGTTATATGATATTCTTGAACCTGATTGTAAATCAATTGTACTTCCCTGTGAATAAGTTCAACCACTCTTCTCTTCCTCTTCATGGAGACTCTTCACGATCCTCGACATTCCAGGAGGCTCAGCACTCAGAAAATGACGTATCGATCGAGAACAGTGCTGCGAGATCATTCATGGCAGATGTATCGAGAAAGAGAGAGAATCTGCCGAGCGATCACTTTTATGCAGTAATGCATAACGATTGTGATAAGGTAATTAGACGCCGCGTCGCGTGTTTGCTAAGCAAAAGAACAAGCATCATGACCCCTCAATGAGGATCCATCTCCCACGTGATCGTCGCTGTTTCGGCTTTTGTTAGGAGCCTTTTGAGGACTTTGGATTAGCACATCATTGCTCCTTCTCCGAGCGACTAAAAAGTATTCAAGTATCTCTCGCTTGCACACTCACTACATATCGCCACTACCACGCAGACTTACCCTCATTCACTACTCATTGCGCCGCTTGTTGACATTACAAACACATCTGAGCAGTGCGCGCCTGCTATCGCCCCCTCCTCAATCATGGCTGCAATCTCGCAGTCCACGTTCAACTCACAGTTTGCGTCAGCAGACGACTTTGCAGAGAAAGAAGCAGGCCCTAGCGCCACGGACACCTCATTCGTCCGATATGATCCTACATACATGCCAGCAAATGCACAATATGTGCCGCCACAGACAACATCAAGAGATTCGGACACGTTAGATGGACAATCGTCGGGCTCTGGTGCGGCGAAGGATGCACCTGTCGACGGAGCTGCACCTGTCGACGGAGCTGCACCGTCAGGAGCGGCGGTGGAGACTCAGAATGGAGGCGGGCCACCAGGAGGAGCACCAGGTGGGCCGCCAGGCGCAGAAAGAATCCAGAGATCGAAGGGAAAGATTGCGCTCATCATGTTTGCGCTTTGTGTAAGTCGCATCACATATCAGTCTTGGGTTAATGCGACTAACATATGTATAAGATGGCCGTCTTCCTCGCCGCCCTTGATGTCACAATCATCACGACCGCTCTTCCCACAATCTCAGAACACTTTCATTCAAGTGCTGGGTATACATGGATTGGTTCTGCATATCTACTTGGAAACGCTGCCTCGACTCCCGTGTGGGGCAAACTCAGTGACATCTACGGACGGAAACCAGTTCTGCTGATTGCGAATTTCTGGTTTTTTATCGGTAGTTTGATTGCGGCTCTTTCGATCAATATTGGAATGTTGATCACAGCAAGAGCTATCCAGGGTATTGCAGGAGGTGGGCTGGTTGTGTTGGTGAATATTACGATTGGAGATCTTTTCAGTCCCAGGGAGCGCGGAGCATACTATGGTATCATTGGAGGCACATGGGCCATTGCCAGCTCTCTTGGACCGATTGTTGGTGGAGCGTTCTCAGAGAAGGTCTCGTGGAGATGGTCAGTCAGTCCGTCTAAGGCACAAAATATGCATTGCTAACCATCAAAATAGGTGCTTCTACTTGAACCTCCCTCTTGACGGGCTTGCATTTTTCATCATTTTCTTCTTCCTGGACTTAAAGACACCAAAGACACCTCTGATGGCTGGCTTGAAGGCCATCGATTGGGCAGGAGCACTCTTCGTAATTGGTGGCACTCTCATGATACTCTTCGGCCTCGAGGACGGCGGTGTCGAGTATCCCTGGAAGTCTGCCACGATTATCTGCCTGCTCATCTTTGGATTCGTCTCTTTCATCTGCTTCTTCATGGTCGAATGGAAAGTGGCAAAATACCCGATCGTCCCTCTCCGCATTTTCAAGCACCGCTCAAATTTGGCTGCTCTATTTGTTTGCTTCTTCCACGGCTACGTCTTCATCGGAGGATCTTACTACCTACCTCTTTACTTCCAGACTATCCTGGACTGCACACCAATCCTTTCTGGCGTCTACGTACTGCCGACAAGTGTTGCTCTTTCTATTGGCTCAATCGCGACTGGAATTTTCATTCGCAAGACAGGAATGTATCTTCCAGGTAAGTTCTCTATTCTTCACCATGATACTAGTGACATCGTGTATTAACGACAATCGCTCCAGCTGTCTACTTTGGTCTCACAATGATGACGCTCGGCTACGGTCTCTTCGTCAACTTCCCAGCAAACAGAAGCTGGCCTCGACTCATCCTATACCAAGGAATCGCAGGCCTGGGCATCGGCCCACTTTTTCAGGCACCTCTCATCGCGTTGCAGTCAAAGATCAATCCCAGAGATATCGGCACCGCAACCGCTACATTCGGCTTCGTCCGCAATCTCGGTACTTCCATCTCGGTCGTTGTCGGTCAAGTGGTCTTTCAAAACAAAGTCAACTCGCACAGCGCTGCGATTCAGCAAATCGTCGGACCACAACTCGCACCTCTCCTCTCCGGTGCCAATGCTGGTGCCAATGCCCAGACTATCCGGGGACTTCCCACTGCTGAAAGAATTGGCATTCAGGGCATTCTGACGGATAGTCTGAAGTATGTTTGGGTCATGTATGTCTGCTTCTCGGCTGCTGGTCTCGTATGTGGCTTCTTTATCACGAAACAGACGTTGAATAAGTCGCATGAGGAGACTAAGACTGGCTTGGCGGCGGAGGAGGAGAACAGGAAAAGAGTTGCGGCGGAGAAGGCGGCGGGGATGATGAGCAAGGATATTGAGATGAGGTAGAGAGGAATAGTTAAGGAGAGGTGTTGGGAATAGTTGGGTATACCACTTTGGGAGCGTGGGGTCGATGAGGAGGTCTTTATGAATTAATGATCAGATTGCATAGCAGGAGCATGGTGTTCATTGTAGACATGGTGTAAGTCCCTAGCGACATGGAGAATGATAGCAATAGCCACTACTCACCTTTCATACTACCTCGACTGCGGCCACATTCATGTGTGCATATGATGAAGCGAATGTGCAATAAATGTTCAGAAAGCGTGGTTCAATAGTTGTACAGTATCAGGATCGAAGGCGATTCATTCGCCACCACGTGACTGCGTGACATCTCAGTCGCGTTCGAACCTTCATCATTCGTCAACTAATATCTTCTCTGCATGTACTATTCATCC
>Ga0058702_10001111_pt1 | contig 10421 bp, 12 predicted proteins | sample AgamicOrSfe_FD_83781 | JGI IMG/M metagenome (GOLD analysis project Ga0058702, IMG submission 83781) | Agave microbial communities from Guanajuato, Mexico - Or.Sf.e | ecosystem: Host-associated > Plants > Phyllosphere > Phylloplane/Leaf | place: Guanajuato, Mexico | collected 2012-05-30
GATGTGTGTACATACAGTTCACGACGTCAAAGATGAAGAGGCCTGTGGTGTACTGGTTCTTCGATGTCAAACGTGCAGAGTGACGACCAGTCGAGGCATTTGTTTCGGTGTTGTCGACGCGGAGGACGGCACGGGTGGCGGAGGCGAATGTGAGGTTCATCTCTGCGGATTGTGTTGGATTGGAGTAGCTAGGAATTGATGTTAGCGGTCTCTGTAGCCAATGAACACAAGGGCACTCTACACTTACTGAACGAATCCAGAACTGGGATCATAGCCCGTGAAATAGTCGAAATTGTCTGTCCAAAATCCCTCGCCCTCATCTGCCAACCTCATTAGCCCAACGTCTCGGCCCAGTAAAACCATCCATGCTCAACTGACAACTATCCTTCAACGAGTACGTCAATGCAGAATAATCCGGATACGCATTCGCCTTGACACCCTCGACAGCACCCACGATGATTGCAATCAGTAAGCAACAGAACACGGCCGCTGCGATGAGCCATGTCCTTGTTTGCCAGTATCGCGGGTCGAACCTGCTGTGTGCTTGGCTGTGGCGAGTGCCTTGTGTTTTTCTGTACCCGAGTGGGGAGTCTGCGCCATCTAATGGCTGAGTATATGCGTGTGTGTTTGATCGCATCGTGGGAATTTTATGTAGTGGCAGCTGGATATGGGGTTGACCTTGGCCTGGTCTGGCTGAAGTCGATGGCAAGAAAAGAGGGAGTGGTTCAGTGCGTATTGCAGGTATAGCAAGGAGAAGACACGGGGCGGAGCAGTTAGAATGATATTGGGTTCAGGTGCAGCAAGAGATGACCCTCAAGTATCTCAGAATCAAAGCTGAAACACGGCACTCAGCATAGCCACGCCACACAACGGGAAGGTCAACGCGAAGCAAGATGACGAATCCTGCGAATGAGACGAATGGGACGTCAGATTCTGCACAACTCTGTGTGCATAAACAACGGCAGCGGTCGCCTGTCACTACAGCAGTATTGATGGAAATAGAAAGTGTTGGGAGACTTGGAGGTATACCGTAAGGCTGAGTCGTCCGAATGCCGCGCGTCGATCAATTTGTGCGTGACGGTCGACCCGAGTTGGTGTTTCAGCTTCATAGTAGATGAATGTATCATTATTATATCGTCAAGCTGTCCTATATTGCACCATATCGTCTGACATCTCCAGTCCTTTCAGAGCGGCATTCCGGCCGTGTCTAGAATCTCCAACCAAGAAAATCCATGCCCTTATAGTCCCTAATATGCAACAAGAATCGAAAATGCGTATCACATAGTCCATAAATCCTCTTTCTCATCAATGATGTCCAACCTGTGCATTCGCAGCGAAGAATGCGGAGCCTATATTGCTCAAACGTCAGTCCATCCGCTTACCAATTCTCACTGCAGTCGGACTTGTCGTCGGACTTGGTGCAAGGCTCTTTTCCCACTCCTCCATCAGATGGCTCGCCGTGCGTCTGATCTGGTCTGGCGCAAGACCGAGGCTTGGCCAAGGAATGGCTGTTCGCTGCGAGGCGGCTCCGAGCTTTGGCGTCGAATCTGTAGAATCCGTCGTCTGCAAGACATCACTGATAATGGTGTTCGGAGTACTAGCAGTCGAGCTTGCTGAAGCCGAGCCGATACTGGGAGATCCAGTGAGTTCCTGTGGCCGAAGTGGTGGAGCTGTTGGTGCAGGAGATTCCCATGTTTCCCAACTGTCGGAATCTTGCGGAGTGGCAGGAGGCGGCGTTTTAGGTCTTCGTGCTGGCTTGCCCTTCGTGGAAGTGCCTATCCGCCTAGGCGAGCGTTTTATGATTGGTACTTCGACAAGTGGTGGTGTGGTCACATCGAGATCGTCAACCAGCATGTTATCAACATCTTGTTTCAGAGATGGTCGTCCAATCGTTCGGGGCGACCGACCAACAGTGTACCGCTGCGGTCCGCTTGCACCATCTTCCCGATTTGTTCTCTTGCTATTCTGTCTTCGTGGTTCGTCCGGACTCGATTGTGCAGGCCGCGGCTCATCGCCAATGGCAACCTGTCTCAGGTCTTCCAAGAATGTCCAAAGTCCTTCTCGTAGATCGGTCGCAACCTGCTTTCCAGTTCGAAGAATGGCTTCGCGCTGTGGGCTTTGCGAGTCGCCTCGTGCCCAAGCTATTGGATCGATAGTGTAGTCTCCAGCCTGCCAAAGATTCGGAGTCGTGCTCGCTCTTGGAGGTCCCATGCTCTTCTTGACCAGCTCTCGTGATCGTCGTTGCTCTCTCACGCGTGGCGATGGCTTCAGAGGGCGTGGCTCTGTAGTGGCATCGCTGTCGTTACCTCTTTCACTCTCCTCGCCCTCGACCGGCTCGAGTAATGATAGTGCCATTGTACGGCGAGATCCACTGAATACTCTTCTATGAGATGTCTTTGTATTGCTCAACAATGCTTTCCGCCGTGCCATTTCCTCGTACATCCACGCATTCGCGCCATCCTCATCCCCTTCATCCACAATCTTGGGCGAGGCTGGCAGAATCGGCCTTAGTTGATGTCCTCTCTGCCTCTCATCCCGCCGCTTGGCTGTCTCGTGGTTCGCCCACTGCTTCTTCAGTCTCTGTAAATGGCCCTCGGCCTTTTGTAGTTCCTCTTTTAGCTCGAAAACACGTCTTTCTTGTGCAGCTAGTGCCGTGAGGTAATCTGATTCTGTCGAGACGAAGCCTGCTTGCGTTGATATACTGTCTCGTCTTGTTGGGGAAGTAGAAGTTGTCGAGGTTCGTGAAACTTGTTGTTCTAGCGGCGGACGCGTGTGCACTGGCAAGATCAAAGAGGCTCGTTTATTCTTGACGAGTGACGGCTCTCTCTGATCAGGATTCATGCTCCGTCGCAGGCTGCCTCTGCCTCTTCGAACTGGAGATGTGCTTGTGGAGACGAAGGACGGGGTATCACTTGGCCTGTGATCGGTATTGTTGATAGTGGGGACATGATCAGATGGAGGGGCGGCGAGATCATGAGTTGGAGCGAGGGTAGGCATGGGGGTGCTCGAATACGAGATGAGTCGAGTCGAAGAAGAGGGCAATGTTGTTAGGTAAACAATCGGCAAGTGGACCCCTTTCTGCCAAGCAATATCGAAGACCACCTGTATGCCGAACGCAACCACTCTGGACATATCGTTTCAGCATGAATGTGAACTTTAGCTGTTTTGGGAGAAAGTGTATGGAGCTTGGATTCATGTCGAAACACAGCATTGAAGTTCATATCATTTTCCCGCCGTGGCCTTTTGTACGCCAAATATATCTAACAACCACTTCCGAATCTTTACGACATCTTCAGCTTCGCCCACATTCAGTGGACGATAGAGTTGACGGCATCAGCTCCTGCTGTAGCTCCCGCACCCATGGTAGCTGCATTACCGAACTTCTTTGCAAAGTCCTTTACATGGTGCTATTGTAATCAACAATTAGCTGGTTGACCAAGATAGAGATTATCACAGATGAGAAGTCTGATAATTTCCCAAGGAGAGTAATACAAGGGTTCTGCTAAGACTTATGGTCCCATACTGTACTTTGGTGTATTCATGGGCTGGAGTCAATTCAATTTCGTCGTCGTTGCTTCAAATCCTTCTTTCTCGATCCGAGCATGTCGTCATGGAGCTCGTCGCTGACGTGCTCAACGTGACGGTGAACTGCTTACCTCTTCTTGCGGTGGAGGTGCAGGCTGAGCAGGAGCAGCTGGTTGCTGAGCAGGCTGTTGTCCGCCATGCTCGGCCTATCGAGTCAAGATCAGCTTGTGATGGCGGGGTGGGGGAGGACAGCATGATTCACGTTGTAGTGTCCAGCAATCTTCTTTTCGATCTTTTCCATTTCCACGTGAATCAAAGAGTGAGTGAAGTTGTTCAGGTGAATACTGCTAAAGTAGTTGGTCAAAGGTTGTTTTGATGTTTTTGATGTAGACGAAGCTGATGAGATGAAACGAGTAAGTAACACAATTGCGGGGCAGAAACAGGATCCTCGGTAAACCTTATTTGGCCGATCCTTTGTGATGACACAGACGTGGCAATGGTGCTAGAAGCGACTGTGAGGTAGGCATGAAAGCAGTAAGATATTCGTGCTTTAAGATATCTATCCCATCATGAGCACCAGGAGGGCTCTTTCCTGCTGCTCTCTAATTGAAATACACTTCAGCTCCTAAAGCTGCAGACCACCATGCAAGACCGGCTGTTGTCCACCGTCCAATGCTACTTCTGCACTTCGTTGACCAGTGACTTGTGCAAACTGAGCTGCACTGGTATATAGCTACTGATCTCGACGAGAGACTATGATGGCGGCTGCAAAAGCTTTGGTGGTGTGAACATTCATCCAGACCCAGCCCACTATGTGTTTGCCAATGATCCCTGAGAAGTATTGAGTATACATATATGCGCACCGCAACGTACTCGTGCGGGATTTCCGCGCTGTTCTTGCCTGATGCCGATCTGTGTCTTCTACAACCAGAGGCACACACATTCGCGATCTCGTGGCCGGTCATCCGACCTCAACAGCGCCCGACGGCACTCCTGCACGACTTCGCAGGTGTCTTGCGAAGAACCGCATGATTGGTAGCATTTCCTCTCTGTTTCGCATCATACCGTCACCACGACGTTGCCATCGTACGACCTCTACACTCTCAAACACCGCCCTGAGCCGCACCTCATTGGTCTTCGTCACAGCTGACCCAGTGGCACCAGCACATATAAGCACAGGAGTCTGACACTTTCGGCCGGCTTCTGCCATAGCTTGTGAAAGTTTTGCGTCCGTGGGCAGCGGCCCGCCAATGCTGATAATACCGCCGAGGGTTTGCGAAGCCTTTCCAGCCGCTTCCTCCGTCTGCTCGATAAGGGCTACCGCAGCTGCAAGCGCAGCGCTACCTCCCTGCCCAAAGCCAAACAACATAATCTCACGTGGTTGAGCAGCACACTTGCCCATCAGCGTATCTCGTATAACATGTTGAGTAACCATGCGTCGTGCCCGACTGAACCCAGTGTCTGTCTCGATTGGTGGTGCGGAGGGAGAAGGGTCAAAAAGAATATCATCGCCCCAGTGATTGCCAGGTCCGAGATCGAATGGAAGAGGGGTAGGGGCGAGGACTGAGAGGCATAAAGTGCTCGGAAGGGAGAGTTGGCGGGCAAGGGTGGTGAAGGAATGATGTGTGTCGCCTAGGCCGCTAAGTATTCGGGTCAGTAGCTCGTATCGAAGATGAAATCGAAACCCAACTCGTGCACATTCAATAATCACGAGGTAAACCTACTGGAGAAGGATCAGGATATTTGCAGGCTCTGTCTGACTCGAAGGTGGTGGTGGTTTAACGATGGAGAGTGTCAAAGAAGAAGGAAAGTCTCCTTCGACTGGAGCGCGCATCTCAGGGACGCTGTATAGACTCTAGTAAGGACTTCAACATACACAAATCTTCACCAGTATGGCCCAATCAGCTTGGCTCCGATCACTGTCGTCGTGTTGTGTTACGCCAAGCAGAGCAGCTGTTTCAGACTTGTCCGGCGTTTTGCGAGCAAAAGCTTGTGATGCTTGAGTCGTGCCAATTCGGCTGATCTTCAGCTAAAAAGCTTGCATCATCTTACTGAGAGTATATTCACTACCCTAGATCTTGTCCTTTCGAGACCTCATTGTTGACGATGCCTTTGCCGCGATAATCCCTTCTCGTACTGCCACTATCACACCACTGTCCACGTTGCTAAGTGGCAGTGAAGGTGGGGTAGCTAGGCTCTTGGCTGGACATGCCAAGAGACTATGACGTGGAATTGGGGGGTTCTGTTTCATCTTGTTTCTTCAAGCAGCATCACTACGATCATTGTTTCAGCTGCAGTCTATGATGAATGGTTGTAGAATGCTGAGGTGATTAGGGTCTACACACGCAAATGAATGGATGGCTGTTTCAAGCAAGAGTCTAAAATGCGAGAACGAGAGGGGTATTGATGCATTATCCAGCACGGGCCTTGCCGCCTTGTTTAATGCAGGGGAAGACGTGGAGCTAGCCAATCAATAAGCTCAATTCACTCTATTCTCAGCTCTAGAATTGCATGGAAATTAGGACCAGGTAGCTGGAAGCGATGATGCATTATTGCGTAGCCGCTGAGGAACATATATAGTCTTCACTTGTCCCCCCGCCTTCTGCTCCAGCATCAATACTCTCTCACTCTTCCCTTCAATCCAAACATCAAGCCTACCTTTTCCCAGAAAATCTATCACTTCACTAAATACGGTCAACATGTTCGGTTGGGGTGAATCTCAGGTCAGCCTAACAACCACACGCTCTTGAAACACTTGCTAACCTTCCTTATAGGATGCGTACCAGCAAATGTGTAAGCTCTTTTCGGCCGATCTGCCAGACTTTCTTACATACTAAAACCTGACAGACAACGGTGACAACAACCAGCCTCAGTTCGACAACCAGTCCAGCTTGGGCCATGAGGTGATTGCCGGTGGTGCTGCCTTTGCTGGCTTCAAGGCTTTCGAGGACCACCAACGCTCCGAGGGTAAGTGCCAGGCATCCTTGAGAAAGATTCACATGAGTAGCAGTCATCATCTACTGTTGCTTTTACGATGAGAGCTGAGCTGACTTAATATTTCTCCAACCAGGCAAGCCTGTCTCCCACCAGTTCGCCAAGGAGCTCCTCGCTGGCTTTGCCGGTGCCGAGGTCGACAAGCTTGCTGAGACCAAGGGCGAGGACTTCTTCGACCGCGAGCGTGCCAAGCGTGATGCTCAGCGCAACGCTGAGAACATGTCAGTACTTTCACAATCACGCCTTCGGAGTATCACTAACAGAATGTAGGTACGACCAGCACTACGGTGGCCAGGACCAGTACGACCCCAACCAGATGCAGCCTCATGGCCACATGCAGCAGTACGGCAACGGCAATTGGTAGAGGATGACTGCTCGTTGAAGAGGAAATGGACACAATGACTAGAACGACATGATACGATGGCGATCAATGAAGACCATGCATGGTTCACTTATGATATAGTAATGGCCGATTCTTCGATAGTTCAGTCGAATACAAGAATAGTATGACACTCTCAGCGCAAGCAGCACTGTCGACTGCCGTGACATTCAGCCCCGTCCGTTGCCAGCTTCGTCCTGTAATGCTGGTGATGTATTCTCCATTCGTACGGCATGCATCGTTGTGACATCGGAGCGTGATACGAGCTTCTGTAAGGCTATTGCTGCAATATGGCTTTCCATACCTCGATCCTGTGGCACGGGCGAGATCCAGCTTGCATGATTGGACAATGGCAATTGTCTGTGATAGATTGTGATCATTTCCAGATGGTATTGCAGTGACGAAGGCGCTGGATCTTAGTTCTTCTGCAACAGTCGCATCGCACATTGTGAGCAAGTTCGAATCGCCAATAATTGTCGCAAGAGAGTTCCAGGCTCGCGCCGTTGTTGTTGGCCTTGGCAGATCAATATTGACGTCGGCAGGGCATCTGACGAAAGAACATTACTTTCACATCCAGCAACATCAACAGCAATGCGCCTGCGTACATACTGAGCGAGTCGTCCTTGTGAGACTGCCGGAGAGTCGTCATGAAGTTCGCCAAGTGAGCTTCCCCTCTTCCACAGCTAAATTCTTCTCTCTTCAGACCTCTAACAGATTCTACAGGGAGATCGAGGACGACTTGGTGCCCGAGTGGAGGGCGAAATACTTCGACTACAAGGTGCGCATTCCTTCCCATTGCCTCACTGGATCCTGCACTAGAATATTCGGGAATGCCTCATACTGATACGAGATCTCGCTAGACTGGCAAGAAGAAGATCAAAGCAGTCACCCGCGCTGTCAGAGCTGTACAAAAGACACCAGGATCTACAAGAATACGGCCAGACAACCCCCGCTCCGCGACCAGTACTTCGCAAACGCCTATACTTGGCTCTGGATTCGGCTATGGCAGCTTTTGGAGATCACAGCCTTCACCACAGCAGAAGCCAGGATCCAGCAGCGAGGAGGAGGATGGGGATGAGGTTGGCGGCTTATTGCCTGTGCAGTCATACAGGAGTCAGAACCATGTTCCTCAGCTGAGTCAGCCCCGGCCAGCGGAAAGATCACAGCCGATAATGGTTACTGGGGCTGGAGACAATGGAGCAAATGGTGATTCAAGGTTCGTCCGGTATGGGAGTATTGTTGGTAGTCCCCCTTCGCCAATGCGATCTGCTGCGGATTCGCTTCGGCTGCCAGGGCCTGCTCTCGATCCCGATGCACAGGGATCTGGAACCGTAAAGAAGACTGCTGAAGGCGACAAACATACAAATTTGCCAAGACTTCGACCAAGTAGGCGATCTGCACCAGCTGAAACTCCTCGTGGTACAGCTTTTGAAGTCGGTAAGACGAAGCATGCTCCACATGGTCCATTTCGACATGTTTCATTTTCAGCACGACATCTGAAATTGGGACCGCGGTCGAAGTCTGTCCAGAATGTCAACTCCGATCGAGAGAGGCCGCTTCTCAAGAGAATATTCTCACCCAAACCCAACTCTATCATGTCAACACAATCAGATGATGTTCCGTTGGAAGCCATGAAGATGATTGATGTCATGCAGGCGCAATTCTTTGAGTTCTTAGACAAAGAGCTTGACAAGGTCAATTCGTTTTATGACTCAAAAGAGAAAGAGGCTACCGATCGTCTGAACACGTTACGCGATCAACTGCATGTAATGAGGGACCAGCGATTAGAAGAGATCGTGGAGGCTCAGAGGCGAAAGGACTATCGGAACTCACGTGGACATAGCAATCTCGAGGGTGTGGAGGAATTCAACAGATCAAGTGCTGATATCGTTGCAAATCCTGCGCACATTCTCGATCTTCCACATGGTATGGACGTCGTCTACCATCCAATGCAAGCAGCAAGAGAATTGCGATGGACTCGACAACCGAGACATCAAAACACCCTTGCCACACCTCCAAGCTCGGCAACAGACCATCAACGGGACTATACGCGACGGCCTGAGCATCCGGAAGTGCCATATTTGACAGCGAAGCGCAAGCTCAAAGCAGCTTTACAGGAGTACTATCGCGGACTAGAACTACTCAAGGCGTACGCATTGCTCAATAGGACAGCCTTCCGCAAGATCAACAAAAAGTATGATAAAGCAGTTCATGCGCGGCCGACAATGCGGTATATGCATGAACGCGTCGATGAAGCACACTTTGTGAAAAGCTCCGTGCTTGATGGCCACATCACAACTGTAGAAGACTTATATGCGAGGTACTTTGAGAAGGGCAACCACAAGATTGCTGTGAACAAGCTGCGGAAGAAGAATGCAAAGATGGGATCGTACACTGGCTCAGTCTTTCGAAATGGTCTGCTTGCTGCTGCTGGGCTTGTCTTCGGTATTGAAGGTATTGTTTACGGTGGTGAGCTGCTGTTTACTGACGACCCCGTACTTGTTACGAATACAAGTTACCTCCTCCAGGTACGCAGACGCTGGTTCATGCTGGTTCCTCGAGTAAAAATTGACCAGCGCCAGATCTATGCTGGATATCTCCTTCTACTCTATCTCGTACTCTTCTTTTGCATCGACTGTCTTATCTTTAACAAGGCGAAAGTCAACTACTCTTTCATTTTCGAGTTTGTATGTTGACCTCATTGTCCTTTATTTGATTTGATACTGACAATCTTGTAAGGATACTCGACACAATCTGGATTGGGTAAGCAATCATATCCTTGAGAAATTGCAATTTGCTGACTTCTCGTGCAGCGTCAATTGTCCGAGATACCCTGTTTCTGCTTATTTCTTCTGGGCATTTCGTTATGGCTAAACTTCTCTCGCGTTGGTGGCGACACCATGTATTTATACTATCCTGTCATACTCATCGGGTTGACGACCCTTTTGCTCTTCGCACCCGTACCCTACTTCTATCACAAAAGCAGACAGTGGTTCCTCTACTCATGCGTAAGCTTTTCCGGCACCGATCCTGCACTCATCTAACCTTTCCCATAGTGGCGATTACTCTTCGCAGGAGCGTATCCCGTAGAATTCCGAGACTTCTTCCTTGGCGACATGTTCTGCAGTCAGACCTATGCAATGGGCAATTTAGAGCTGTTCTTTTGTCTTTATGCTCATTACTGGAACAATCCGGCTCAGTGCAATTCGAGCACTTCAAGATTGTTAGGCTTTTTCACCTGCCTACCCGGAATATGGCGCGCTTTACAGTGTATCAGACGTTACTACGACACCAGAAACGTCTTTCCACACTTGGTAAGTCACCATATCACGTCTAGTGTTACTCGACTGAACAATTTTCCAGGTCAACTGTGGCAAATACGGAGCTACGATACTGGCCACCATGTCTCTAAGCATGTATCGTATCGATAAGTCGGACAATTTGCGAGCCGTGTTCATTACCTTCTCTACCGTGAACAGCGTCTATACTTCTATCTGGGATCTGCTCATGAATTGGTCTCTAC
>Ga0058702_10001113_pt1 | contig 10401 bp, 7 predicted proteins | sample AgamicOrSfe_FD_83781 | JGI IMG/M metagenome (GOLD analysis project Ga0058702, IMG submission 83781) | Agave microbial communities from Guanajuato, Mexico - Or.Sf.e | ecosystem: Host-associated > Plants > Phyllosphere > Phylloplane/Leaf | place: Guanajuato, Mexico | collected 2012-05-30
CTTCATTAGTCCAACATTTCGGGTATCGTCATCGAAATATGCCATCCGGTACTCGAGTGACCGAGCACTCGAATCATCATATCAGAGCAGCTGCTCAAACGTGGGAAGGGTTGACGGGAGGTGCGCTCGAGTCGAAGCTGTGGGGGTTCGAGGCCTCCATTGAGGCGTTCTGACCACGAACAGGCTCACTGACATGGGCAGCTTGAGGACGGTTGGGGGCGAGGGCCTCGGGTTGCTCGCCAGTAAGAGGGTTGGTCAAGGGCTTCTCGGATGCATGTCCAGAAACGAAGTTGGACTCCACGTCAATGTTGTTCTTCTTGGCCTCGCGGACATGAGTGCTCCAAGGTCCAACCTTCTCATCGTGGGTCTTGCCGACGACAAGAATGACGGTACTGGCAATGACAAAGATCCAACCAATCCATCCGAAGACGACAGAGGTAACGATTCTGGCGCTGTGTCTGTAGTCGAGAGGAGTCTTTCCATTCTCCATGACCAGTCTGTTGCCATCGGCTGTGCTTACACCAGTAACGTAGGCGCTTCTTGTGGCGACAATGACTGTCATGGCGATACAACTGGCAAGGTGGATAAAGATACCAGCAATGGCAGAGAGCTTCCAGGCAACTCTGACACCGTGGTCCTCGTGTCTCTCAGGCCAGATCAGGTCGAAGAAGAAAGCGCCACCAAAGATGGTAGCAACGTAAATGCCGGCGAAGATGTTGTAGGATGCAACACCAACATAGTCGTTGTTGTATTCGTTGGCGCCGGCGCCGCCATGAGATTGGATCCATTTCTGCTGGCTAACAAATCTTGACAAGGCGTCGGTTCCAAGAGATTCTGAGACGACACAGAAGATCATGGCGAGCTGGTACACGATGAACTTCGTTCTTCTCAAGTGGTAGACATTGTTCCACATGTTTGCATTGCCAAACTTGGACCATGTGAACTCGCTGAAGGGCAAGCCGAAGATGACGGGCGCCATCTTGGTGATATTGGGACTGTTGAGTTTGGTGAAAGAGTCGATGTGCTTGATGAGATTTTGATTCTCTGTAGAAGTCGGCAGCGAGGACGAAAGGGTTCAAGAAGGCGTGAATCGAAGAGGGAAAGAGAGGTGGAGTGAGGGCGGAAGGTGCGTTTAAGAAGGGAAAGAGCTGTTCATCATGCCCGTACTCGCATGACCATAACCCGTAATGTCATGCCATCCGATGTCTATTCCGACCAACAATTTTTCCTTGCGGCCATCAACTTCTTCGTCCCTTACGCAGCACCAGCACACGGATCGTTTCCGACAAGCTTGTTCGCGAATAGCCTCGTCGATCCTCAACGCCACCGACGTGTCAAGGCTTAAATCCGCAAAACGTCCCTCCGCGACTGCACTTCAAACACATTTGCTAAGAGCCGCAGAAAAAAGCTTTTATGACTGACACTTGCCACTCACGATTACCAAGCTCAAGTATCTTGTATCTCCAAATCCAGACTCTTGTTTTCGGACGTAGTTCGTCCTAACAACTCGTCGTCTCGTCACCTGTATGACTTTCTCCAGATGACTGCTCGGAACACAGATGATCATCAACACATCGACGTCATGCTCGACCCACCTACATGCGAGTTGAATCACGAAGCAGATTGTTATGACGGAAGCTAGTTCATGAATTGCGGTTGATGCCAGAGTAGCTCTCGCACCCAGCCTCCTAACGTCTCAGCATACCCATGTATCCCCACACCGTCTTCAGAAATTTTATTCAGATCAACCCCCAGATCACGATGACGGCTCGGTCGTATTATTTGTAGGCCCCAATGCTCAGAATCATGACAGGAGTGGTGAGACAGCTACATAATCGATCTCACTGATCTTGAACGGATCGATTCTGTCAAAAAGCTATCTCGGTCGAGTGAAGCACGCAGGATCTCGTTGCTGCAACACATGCCGGCGCCCCTATCTCGAGTTCCCTGGCGGACGACGCTGAAACACACCGATCCTCTCTCAGCCTCTAGGCCTACAAACGGCGTGCTCTCCGGCGGATGTCTGGTTAGTTCTCTCTCTAGGGTTGGCAGGCGCGGCAATGATGCCAGAGGCACTGCAAAGACATCCTTGAACACGGTTCGATTCTTCTGGCTGGTGTTCAGCTTGGATATAGCAAATACCGCCGTTATTCATTGAGACGATTTGATCGACATCTACGGTATGCGCCAGCATATGATCGGCACCGAAGCGAGATTCGATCACAGAGTGTTTTGTCATGTATAGCGACTCGCTCCCTTGAAGGTCTAGGTTATGAGCGTCATCCATCAACAATACTCCGCGAGGCAACATGATAATTGATACTGCGATTGTAATAAGGACTTATGAGGACTACTCATGATGGAACATATAGTGCCTTCGGACGCGGCTATGTTCCCGAAGAGAGCGTGGTCTACCATCGCCATTCCTTAAATTCATGACTGAATTTTGCCGTCTCCAAGATGCGGTGCATCGGTATATAGCATCTTCACGCATCGTTCATGGCGTAGTCTTGTGCTGGATCTTACATCTTCCTGGGATTGCTACTATGTCTGAGGATCTGTCGAACCCTTTGTCCATATGGATGGTTGTCACTACAGCAGCTGCAAGGAAACACCAGTCGCGTTTTGCCAACAGTAGACGAGTGAGAAGGTGGGAGACTACGTTGCAATAGGAGCGCCGTGCACTCACTGGGTGCCGGTGACACAAGAAATCGTGTTTTGACGTTTTCACGTTGTCATGGCGCCATCAAAACCAGAAATGAAGTGGCTGGCACATGCCAAGATCGATGAACACAACACATGTCAACTGTTTGGAGGAGCGGGGAACAATTCTGGGGTTTAGGCTACCTGAACACGCAAACGCGTCTTATATTAACCACAAAGTCGGAAGGGAGGCCCAAGTAGCTGAATACGAAAACACTGGTTGAGACAACACGCCTGGTATAGAATGCAATGCTGTGTCATGTTGTAGAAAGTGGAAGAGTCGGATGGTGCAGAGTTTCGAACAATCACAATGAGATCAAGCTTCCACAGCCTACGTCACCGTGACGCCCCATGCTGTGCGCCAGCTTTCAACTCCAACAGACAAAACTCGCACCGTGTGCTCTTCCTCTCACCTTCCTCATCAACCTACCTAAATTTATTTCGGTATCTGCAAATATGAGATTCAATTTCGCGACCGCCGCAGTGCTCGCTCTCGGCGCACAGTCCGTCACCGCCAGCACCTGGTTCAGCAAGGCTGGTAAGTGAAGAATGTTTGTTGTTGACAGCTGGCTAGCTATTGTCTCGCCCATCGAATGCTCTTCTGGGCATTTCTGGAACGAGCAGTAGATCCAGTTGCAGCTTCTCCATGTAGCTCTTGAGCTATGTCGAGGTAAATTGATGTGCGCCGAGGCTGACAAGATCTACAGCTTACAACAAGTGGCATGAGACCGAGTTGGAGAGATGGCTCTCTGACCACGATGTCCCCTACCCCACCCCTGCCGACCGCAAGGACCTCGTCGATCTGGTCAAGAACAACTGGAACGACAAGCTCGCACAGCCCTACAACACCTGGGACACCAAGCAGCTCCAGAACTACATTGCCAGCTCCGGCCAGCAGGTCAAGAAGGGCACTGAGCAAAACAAGGACAGCCTTGTCAGCCAGGTCAAGTCGTACTGGCACGAGACTGCCGACCAAGCCTCGGACGCCTACTCTTCCGTCCAAGATTGGGTTTTCGACAGCTGGACCGAGTCGCAGCTGAAGTCCTTCCTCGACTACCACAGCATTCCTAACCCCTCTCCTCGCACCCGCGACTCCCTGCTCCACTCTGCTCGCTCCAACTACCAGTCCGTCGCTAAGAAGGCTGGCGAGACCTCTGCTTACCCCGGCAACTGGCTCTACTCTTCGTGGGCCGACTCTGACCTCAAGGCCTGGCTCGACGAGCGCGGTATCCCTGTCCCTCAGCCCAGCACTCGCGACAAGCTGATTGCTTCCCTCCGCCGTAACTCTCGCACCGCTTCCAACCAGGCCGCCAAGGCTGCTTCCTCTGCTTCTGCTTCCGCCGCCGGTGCCCAGCAGTCCCTGTCTGAGCAGCTCCTCAACTCTTGGTCCGACAGCCAGCTCAAGCAGTTCTTCGACAAGAACGGCATCAAGGTTCCCCAGGGCTCCAAGCGCAACGAGCTGATCGCTCTTGCCCGCAAGCACAGCGCTAAGCTCTCCGGTGACAACGTTTCCGCCTCGGCCTCTTCGCTTTACGGTGAGGCTTCCAAGTCTGCTGGCTCCGTCTACAACGCCGCCTCCAGCGTTGTTGGCAACTCTGCCTCTTCCGCCTCTGGTGTTGCTGGCAAGTCTGCCTCTTCTGCCTCTGCCGCTGCCGCCAAGTCTGCCTCTTCCGCCTCGAGTGTTGCCGCCAAGTCTGGCTCTTCTCTCTCTGGTGCTGCCGCCCAGTCTGCTCACTCCGCAACCAACGTTGCTGGCAGCCAGTTCGCATCTGCTACCGACTCCGTTTACGGATCTGCTCAGTACTGGTTCGACTGGGCCAAGGCTCAGGTCGGCATTGGTGGTGAGGAGGCCAAGGCTTCCCTCGCTTCCATCTCGAGCGTTGCCTCTGCTTCTGCCTCTTCTCTTTCCAGCTACGCTTCCGCCTCCGGCTCTTCCGGCTATTACGCTGCCACTGACGCTGCTGCTGCCTCCGCTTCGTCCGCTTCGAGCGTTGCTGGTGACTACGCCAACAGCGCCTACGATGCTGCTGCTGCCTCCGGCAAGTCCGCTACCGATGCCGCTGGCAAGTCTGCTTCTTCCCTGTCTGGTGCTGCCGCCAAGTCCGCCTCTTCAGCATCCAGCGCCGCCTCGGTTGCTGCCTCCAAGTCGTCCTCATCGCTCTCGAGCGCTGCTGCCAAGTCCGCCTCGTCGGTCTCTGCTTCCGGACCCAAGTCTGCCAGCAGCGCTGCCAGCAGTGCCTCCAAGGGCGCCGCCGGTTACGCCCAGCAGGCCGCCGATGCCGTCAGCGAGAACGCCAGCTCGGCCAAGCACAGAGCCTCCGAGGCTGCTCAGCGCGCCACCGACCGCGTCAAGGAGGAGCTTTAAGTTCATCAATACCAACCCCAGCAAAAACAAAATGAAAGCCCAAGAATCAAGATGAATCTTTACGAATCACGATGATCGTCGGAGGAGGATATGGCGATGCCAATGTGCCTGTACTTTTATCATAGCCAACGACACTGATGACCCAAGAGGAAACAGAACATCCTCTTGTTTCCCTAGCTAGTTTAACAATTGAACCTTTTTCGTTCGTTACTTGTCTTCTTACTTCCTCGTGTGTGATGTGTCTACCATGGATGTCGGAACTCTTTGGCCGTGCTCATGTAGCAGACGATGCTAATGTATCATGAACGCTATTCCATTTCTTCTTCCAAACGGGTTATGCTGTCTGTACAACCCTGTCATTTCACTACATGATCTATATTTTTGTGCACACGTTCCATTTACTCCGTGACCACTAGTAGAAGGGTCGGAGATGCTTTAGCTCATCGCTGTGAATGATACCTGTGGCTCTTGGTATATCGATCGAAGTATTAACGATCGGCGAGAATTTATATTGTAATCTGAAGGATGAGCGGGCAAATTAGCGCGAGAACAGGTCCAATTCGAGATGCCTACCACAGTGTTCATCCTGATAGAATAGAACAGATGGCAGACATTTCACTGTGTAAGAGTATGCACATACGTCTGAAGCAGGTTCGTTGCTGACCGGACCCAATCTATTCATCGATCGATGTCGTGTCGAAGAGGGCGAAGTGGAATCAACACAAACAGCAGAAATGCGACGTGCCCATTCATCAATACCTCTCGATCAACCATGCATGTCGTTCTTTCTCGTCCATCTCATCAAGCATCTCCTTCTCAGCCTTCTTCATGACCACGTAATCGTTAATTAATCTCTCGTTCAAGTATCGCTTCAACATCTCGTCTTCGTCAAGCTGTTGCAACGATTGTTCAAGCGAAGTCGGCATCTTCTTTGCGATACCGAGTTCCTCCAGCTGAGCTTCAGTCAACTGTGCCGGGTTTGTGGTACAATCTTTCATCACCATCTGCTTTCTAGTCTCCACACCATTGAGACCAGCAGCAAGTACAGCAGAAAGAGCAAGATATGGATTTGCAAAGCCATCGAGACAGCGAATTTCCCATCGCCCTTGGCTGACTCTGCGTAGTGGCACTTCTCTGTTTTGCGTGCCCCATGCCACCCATGTTCCACTGGTCCACATGTTGTCGGCGATGCGGGTGTAACTTGCTTCGTTGGGAAGTAAGAAGGCGCACAGAGAAGGTAGATGCTCGAGGACCCTGGCGAAGAAGGAGGATTCGATCTTCGTCAGATCTTGGGGGGATTGGGCGGTCGAGTTGAGCGAGATATGAACGTGTTGGCCAGAGCCGACACCCTTAAGCGGCACAGGATGCAGGGTAGCACGAAGTTTGTGCAGACGAGCGATCTGCTGAACCACTTGACGTGCTTGTACCAGTGTATCGATTGCTTCGACGATAGGCAAAGGCGGCAGCACGAATTCATATTGTCCAGCACCAGACTCGGAGTGGAATTGTTGGACATCAATACCAATGTTTGATAGCTCGTCAGCAATTTCTGCAAGTACCGGAAGTGCGATTTCGAATTGCTCGGGCGTAAACGTTCCCCAGGCGTGATTTGTGGTCCATGGACTGTACTGGCCTTCCGAATCCTGCTTGAGAAAGACCACTTCGATCTCAAACCCAGCAAGGAATGTGATTCCATGGTCGTTTGAAAAGCGATCCACAAGATTGCGAAGAGTGTTTCTCGGACAGCAGTCCAAGCGACGACCGTCCTCGTTGCAGAAAGACCCTAGCATTGTTGCAGAAGCTAGCGAATCTCGAGAATGCGTAAGCCTCAATGTCGAAACGTCAGGTTCGACATACATCTGGCCTGCGGATGAGACTGCCGATGTGACACGATCATTCTGCAGAGTCCCTGTATTGCCCAATGAAATGCCGATACGCTCGCCGTTTGTAACCAAGCGGCGAAGTCCAGCGATCGGCATCATGCGAACACGTAGCGTACCAAGGTAGTCAAGCCATTGGACGTAAACGAACTTCAACTCTGGGTGTTGATCAAAAAAGGTTGTGAACGCGTCCAAGTCGTAAGGCTCCTTTTGTGGCTCAGGCTCCTTCCATACGAGCTGCAGAGGCTGAGGAGCTTGCATGATCCTAGCTTCGCGATTGCTCTGTGCTCTGGTTCGTCGTGTACGAGCGTCCTGTTGAATTGGTCAGCAAAAATTTCGACTGTTGGATAGGCAACATCCCTGTAGATTCATACCAAATCTTCTGATTGCGCAGATTGTTCTGATAGACCTGCTGATTGTATCTCCGGTAGCTCTACGTCAAGGTTGTAGATACGTTTCGAGTTGTTGAAGTAGATATCCTTTGCAGCTTGAATGGCTTGTTCAGCCGTCAGGTCATCGTTCTCCACGTACTCAACCAGGACCTTTTCAAACGCCTGTCTGAACTGCTTCAAGGCAAGCCAGTAGACTTCGCCAAAATGATGTGCATCGGTGCTGAACAGAAGCTTTGAGAAGGGCGTAATCTCCATGCATTGACGCAGAATAGTCTCTTGCCCGTTTCTGCTGACCTGTGGGAATACTTCGCCAAGATCGAGATAGACGTTGCTGTAGACCGTGGCTAAGTAGCCGGCTTGACGCATGTATGGGTAAGAGGTATGGAGAAGGACCATCTGGACGTCAGGGAATGCAGTGATGAGAGGCTGGAGATGTGATGGGTCGGATAGAAGCAGGTCGATATCTGCATCTCCGAGGCCTGTGTGGAATTGGAGTGGTTTGCTTATCGAGTCTTGCTTGGCCGCTGCGCTCAGAAGTCGACATGTTGAAATGACAAGACTATCGTTCAACCCCTTGGACTCGACACGGAAATCGTTCTGTGTGCAGTTGGGAAGGAACCCGCTCTGGAACGCCTCAAGGCCACTGGTGGCTACTTGAACATCTCCAGCGATCTTGACGTCCAAACCTGTTCTGTAACAGATCACGGATTTAAACCCAGCGACATCCGGATCGTTAATCTCGGTGACGATGGCGGCCTCGAAAGCTTGGAGGAAGGTGATCCAGGCTTCGGCACACATTTCGTCGTTGTGTATAGCTGGTCCTATCGGAAGTGTAGCCTTCCTGTGCATCTCACGTAGAATGTCTGCAGCCAAGGTCTCGATACGAACGATACGCAGTGTCTTATCGAGAATGAAGTCGTCGTGCCAATCATACAGGTAGACTGTGGTGTCGTCCAGACCATCGTCCATGAGAATGGTGTGTATTCCAGTGAAGCATCTTCGGAGAAAGCTTTCGAAATCACCTTGTAAGATATCTGTCCTCTTTTCCATCAAGTCGTCCCATGTTGCATCCTTATCGAGATCATAGAGTTCGTGCAACTGACGAACAGCGCGAATGTGCGATAGCGATGTTTTGGTGTCTTGGAGAGCAGCTCCATGGGCTTCTGTGGTTGCGGTCAAGAGGTCGTGAGCTTCCTGCTTCGAAGGAAGTAGAAGGTTATGCGCGTGATTGTCTATCACTGGGCAGGAGCGGACAACGTTTTTCAAGTCGTCCAACGTAGCCATCTCTGCTCATGGGATTACATTCAGGTTGAGAGATGCTCCGGAAACTCGCGACTATCATGCATATGTTCACGCGCGAGGCCTTATCGATAAGCTGACGTCGCCCTCAGATCTACTCTCAAGTCACATCCGGACATCTTCAAAACGACACGAAATGATTCTTACAAGACTCACGTACTGATGGGCATTTTCTAGAGACTGAAGGAATTTGTATCATGGTATTCATTAGACGAAATCCAGTTCGTCGTTACTTGGTCTCTGATCCATTTCCGAATGCTACGATCCGACCACGAGTTTACTCGTTCTTCTTGATGACCTTCTTGCCCATGCTGAGACCAAGACCGTAGTCGTAAACGAGGGTACCGCCCAAGTTGGCACCAAACATCAACAGAGCACCCAGCACAATGCTAGCGCCGACCATCCAGTTCTGAGGCTCGTAGGACATGGGGTTAAGTCCCTCCTTGATGTACTCCAAGCTAGAGGCATTTCTCCTCTTGTACCAGATCCAAGCCGACACAGCAATGACAATATCATTGACAAGGGCGTGTGCAATCAAAACCTTTGACTTTTGCTTCAGCTTGCCGCTCTGGTCGTAGAGACCTTGGTTCTGGACCATCTTTGCTCCTTGGACGATGCCGGAGGCGGCTGAGGGGAGAGCAGTCAGGATGCCGAGTCCGAGGGCCCAGTAGCCGATTCTTGTGGTCTCGACGACGGTGGGGAGGTAGTTTGTGGCGATGCTGGGGAGGTATGGGCGGATGACATGGAGGGCATCGAGACCGTAGGCTGTGGACAAGAAGGCGATAGGGAAGTGGACGGTCGCCGGGTGGATGGGGTGACTACGCGGGTAAACATGTCAGCTCTGCTGTATCTGATCACGTATTCATCACATTGTTGTCGTTGATCAACAAACGACAGTGTGGGGAAAGCTCTTGACTTACTCGAGAGACATGATTGATGGAAGTTGTGGATTTGCAAAACTTGGTATGATTCAGAAGAGTAGGACAGAAGACAACTCTCGGAGAATTTAGAAGAAAAGCAAACAAACACCTATCAATAAATATCGTGTCCTTGGCCCGAGAAATGGGTGAGATGTTCATCGGCCCCTCCGCTTCCGGCGAATCGCAGCTTCAAGAATGGTAAGAATGGTCATAATGTGGTCATCAATACTGCATCCTGCTGCGACTCGTGGCTTCACAACATCACAGAAGCAGGATACGAACAGTGTTCTATCATGCGCTGGATTGCGCAGGACGATATCCATTCAGTCCGTGCTACTCTTACATTCTCTTCGTGCAGCCGGATAGAATGAGCAGAACAAGACACGAGATATAGAGCTCGGGAGCTTGGGCCACGTTGAAATGCAGAGCCGCGTCCTAATTACCAAAAAGACCAAGTCAAACACTGTGCATTGCAGCAAGGAAGCTTGAGAGCAAAAGAGCAAGGGAAGGCCTAACAAGAGCAAAAAAAGATTGTTGGATCAGGTCGTACTGGGGCTCGAACCCACTGGGATGTGTTAGAATGATGTATGGATGGAGGAGCTAAGGCTGTAACTTACGGACTCGAGAAGATTTGATGGTAATCAAAATCTCGCGTGCTAACCGCTACACTATACAACCGTGTTGTTGAACCCAATTTCGGCATGTCAAAATATGATCCTGATCAACATTGCAAAGAGCATCAATAGCACAAACTCATCGATGAGCATGCTCCATCCCGGAACGTCAAAGACGACACACGGCAATACCGTAGGTGCGAAGTGTATCCATAATGTTCTGTATAC
>Ga0058702_10001115_pt1 | contig 10387 bp, 8 predicted proteins | sample AgamicOrSfe_FD_83781 | JGI IMG/M metagenome (GOLD analysis project Ga0058702, IMG submission 83781) | Agave microbial communities from Guanajuato, Mexico - Or.Sf.e | ecosystem: Host-associated > Plants > Phyllosphere > Phylloplane/Leaf | place: Guanajuato, Mexico | collected 2012-05-30
CCTTGGCCCCTCCTCCCACCTCCACTACCCCTCTCAACCTGAACAAGCCCATCCAACAAGACCGCAAACCTCCCACTCCCCTCCCTCAACTCACACCTCCTCTCCTTCCCACTACTCTTCGCCTCCTCCCATAATCCCCTCGTACACGGCACCAGCGCCTCCACCCTCGCCACATCCGCCGCACAGACATTGAACCCATGTAATCTCCTCCCACGATGCCGCAGCGTGAACCACCGCTGCGCCTTGTATTCACCACCGGGACATGGAGCCGTCGTGGCGACGACGTGCGCGAGCTGGAGCACGCGGCGCAGATCTGGCGTTGTATCGCGAGGGTCTGAGTGAGCATGGGTTAGGAGGAGGGCGAGGCGCATCCAGGGCGTGCTGAGGTCGCAGGTGAGGCGGGCGCGAGGGTCGCGACTGACGGTGATACAGTGGGGGCGGAGGTCGATGGAGGAGCCGAGGGTCGAGGCGTAGCAGGTCGGGCAGATATTGGCGCAGCGGGCGGAGCGGAAGGTAATCCAATCGTCGAAGTGGCCAGGGCGCGTGCGGGAGCAAGAGCCAAAGCGTGGTGGGGAGAGGGAACGCGGTGGTCTGGTCGATGTGTAAGTGGAGGAGGAGGCGGTGCGGTGGTGGTGTGGAGCTGGGCGTGGGTCGTTGGATGATAGGGGATAGGTTTGTGAGCTGTGGAGAGTTGGTGGGACAAATGAACGTGAAGTGAACTCGTGCTGGGTGTTTCTAGGGCTGAAGTCGTGCTCAGATGGCATCAATGCTGTACCAGTAGTAGGGTATGGTACAGAAGATGATGCGCTAGCTCTGTATGAGCTGCCAAATGATGGCATGGTAGGCATGTCAATGGCTGGACGAGAGTGATACTCGGCTGGAGGAAAGCTTGCGGTGGCCAGTCGTGATGGTGGATGATTGGCCGGTACTGTCACCTGCGGGAAAGTTGTCGAGCGTCGAGTAGACTCATCATATCGGCTGTGTCCACCAACAGGCGAAGAAGGTCTTGAGTTCGAACCTGAATTACGACCAGATGAATGTCTGCTTAGTGGTGGAGAATCTCTATGCGGTCGAAAAGCACTTGGACTTGCTGAATGTGATGGAGGTGTTCGCTCATTGCGATGTGATGATGTACCAAGTTGAGCTGCTACTCCTGCCAGACCAAGACTTGCAACACCTGCGAGAACAGTCCGTAAGGTCTGATCATTGGAGCTGGCGCTGGATGTTGCAGCAGGTTTCGATACTGATGGTGACCTACTCACGCTTTCTTGGACATCTCGACCACTGCTCGAGTATCTGGCCGATCGTCGTTCTGTCGGAACAGCTACAGGCTTTGTCTCCAGCGCATCGTGACTTCTAGATTCTTTCTCAAGCCGTCTGTTTGGGTCGAGTTCCTTCAATCCGCTAGTACGACGAGTAACATTAGGCACATCCTTCTTAGTGCTACTGGCGATGGATGGCTTCACTATCGTTGGTCTAGTCTCAGATGACGAGTAGTAGGCAGAATCAAAGGAAGTATGTTTCGCAGTCGAGGACGAGGGAGTGGCAGTGTAAGCATATGGAGATGGACCACGTCGAGAAGTATCAAGTATCTCAGGCTGGCGCTGCTCTTTCGTCGGCGACGGTTGGCGTCCACGTACCTGGCTAGGTCGCTGGTCGTAGGCGACCTTTTTAGTATGGATCGATGAGCCCTTGTTGGACGTGCTTGAGCAAGCGCAGGGCGTTGAGTAGTTTTCATGATTATCGAAACTAGACTCGAGTATTATTGGATCTTGATCGACACTGCCACGACATGGTGTTTCCTCCTGTTCGTAGCGTAACACGGAAGACGATCTTGACTCTCTCAGCAGTGACTTCGCTTCATCTTCTGCAAAAGGTAATGGCGGCCATCTTGGTCTTCTCAAGCTAGCTGAACTGGTTCTCGGTCGTGGTAGGTGAGTATTGAAGGGATCGAGGTATCTAGATTCGCGGTGCCGGCTACTAGTAGGCTTGCTTCTGTAGTAGAGTACATGTCAGTGAAATGTATCACTTCGATCATAGAGCACGGGACCACTCACCTGTGCTCTCGCCTTGATGCCTCCGCACGCTCATCTACACTGTGTCTGCTCCGAGATCGAGAATGATGTGTATGAGATCGTCGAGATTCCGGGACCGATAACATTTAAAGGCAGGCCTGGAGTCTGTGTGACGCAAGGAGGAAGATACGCTCCGTGTACTCGAGAATGTTTTGGTCAGCAGCACAGGGACTCGAGGCTGTTCTGGTGGCCGCGAGGGGCGAGAGCGGGGCAAGAATGAGTGACTGTTATGCTATGTGTGGTATGCAGTGTTAAAAGTGTAGAAAAGGTTAGACTCGTTACAAAATGCACGCAGATCAATGCAAGCAGCAACAGGAAAAGCTACGACCCCTTGTAAGACCTCAACAATGCAGCAAATGGTTGGTCGCCGCGCCCTCTGGCCCTAGAGGGCTTAAGGCTTACTGCAGTGTCAAACTCCGATCGTCGACTCACGTTTCAGGTTCGATCGGCTGCATTTGCCGAAAACAGCATCAACCCCACTTCTGGCGGCCTATTTACAGATCACCACTATTATTCACGACGCGAGGTATAACTTGTTGCTGCCGTGTGCAAAGGGCTCAAGATAGACACAATGACGGAAGACGAGCAGGAAGATCAGAATGTGCTCGTATGTCATCAGCTTCCAAGATCGTCACTCTCTTGTCACTCTCTTTGACTCACTCTTCATCAAGCAACTCAAGGCAGCATTATGGCTTCCTATTGGCAATCTGGTCGACAAGACCACAATGGCTCACGACAAGAATGCCTCACCTCAATTCATCGGCGCCTTGACTGAGCTGGTCTGGGAACAGATTAAGGACGTTGCGGTCGATACTGAGGCCTTCGCCAGGTATATACTCCTCGCCAGATATGGGATGGCAACGAGTACTCACTAAAGGAACAGACACGCGGGACGCAAGCATATCGAGGTCTCGGATGTCCTGCTACTGGCAAGGCGAAATGAAGCTCTGGCAGATATCCTCAAAGCACACGTTGAGGAGACGAAAAGAGCTACTACTACGAACTCTTGAACAGCCGAAATGGTACTCGAGCATAATGAGAGCTCCATATTGCCTGCCCAGGTGTACAACACCAAATACCATGCAGGACTGCAAGCAATAGGTTGCCAAACTCAATACGCTGCTTGCTACACAGCACATCCTCCATCGAGCGGGCCCCTGATCAGCACTTTTCCCCTGACGCTCACGGACGCAGACTCCGGCGTCACACGATCACCAAATCGTCATTCGTCATGATGTTTTGACGGCCGAAGTAACCGAGCGAAAAGCGTCATTCTCGCCATGGGGATTTTGTAGCACTTCGTTCTCGAGAAGCTGCTACTTAATTTACCCACGATGGCCTCCAAAGTAAGCCCTTCCCGAACCAGCATACCCATCAGGACAGCAGTCTGCATCAGATAGATACCCTTTAGACATTCACCACGTCAGACTTCAGTCGTCGGGGTGTTGAATCACAATCCTCTCCCAATATAAACTGACAACGGTACTTCTCAGGGAACACCTATAGTCGGTACCACCAGTTCGTGGTGGCCGAAGAGCTTGAGCTCAGGACCTACCTCGAATACAGAAATGTAGGACCAGTCTTTGCTACAGGCAGACCCTCATGCTGACTTTCTTGCTAGAGCTGAAGCGAGACAGCCAGCGCCAGATCCTCACAGAAACGCTGTCAGTTCCGGGGCGGGTCTCGGGGCAGCAATGCTGGCGCACGAGAAGCAGGGCAAAGACTGCTGTGGATGGTTTGGCAGCCTCGAGGAGATATCCTGTCCGCACGGCTGTCTGTCGTAGCGAGTGACGAGAGAATGTGAGATGACCTTTAATGAGATACACGAAAGGCAATGCCAGCAATCTTCAGAAGTCTACCGAGGCATTCCAGTCGTCTGTGCCAATTTGCCTGAACTCGACGCCCTCTCCAAAATATCCAGCGCTGTTCCACGCGGTCATCGTCGGACCATCATAGGGGCCGTGATATTCGCCACCGTCTCTACCATCTGCCCATCGATACTCCCATTGTTTCGTGCCGTCGTCGTTTCCAGTAAGATCGTTTGCATTGCCACTATGGTCGACCCAGTCCTCGCCTGCTTCGCGCTTATATTGCCGCATCAAAACCGCACGCTCAAAGCTGTATATCTCAGTTTGCCCTCGTGTAAGCAGTCCGTCCGCAGCTGCTGTGATGTCTTCCACTGCTTCCTTACGCTTCGTCTCCGCCGCGTCTTCCTTGGTAGGCTCCTGGTCCACGTCCATCTCGTTCGCATCATTCGTCTTTTTCTTCTTCTGCCATTTCGGCTTCTTCTTGTCCTTCTTCGCTGCTAAGCGTGCCAGTGCTTCGAGCGATGTCTCGCCATGTTCCAACCTCGATATGAGCCTCCCCAGCAGTGCCGAAGTGGAGATGGCATCATCTTCCCGTTCTCTTCGTCTTCGGTCTTGATCCCGCTTCGCCTCTGCTTCCTGCGCTTTCTTCATATCCGCCTTGTTCGAAGCTCCTTCCAACCATGCATCATGCAACGCAAACGGATCCGCCGCTTTCCTGACAAAGTTCCCGTTCTCATCGAACCGGCCTTCTTCTTGTTCATTCTGCATATTGAACGCGTCCAGCTTGGGCGCATGGGTCTTCTTCGCGCCAGCACCAAGCTCCTCATCTACATCCTCTGGCAGCATATCCCTGACTTCGTCATCGCCCTCATCGCTGCTGCTTTCGTGCCCCTTATCCACTTGTTTGCTATTCAACGTAAAGTCGGCCGACACATGACCGCCAGACTTGCTATTCGACACTTGTCCCTCAATCTCATTAGCTTCCATGAACCTCACAGCCTTCTTCTTCTTTTTGCCCTCCCCAGCTGCATCTTCATCTTCGTCTCCATCAGCCAAATCGTCCTCCAAATCGGCAAACATGTCGTTCGCCTCCTCATCCTTGCTCCTCCCTTTACCCTTCTTCCCGACTGCACCTTCAGCCGACCGTGCATCGGCTCGTGCATCGAAGTTCTCCTGCGACGAGTCGGACTCGTAGCCGTCAAGCTCGACTGCGTTGCGCTTGGTCTGTTGACCTTTCCGACCTATCTCGTCGAGCTCGAGGATGGCGTCTTCGTCGTTGTCGTCGTCGGCGGCGAGGGTTGAGGGGTTAGAGAGGGAGAATTGGGTGCGTGCTTTTTTTGAGGACTGAGAGGCAATGGCCTCGGTGAGGTGGGAGGTACCGTCGAATTGATCGGCGAAGCGCTTGGGGCGCGCGATGGGGCGGGACATGCTGGGCGGTAATAGTAGGACAATCTGACTGGTGCATGAAGGTCTGAAAGCTGAATCGATATAGTATTTACATCGTCATTGTCACGTGCAAGGTGTTTTAGAACCTCTGTGATCGACGGACGACTGTTCACTGTCCCATGCATCCACGGCAGCTTCTTTACCTTCAGTCCACTCTTTACAAGCCTAGGAAGTCTATCTGCACCCGATACTCTCCAATACCTAGCACATCTACGTCGTTTCGACTGTCAACATAATTTCTATAGTCAAGCACAACAACGAATAAGTACATTTCACGCAGGATCAGCTCCGAGTCCTTCAGTCGTTCATTCGCTTCAACACATCATCATGGTTAGCAACAATCACTCAATCAGGATCGATAGAATGTATCTGACTCCTTCTAGGCTGGAATGTACTACGATGACGATCCATACGCCAGATTCGCCGCGGGCGGGTATGGCGGAGGCTACACTGCTCGCAAGTTTGATGAATACTACCGATGCTACCCGATCGCTATGCTTGCAGGACCTGAGCGACCAGCAGCAAACCACGGCGGAAAGGTCTTTATGCCAGCATCAGCTCTAGACAAGCTCACACGTCTTCACATCAGTTACCCCATGCTGTTCGAGCTGATCAACGGCCGCGCCGACAAGCTCACACATGCTGGAGTTCTCGAATTTACTGCCGAAGAAGGAAAGATCTACCTGCCATATTGGCTCATGCAAACACTACTCCTCGAAGCTGGCGACCTACTGCAAGTCAAGTCAACAGATCTACCGCCCGGCACATTCATCAAGCTACAACCACAATCCCCTGCATTCCTCGAAATCTCAGACCCAAAAGCCGTCCTCGAAAACGCTTTCCGCAACTTCTCATGCATGACAAAAGGCGATGTCTTCAGTTTCGACTACAACGATTCCGTGTACGAGATTGGCGTTATGGAAGTGAAGCCTGATGGCGCAAAACATGCAATCTGCACAATGGAGACAGACCTGTCAGTAGACTTTGATGCACCAGTCGGCTACGTCGAGCCAGAGAGACAACCTAGAAACAATGGAATGTCAACCGCGAAAGCAAATGGCGGGAAGCTAGGCACATTTCAGCAGCAAGGGACAATGGCAGCACGGATAAACTATGAAGCAATCAAGCCACAATCAGACACAGCAGCAATAGGAGCAGCGACGACAGCATCGAGTTTCGCAGCCACTGGAGGTCATCGTTTAGGATCATCTAGATCAAGTACAAAGACGAGCGGGACATCAACGCCAGCTGTAAGCGCACCAACAAACGCCGCACCAGCACCAGTGATACGACGAGGCAATGGACCACAACCATTACGACTCCCACCAGGGCAGCTGTTCTTCGGCTGGGATGTTGTGCCTTTACGAAAGGACAAAGACAAGCAAGACAAGGTCGAGAAGGAGCGTATGAAGTTTCAAGGAATGGGCCAGACACTTCGAGGCAAGAAAGTTGAAGCACCAGCGCCAGGAGCTGAAGATGATGAGGACGTGAAGATGGGTGGCAGTGATGCGCCGAGTGGCAAGGGCACTGGGAGGACGTTGAGAGACACGCCGAAAAGCTAAGTATGCTGGAGTGATACAGTGCACTACGATAGTAATGATACATGACCTCGATAATGACAGATCTCAGATACTCTCAAATCAGGGCTTCTCAGCCTTGCGCATATCTTGCGCATATCTAATAGACAGAGTTCCAGACTTGGCCTCACATCTCACTTGTTTCCCTGCCTGAACACATCTCCAATGCTTGTCGTATTTTCCCACGGAATCCCTTTAAACTTCTGATATATGTGCTCACCTATACGTCCGCTCAGACCCAAAGCTCTAAACACGCGCTCAGACCTCTATATTAAAAGGCCTTCCATCCCCCAGTCCCTCGGACTTTTTTCTTCTCTTCATCACTCTTCTGCTTACTCGATCCAGCTTGACTAAGGCAACTTTACCGTTCGTTTTATTCTTGTGCCAATCGCTTGACCAGTCCAGTGACTTCGAGTTCTTTGTACGCTAAAGTATCTGCCTCTGTCATTACACAAGCTTCCTTTACTACATTCGTTCGAATATCCAAGACACTCACCATGTCTACCACTTTCAACTCCGTCGCTTGCGACATCACCGCTGTCCACGTCGATGCCTTGGCTGAGATGTTGGGCGGCTTGCACCTCGATGAGGCACCTGCTTACGAGGATTCGCCCCCTGCATATTGCAAGGCATCCGAGTATTTCAAGGAGATGCCGCCAGCTTATGGCGACATCGAGGAGCCCTCTGATGAATTCATTCATCACTGGGTCTACGAGTGGGAGCACGTCGCCGACAGGTTAGACTGGCTCCGACCCGAACTCTACACCGACGAAGTAGGGGTCTCTTATGACCACCTTCGATGGCTTAGAAGGTGGGCTGAGTTCGCAAGAGCCAACCCAGACGACCAGCACAACTACCTTTTCAGGATGTGTGATGGTTGTGTATGGCTTGAGTCTCGTTGTCGCAGGGAGATGGGACGCGAGTTCTATCCCCCTGGGACACAGCCTCGAAGACCAATTAGGCGTGAGCCTGCCGCAAGTCGGGCTCTGCCTCGAGGAGAATACCCGATGAACCGTGACTTTGCCTGTAGCATCGGGGACGGCATTAGAGCTGCTCAAAACGCATGTCGTGAGGCATTTCTAGTGTCGGTCCTGGGTGAGACGTGGCTTATCGAATGATCGGTCTGTTTGTGGTCCCTTCTCTTCCTTCCTCCCCTACACCCTTCCCTCACGTCCATACGCAGGTCGAGTAAGCGCGCAGCATGTCTCGCTGATCTCGTGCTTACTGCAGACGCTGTGGACCTCACTCTTTCCTCTCTGCACAGCAGACACCCCGAGCGCGTAAGCCAAGGGTAGTGTCGGTTGGAGCAGTTCCTTTTCGCCAGCAGGCATCCCGAGCGCGTAAGCCAAGGGTAGTGTCGGTTGTGCGTTTCTCCCTCCTTTCACGTCCATACACAGGTCGGGTAGGTGTGCAGCATACCTCGCTGATCACGCACCTATCGCAGACCTATGGACCTCACCCCATCTCCCTTCTTCTCTCCGCCCTCCTCAACTCCTACAATTCTATCTCAATGGGCTCCAAGAACAAGTCCGTCAAAGGCATCGCGGAGCACCGCCTCAGCGCAGCAGACACCCCGAGCGCGTAAGCCAAGGGTAGTGTCGGTTGTGGGAACAGAACACTAGCAGGCACCCCGAGCGCGTAAGCCAAGGGTAGTGTCGGTTGGTCACTGAGGTACCATCACAAGCTCGACGCCTTTACGTGGCGTGGTGGATAAGTAGCCGAAAGGCGGTGCGAGATCAATTCGCACCGGCTAAGGTGAAACCAAGTCGAGCATTCAAGGTAAGTATGATGGTATGGTTGTGAGGTGGAGATGGATGTGGTTGTCTTGTTAGTGGTGGTGGATTTGGATGAGAAGACTTCAATTGCCACGGCGAGTAGCTTGTCAGATATCACGTTCAATGCAGTTCGTGCTCTTTTCAAATCATTGTCAAATTACTTGCCATGCCATTCTCGTTCCTTCATGCTATCGCTGTCCATCATCATGATCATAGTTAATTTCTTAGCTTCATCAAAGTCATCACCGCTCACCTCGATCATATCTCCTCCTCCCGTACCTGCTCTCTCCTCCCCCGCACATCAGGTATACCCCCTCATCGCCTCCACAAAGCCCGTCCCACCCTTCAGATCCTGCTCAAACGCTTCCTGCATCTCCAGCACCCGTCTGACATGCTCCATGTACATTCTCTTGCCTTCATTCAACGCTAAAGCCTGGGCAGTGCGCACCACGTTCTTGATTTGACGTCCATTAAGCACTTTGCGGGCGAGGATGTCGTAGTCGGCTTCGTTGAAGAGGGGCGTGGGAGTGTTGGGTGGAGCAGCAACTGCAGAAGAAGAAGTGGTAGAAGTGCATTCTGCGGGAGAGACTGTCGAGTCTGTAATATCTGCTGCCGGGGCCGCGGCGACCGCAGTTGATGCGCCTTCCCCAGCGACAGGCTCAGCCACTTCATTGCCAGCAGCAGCGGCTACAGCAGCTTCAGCAGCATGCACACGTTCACAGAACATCTTCCAGACGGTCCTCCTCGCCTTCGGGGCCAACTCTCCATACTTCAACGCGAGGTGAATCCTTGATTGGAATGCTTCATCAAAAGTCTCCACTCTGTTGCTCGTCAGAAAGAGGATCCCCTGAAAGTATTCCAGCAGGCGCAAGAAGACAGAAACGAGAGCGTTGCGGTGAATGTCGGTGTTCTGACGACGCTCGAGGAAGACATCGGCTTCGTCGAGCAATATGATAGCACCCCAAGTGTGTGCGAGGTCGAGAATACGATTGAGAGATTCTTCGAGGCGGAGGGGCTCGGTGCCGAGCTCGCCCACCGAGACTTGGTAGAGAGGACACTTGAGGAGTTCGGCGATTCCTGTGGGCAAGTTAGTCGGCGGGTCGTGTAGGCACTCTGGAAAAGGGCGTACCTTCAGCAGTGAGAGTCTTTCCTGTTCCAGGAGGACCGTGAAGGACGGCAACGAGACCTTTGCCCTGTGAATCGTATGATGAGCATATTGGTCACGAGCGGGATACTGAGGATAACAGTCCCAGGATAGAGACTTATGTCCTGGTACAGTACGATCAGAACATACCTTGCCTTGCACGACATCGTCGATGGTCTTGGCGGCCTCATACTTGTGGCTTTCCACCAGGGCTTTCACAATACTTTTCTGCCCGGGTGGTAGAACGAGGCTTTCGAAGGCACCCTCATTCCAGTCGATGTCTCTGATGCCTGAGAGGGAGAACTCCAGCCACAACTTCTCACTGAATGCAAAGCCAAGCACGACCGGACTAGCAATCAGTAACTCCTCATCAGTGAATTCACGCTTCTGCTTCGAGAGTCTCTCGAGGATTTCCATGTGAGGTGCCTCTCCATTTTCGTCGACTGCGACCTGAACAAGATGAGTCTTTGTCTTGTCATTCTTGTCAGCTACGGCAATCCATTTCGTCTTGGTCACATCTTTGTCATTCTCTGCGTCCGACGAGTGCCCGCTGCCGCTGCCG
>Ga0058702_10001118_pt1 | contig 10381 bp, 6 predicted proteins | sample AgamicOrSfe_FD_83781 | JGI IMG/M metagenome (GOLD analysis project Ga0058702, IMG submission 83781) | Agave microbial communities from Guanajuato, Mexico - Or.Sf.e | ecosystem: Host-associated > Plants > Phyllosphere > Phylloplane/Leaf | place: Guanajuato, Mexico | collected 2012-05-30
ATTCGGAGTAATCTTCACTTTATGGTCATCTCGGGCAAGATCCACTTGTCTCTCATTTGAGCTCTGACTGCTGCCTGCGAGGGCCTGGCGTGACACTCACGTCTGCACTTGGCATCAGAAAATCCAGGATCAGTCCGCAGCTCTTGTATACCTGGCAACAGGGAAGAAGTGGCAATGCGTGGCTGCATTCCTATGGGAGCCGGTGCGAAGATTGTGTGTGCTGCGGCATGACACTTCAGTGCAATACGCAGCGTGCTAGTCCATCTTGCACTCGTGCTGATGTGACTGGTACAATTCGATTCCGATTATTCAGACGAGGACGACGCTTCATCTTTTTTTTCTTTTAGGTCTGTCCGCCTCTTCGCTGTATTTCAAGGAGGATACTACTAATTAATTGAGTCAAAAATCTACAGCACTCGAGGTAGATAGTCAGTTCTAGGTAGACCATATCAATCTTCCTTATCTTGTTCGTCAGCCGACTGGCAAATTCAGATACGCGCAGATCTTCACCTGAGTTCGTAATGACTCGATCGCGCCTGCTGTATGACATCCTGAAAAGCTTTGGCAGCCGCATGTGAATGCTTTCGAACTTGTAACAGGAGCTTCTCATCGCCATCGATTCCAACTGCGACATCCACGGCATTGTCATCATTAGCTGGTGTCACGATTGATCACTTTCGTTTGCACCTATTTTTATCTTCGCCTCCTCATCTGTCCTCAAAATCGCCTGACTTTATCGTCTTCTCTAGCTTCTGGGCTGGGTCCTTGTCGCTCGAATTTGTTACGAAACATTCACAACTGCAGTCGTCTCGCGGTCACCTATGTCGAGTATTCGGTCTCGAAAAGGTAGGCTGTCATGCTCGATATGTGGAGATTTCTCTGACAGCGGCTAGGCGGTCCACGAAAGAACGTCACCTTCAATCTCCCACTCGAGCACGAAGCTGAAGCGACGACAAGAGCAACGCCGCAGAGCGAGGCTCTTGCCAGCACTGATACGAGGACTCCTCCTCTTGAGTTGAGCCATACCACCAGCTACGACGGAGCACCTGTAGCTACTTCGCGAGCAGTACCAAACACGCCCAGCAATTCCTATCATATTCCAACTCCTTCGGGTAGGGCACGGCTGCGCAAGAACGAAGGCAGCGGAACAGCACTGCCTCCTCTCAAGGAGTCTCACCCCGGGAAGGTTATGAGTGCTCCTGATGTCCAGCCACGCCGACGACAAACACGCCTTCCGTGGCTTGATGGCAATCAAGGACGCCATCCCAGCGTTCCAAAGCTACCTGGCTCCTTTGTTGATGATGAGGCACTTCTTCCCGAGCCATTACGAGGGAGTACCAGTGTTCACGTTGGGGCTGATGCTACAATGTCGCCAGTACCGATGCCTGTTGACCAAAGAAACGTCAGCTTTACCAGTATTGGGGTCGTTCCGCCGTCGAAGCCTGATGTCCCGACCAGATCTGGGAGCCGTCAATTATCACCTACTACAGCTCAGCAGATAGCAGCCCGAGCGATGGAGGCACCTATCTACAAGTCTGTGCAAAGTAAACCTGCCATTCCGTTAGTCACCTTGGCTCGTCAACTTCACGTCAGCGACTCTACCTTCGCCTCCGACGTCGAGCCCTTGATAAAGGCTCGTGCCAGGAGCTTGAGCGACTCGAGCGGTTCAGCGGCAAGTACCCTACGCACACCTCCACCGCTAGTGTCACCTCAGCCACGTCGTCCTGTTGCAGCACCTGTCCTCAGTACAACATCAAGCACTATGACAATCACACACGCCGGAGCAGAATACAGGCGAAGCCCATCACCTAAAACAGCAGCTCTGCCAGTATCACCAGTCGAGGCCAAGGATCGAAAGGTGTCCTTCTCTGTACAGCCCATTAATACCAACAAGATTCGGCGCACCAATGGCGATGCCGAAGAGTCCAGAGAACGTGCAATGTCCGTCCAGCCTATCTCCGCTCGATCGTGGAAAGAGTTGCCACCTTTGAACAAGGAGGACCCGCACCAGGACATTACTGCGGTATCTGCAAGCAATCATGCTACTACTACGGATTCTCTTCGGAATGCCGTAGAAGGATTGGAAAACCTCATGCAAGAAGCCTTACAATTGGCTAAACATGCTGCGAATCATGACCATCCCGAAGAGGTGCCTGGCATAGTCAATGAGGCAAGTCGTGCTATGAAGAAAGTCTCAGCGGTGCAAGACAGGCACGAGGTTGCAATGCAAAGTGGTCGTCCGAACTCCTCAGAAATGGGCAGCTCGAGCTCCTGGTCCTATGACATTGACGCTGTACCGCCCATGAGCTACCTTGACTTTGTCCATCGCCAACAATCGACTGTCGGACCAGGACGATCAGTGACACCTGGTACAACTTCTGCGAAGTCAGCACGTAATGTCCCTGTACCAGCATCTTTGACGCAACCTAATGTACGGACCGTTTGGGATGAAGAGTGGCCGCATCATCGTCTTGGCTCGGAGACAGTCAGCCAGGAGAACACCATGGAGCACGAATCGACTGCACATGATTGGGCTTACCACGGAGAGGGTCAGCCATCGGGAAGAGTGCCCGTCACATCACTAAGGAGTGAACAGCTGCCTGAACCACCAGCTGCTACCCGAGCGGCGAATCGGGAGCACGTGAACCTGGTCAGTAGAGGTATTGCATCTCCGTCAGACCATCCATCTTCAGCCATTGGTGATCCAGTAGTCCCACCACGGAAAAGCTCCTTGGCTGCTCGAAAGTCGACCCTGGCTACACGTGGTATATCTGGTGCAGGCGGTACCCCTTCGCCAGCAAGTCCCGGCCAGGGACCGACGACAGCGCCTCCATTGCATGCAATGGAAGCTGAAGTTCCTGACACAAGCGGACATAATTGGGGCGCGGACAAGTTTGACCAGAAAGACTTCACGACATATGTAGATGCACTGAAAGGTCGAAATCATATAGTGCTAAAGGACGGCGAATCTTTCCACTGGGGTTACAAACCGCAACCTATTGCTCGAAACTGGGGACTGTGGCGGAAGCGATGGACAGCTTGCATTGTCTGCCTCAATACAGCACTCATTGGCATTCTCATCGGTGTCTACGCAGGAGAAGTGCCGGCTATCCAGTACGCTCTGGCTGATCGACATCATCGTGTCATACTTGGAAATGTAGTGCTGTACCTTGCTATCGGTCTCGTTGTTTTGATCTTCTGGCCACTGCCACTTCTTCATGGCCGGAGACCTTATACACTTACTGGTCTGGCCATTGCACTACCCTTGCAGATTCCCCAAGCGGTTATTGTCGGGACGCAACGTGGTACAAATTACTCTGACTACATTGCTGGCCTGCTCTTATCTAGAGCCTTGACTGGGGTTGCACTTGGCTTTGTTCATATCAACCTCATCTCAACACTACTTGATTTGTTCGGCGCGTCTTTGCAAAGTGATAATCCTCACGGCGAGCTCGTCATGACAGATGACATTCGACGGCATGGTGGTGGAATGGGTCTTTGGCTCGGCTTCTGGTCGTGGTGCTGGATCGGATCTCTTGCGATCGGTTTTCTGATTGGTGCTGAAGTCATCAGTGGTCTGGACATTGCCTGGGGTTTCTACCTTTGTGTGGTTCTAATCGCGCTGATGTCCCTTTTGACAGTCATAACTCCTGAGACACGACGGAGCCAGCATCGCCGCATCATGCAAGAAGTGGAACTACCAAATGATACAGTCTCGAGGAGGGTCGCACGAGGAGAGATCAAGATGCATGTCTACGGAGATGGTCCAAAATGGTGGTGGGAAGAAGTCTTTGCCGGCATATATCTTTCGATGCGTATGCTCGCACAAAGTGGTTTTCTGGTCATGGCTCTGTACCTGGCTTGGATCTATGCCGAGGTGGTCCTCATCATTGTACTGCTTGGAAACCTTCTCTCTGCCAATTATCGATTTAGACCAGAGTATGTTGGCCTAGGTGTGTTTGGTATTGCTATTGGAGCACTGCTGGCAGTACCATGTTCAAAGGCAAACATATTCAGCGGCTCTCGGACTCGTGGCCCACGAACAGATAGTATGACGATCCAGCCGCGCTTTGCGTGGACTTCACACTTTTTCCGAAGAGCCCTTTTCATGACAGCGTTGCCAATCGCTGGCGTGGCATATACATTGTCGTCCAAGGGCAAGTCGGTGCAGTTCATGGCACCCATCATCTTCGCCGCATTCATAGGCTACATCTCGAATCTGGCGATTGCCGAAAGTAATGGCATCATAATGGAGACTTTCGACATTTGCGACCTACAGCCTGGCGCCAACAGCCGTCACAGACTGCAAAGTCTTGCCCCAAGTATTGTGGCCAAAAGAACGACATATTCGAGTTTCCCGAGAGTCAGTGCAGGCCTGTTCGTGACCCAAGGCCTGGCGTACTTGCTCGCCGCTGCAGCTACAGGGATCGGAGGTGCAGTCACAAGGGCCGTCGGTGCACAAAAGGCCACCGCCATCACTGCTGGGATTCTACTTGGTCTCACTATACTGCTCACGTGCGCCCTCGTCCGCTACAAGACAGTCCAAGTCATACCGAATGAGCTCTTTGGACAGTACTTCGGTTCGACAACTGATAGTCAGAGAAAAGCAAGTACTGGAAGTGCCGTGAGTGAGGGCTCGTGGAGGGCCGTCATCATCGGGAACCCAAGTGGTAAATCGAGGCGTATGAACTGGCTGGAACTTGGGAGTCTGAGTAGGTGGACAGAGATCAGGAGGTTGAACAGGTTGTTGAACAGAAGCACAACACAAGGGCTCAATCCGGGCTGGCAATAGCATGCCTACTGTTTGGAGACGTGGATGTGGATACCGTAGCGGTCACGACAGTAGTACGTCAACCTAGGAGAGTGCATAGGCCTCATTGTACTCGAGTAGTATCCTCGATCCTTAGATTTACTACCTATTCGACGGACTCTGGAAGTAATATGCACAGATCTGCAAGTAGCTGTTTCAACTGTTCCGGACAGGATGGGAGGCTGAAAGTCTTCTGGGGAAAGTGCCGTCAGGATTCCGTTCAGACTTGTGTTCTATAGTGTAGTACTGTACATACTGGAGATGTACATGTAATCGTGACATAGTGATAGACCACCACGTCAACTCTGGTACGCTGATCCCGACCGAACCTCATGCACTCCTCCTCTTTTTCCGCCAAGCACAAGAGCACTGCCTTGCCTTTATTCTCTACAATCTCCGAATACAGAACATCCATAAGACCATCGCGCCAGCCACTGCCTTTACCCTTACTGTCGCTACCTCGCTACGTGCCCATAGCCACCAGCATTCCTGCGTGACGCGACATCTCCGAAACAGCACACAGCCTCACCGGAAAGGGAGATAACAGGCCTGCACTGACCACGAAGACTCGACATATCTGTAGCCCAAGTCGATATTGTGCTCCAAGCAAGACGTCAAGAACTTATATTCACTCGAGCCTAGACTCTGAAAACCGCCCTCTGGCGTGACACCTTCCACATCATCCACAGCTCATAGCGCACACCGACTTCGGACCTCGAACAGTCGCATCTGGATCTGTGACATATATTCATACCGCGCGCATCCTGCCCGCGTGCTACGACCCCAATGACAGCCCACGGTGTCATGTCCCTCCAGCCACCAAATACCGCCTACCAATCCCGCACCCCCGGCACGATCTACCGCCCCGACTCCCCAATCGACATCGACGACCCTTACGCCGCCAAACCCTCCTACCTCTCCGGCTACGCCTCCCAAGCCTCCTCCTTGCCGTCGCCCAACCCCCGCGACGAGCGCGGCCAATTCTTTCCCAGCCGCACAAACACAATGAACACCATGAACTTCGGCGCAAGCACTTCCTCCAATCCCACGTCGCGCGGTGGCTACTCGCGCTGGGCGTGGGTCTTCCTTGTCGTTGTTATCGTGCAAGCGGCAATTGGTCTCGCGATAGAGGGATATGTGTTTGCGCGCTTTCAGGAAGATCTGGCGAGTTGGGCACGGAATCAGCAGCAGTCGAAACCGTATGCCGCGACGCTGCCGTCATACCTAGCTTTGTTTATTTTCGGGTTCCTCTATGAACTTGGGCTGGTGGTGGATGCGCTACGGCTGAAGAATACTATCCAGATTATTGGACTGTGTCTGTATAATGTGGGACTGTTGATCGAGGCGGCCGTGCAGTTTCTGCAATTGTCGGATGTTGTAAAGGCACTGGACACCCGGATAGTACCGCCTGCAGGGCAAGGACCAGCATTACAATCGACATTCAGTGATCAAGTACATCCATTCATCATCGCGATGCCTGCGGTTCTTGGGCTTGGGAGTGTTTTGATGGGGTTGAGTGCGTACTACCTATACAAAGAGTTTGCGTGGAGTGTCTTCGACAGATACGGACCAAGTGTTGGCATCAGGAAAGCGTTCAGATTCTACGAAGTAAGTTCTCAGTATTTCCAGTACAAAACCATATGAGGTGACTAAGCTAATCATCTCTACAGGTCTACCTCTCCCTGCTCAAGTTCGATTTCTTCTTCTTCGTGGCATTCACCGTCCTTTTCTTAGTGGTCGTTCAGGAGACAGGAGATCTTGAATTCTACCTCACCATCGCTGCTCTCCCCATCACCGTCGTCATCTTTGCCCTCGCGCTATTCTGGGTCAGAAGGGAGAGCTTGTGGGGAATGGTTACTACTATCGTAAGTCGATCGCAGAACAACACTGTGAGTCCTCCAAGGCTGATCTTCACACCAGTTCCTCTATCTGCTCGCCCTCGCCTACTTCTTCGTCAAGCTATTCCGCATGTGGTTCGGACCTGCAGACAGGGTGGGAGATTACATACCCGCACGACGGTCATTGACCACTTTCGCTGTGCTTACAATATGCCTACTCATCATTACGGTGACTATTGCAATAACATGCACACGCAACTTCAACCAAGGACTGCGCGACAGACTAACAAGAAAGAGGTCGCCCACTGGAGGCGATGCGGAGCTGCAGACGCTGCACCATGCGGTGCCGATGCCCGAACGGCTGATTATTGACTAGGCGGATGAACTTTACGATATGATGAGGAATGGGCTGGGTTGGGCATATATGAACGAGATCTGAGAGGTTTAGGATGGCATGTCCGGATCGATCGCATACCACAGGCCATATGGAATAGATTCTGAGCATTATGAAAAACTCTTGTATACCTGACCATTCGCTACGCACGACTCGCGCTCCCGTGTATGAAGTGTGTTTCGGCAAAAGAGGCCTAGATTTCCGTCGGAGCTTGCCCTGCCCTGCGTCTTAACTTAAAATCTTTTGTTCCACGGGCACGTGATGGTTTCAGCCGTCTCCAGACTTATGACGTGCATGCTTTGACACATCCTCTATTCTTCGAAAACACTTTGCGATACCTCATCCGCAAGACGGCAATGAGACTCGTTCCTGGCGTTGGCCAACGATGACCCCAAGTAAGTGCGCGGCTACACCGCCCTTGCACTAAGTGAGAAGTCTCCGATGGCTAATCACATATCTTTCAGGCGAAGCGCTTCTGGAACAAGCTGCGACAGATGGCACTTTCGACTCGTGAGTCAATGTTCCGTGCTGAGGCCTGACGAATCAAAATACTGACTTCGCCATCCAGATCTGAATGGCCTCGAGTGTTGGAGACCGTCTTAGAACGCCTAGATCACGTATGTTTGAGACGAAACCTCCACCGTCAACACGCACTAAACGTGAACTTTCAGAATGCTCACAATGACTTCGTCATACCGACGATACGTGTCGCAACGATCCACCGAACGCCTCCTTCCACACCACCGAAGTCGACCGAGCAAACACTTCCTAGCTCGATAGCATCGCGGCCACAAGACATCAGTGACACACAAGACGCGCCACCGAGTTCACCTCCACAAGCCGTGCAGCCTACAACACCACCACCACCACATCCTACGAACGGCGTGACCGAGGATGCGCTCGCGTTACCATCTGGTACACTCCCTCCGCCTCTTCTCTCCATCCTTACGCACGTCAAGACCACGCTCACCACAAGCTTTCCAACACAACCACCACATACAATACAACGGCTAGCAGAGCTCGTGCTGCGGCCGAAAGAGCATTATCGCCGTCTAAATACATATCTGAACGCGCTAGATCGGGTGGTTTCCGTATCTTCGTGCAATAGTGCACCTTCACGCCCGGCAGCGGTCGTGCAAATGGTGAATGGTACCAACCATACACCCCTTAATTCTGACTTCTCCGACGATAGTCTAGGTGGTGCGCTACTCACACCAATACCGTGGCTAGTCAATGGCGTAGGACGATCACGCTCAGCTTCGACAGGAACAGAGGTCGAGCACACCACAAATGGGAGTAACGAGGTTAACGGGGTCGACGCGATCGGTGATGAAGATGTCGAAATGACAATGGAGGAGCATCTGAGAGAGATTGGTGGTATCACACAAGGGGAATTACTGCGGCAAGAACAGGAAGCTAGTAGTCCACCAGCACCAGTTGGCTCTTCCGCGAATCGAGATCATGTTGTCGCGACGGCTGTGACAGCTGAGGCACAGAATGCTGCTGATGCCACCGACGAGGCGCATGCAGTCAATGGAGGGGGCGAAAAGGTGGACGAGGAGAATGGAGCATCTGGCGCAAGGGGACCAAGCGGCATTGGTGCGGAGGATATAGGTTCGCAAGAGAATGGAGTCCGACCAGGTCAGGTGCTTGATATACAAGCGGCTGTGGGGAGAACACCCCAAGCCGAGGATGAAAAGAAGGAGGATATACATGAACCTGAGGCTTCTCAGCTGGCGGAGGCTACACAGGAATCAGCATCAGCATCAGCATCAACGGAACAGGATATAGAGATGGCTGATGTTGGTGATGAATCAGCAGGAACAGATAAGGTGGAAGATCTCGAAGAAGATCTTACGCACGATGAGATGATGATGCTATGATACAATAAACCTGGGAAAGAGAAGCTACTTGTACATAGAGAAGCTCAACGGCAGGAAAGAACTTGGGAAAAGCGAAATGATGTTCACTGTTTACTACGAAGGAAGTCACGTGTAGCGAAATACAGAATGCCTCTTTGAGCATCTTCAACCACCACTACCCATACTCCTGCAAACAGGACACCAAGTGATACCCGCACGTCGTGACTGTAGAGGAACTTTGCGTCAAATAGTGCTGGATCATGTGCATTTGAACGTGCGTAGACCAGTGCTTCGTGCAACACTCGCCCCGCAGAAAAGTCTCCCAGCGACACCGTTCACCACAATGGACGCCCTCATTACCACGTTCGTAATCAGCTACTCTGCCAACAACGGCCACGCCATCGCTCACGCCCTGGATCCCACCATCCCACACTCCTCCATCTATGCCTACGCCCGCAGCTCCGCTCCCAACAGGCTCGACAACGATCTCCGCTCCAAACTCCTGTACAGCTCCTCCCTCGACCTCACCAAAGCCGAAGCCCGCTCTTGGCAGGAAGTCTTCTCGGCTTACTGGAAGTTCGGCCAGGTTTACCTCGCCACCGAACCGTATGCAAAGCATGGCGGTGTTGTAGCAATCCCGGCAGAAGCCCACATCCCCTGGGACCGCATCTACGAAGCATGGAAAGAGTTTGTGAATGCCGTGATCCGCGGCTTTCAGACGTCGGCGTTTCCCGTTTGGACGCTGCCGCTGCTGTATGTGTCTGGGCGATGTTTGCGCAATTTCGCAATCAAGGCGGATGCGGCTGCGGAGAAAACGAAAGGGAGTGTGAGTTTCAGCGCGGGGTTTCAGGATGATGTGGTTGAGTCGCTGGAGCAGAATGGGAAACTGGAGGATGCGGCGAGGCAGATTAATAGGATTTTTGCATTGTGTATCAGTGATAGGTAAGTGGGGTTTGGCAGTGTGAATAGATTGGGAGAGGTGAGGCTGATGAGATGTCAGGGCACCCATGGAGGAGTCGAGAAAATGGGGGCTTTACTATATCGCTGGACTGTTGTTTAAGACATACTTCAAGGTAAGCACATGATTCACAGTATGGTGATAGAGCTAATCAAACCGGCACTCGCAGTTGAACTCCATCAGCTTGTCCAAGAACATCTTGCGATCACTGCAAAGCGTGGCAGGAGATATGCCAACATTGGACAAGTTTCCAAAAGCACATATAGTAACATTCGAATACTACGTTGGAATCATCCACTTCCTCGAAGAGGACTATGCTAAGGTACTTCCTGGCCCAGCGTCCAGCCCCCAATATCACTTCTGCTCCATCAGCCAGCTAATTCCTTCCTTCTCACCCCAGGCCGAAAACCACCTCTCCCACGCCCTCTCCCTTTGCCTCCCCACCGCCTCCTCCAATCGCACCCGCATCCTCACCTACCTAATCCCCACGCGCCTCCTAACCACACATCACATTCCCTC
>Ga0058702_10001120_pt1 | contig 10374 bp, 10 predicted proteins | sample AgamicOrSfe_FD_83781 | JGI IMG/M metagenome (GOLD analysis project Ga0058702, IMG submission 83781) | Agave microbial communities from Guanajuato, Mexico - Or.Sf.e | ecosystem: Host-associated > Plants > Phyllosphere > Phylloplane/Leaf | place: Guanajuato, Mexico | collected 2012-05-30
AATGAGCTGTTCGACCTCAACATGCAAGTCGGAAGTACCAACATCACCACGAGGAGAAGCATAGGAAGTGCCGAGTTTCTTGATCGAAACCTCCACAGCATCAGCACATGGACCTTCAGATTGCGCGAAACCAAGGTAGTTGTAAGAGCTCATATTCAATGTTTCTGTCGTCGTTCCAGTGAAGTTGAAGGACAAGTTGTGGTCATCAGATTTGCGGTCGATCAAGGTGATGTTGCGACCTGGAACTCCAGTCACCGGGCGAGCGAAGCAATCGTTGATGCGCATCTTCAGCCGTCGAACGTAAAAGTTGTCGAAATCGCTGTTCAATGGTGCGTAACCATTGTCTGCCATAAGATGCTTGTAGTTTTCCTGACGGAATCTCTTGCCGAAGAAGTCGCGTACATGTCCGAAGATGATCAGGATGAGGTAGCTGATATACGTCGTAAGGAGGTAGTAATATGGTGGTTCGTCCTCAATCGGCTCGGGAAGCTCTTCACCAGTGAATCGACTTGAGTACTTGTGCGCTGGAGAACCCAATGGTCCGAATTGTGCATGTTGCTTTGCTAATCGTCGCGCTTCTGCAGCGTTGAGAGGTGTGAATAGTGTTGTTGTTGTACTTTCGAACTTTGACTTCTCACCTGTCGCAGTCGAAGGTGAGATTGTAGGCAGAGCAAACGAGCCGCCCAGCGCAAGGTTCTGCGATGCGGTGTATGCTTGTTGCGCAGCGTTTGCAGCAGCCAATGCTTGCGCGTCTGTCCCTCTTGATCTTACTGATGGCGAAAAGAGTTGCGAGAGTCGTTGATTGGCACGGGAGAGGGAAGTGCGTCGCGGAGGTTGTGGTTTGTCATTGTTGATTTCCGCCGACATGTTGCTTCGTGACGGTGGAGGATTCGATGATGTTGATGAGGCGAATGGATTGTATATCCGTGGCATTATCGAGGAAGATCTTGTGTATGCGATGTGAGAAGGGCGAAAGTGGTCGTTGATGAGCTGCCGGGCGCGCTCAGATGGCGACCGCGACTCGTGCGCTACTTGAGCTCAGACGGCTGACTTGACTTGTTATAGTTGTCTAGCAAGACTCGGGTGCTCGGTATCGACCTGTGGATTGCGCTTTCGACTGGAGAGTAGAGGATGGGTATGTAGAAGATGTCAGAAATTGATGGTCGAGTGTGTCGCAGATAGAAGAGTGGTTGCAGGAATGGTTGTTGGCTGAAGGCTTGGGACGTTTCGAGTGGATAGCATAAATTGTGATGACCAGGCTGGGTCGATCGATCGAGGAGATTAAGGAGCTTCGCGTTTTGATTATTTATTCTTGAGTAATCCAATCCAATTGCTACTCAACAAAACAGGATAACGAGGATTCAAGAGTAGAGTGTATATTGCATAGAATATTAGGAAAGCAGGTGCGGCAAGAAGAATATACTCGACCGTGTTCGGGCTCGGACTGGTACCTTTTTTTCCCATTGCCTGCGTTGCTGGCCTCATGCCTTCAATGATCAACAGGGCAAGGAGGCAAGAGCGGATGACGCCCAGAATTGTGACAGTTTGTGCAGTTTGTGCAGTCCGTGCCAGCCTCCTGATTCGCGAATGGCTCCCAATCGTGGCCATGCACAAGCGGGAGAACGGGAGAAACGCCTGCGGCCGTTCCCGAGCTGTATTGAAAACTGAAAATTGGACCCTCACTCCGGAGCACTTCGGCATCATTGGAGTGCTTTTGAAGGACGTCATCGTCTTCCGCTGCCACCGAGGCACATCTGCAGTTCGTGAACATCTATTGGTATCATCGCCACCGCATGATTGCGGGGCTCCTTCATGGCTGACTCCTCTGAAGGATGTAGAAAACTTCCTGCTCATTGTACTTTGTTCTGCAGCCCTCATGTGCTATGCCTGAGTATGCGTGCTTACTGTACTCGTCTGGTCTACGACACTCGCCTCAGATATTCCCAAACTTTTGTCCTATGACAGTATCAGACCTTCGATGTGGCACATTCTGCGTCAAGTACTGGGCCATAACTCACGGCGCAACTCAAAGTACTACCTACGGTACTCTCTACGGTACTCTCTAGAGGTTTTGAAATTTGACTTTGTTTGCACAGAACTACGTTCATCTTTCGAGAACCTGGACCGAGAGGACAGAGCCGCTGTATAGTTGTAAATCTGAGAAGCGTACTGACGGCGCACCCCACGACTTCATCCTTTGACATGCTCTTCTTCTAAAAAGTACTTCTGGTTCTATAAGACATTGGCGAGAAACCAGTCTTAAAGGATATGTATCGAAACAGTACCACGACGGCACTCTCCATAAAGATTGAGGAATGGTCGACAGGGAGACAAAAGAGAGAGTACTGCTCTCGAGACGTACATTACTCCCATCGTCCATGAATCTGAGACGATGCCTGTACCAAGGCCCGCCTGCACACTTCTCACTGTAAACTTTATTCTACGTCTGTGGTACTTTGATGTACCATGACAGCAACTCAACACTATATAGTAGATGCACACCCCCATTCCAAAAATTGCAGTATCCGACACTGCAGCAGGACTAAGCTCACAACGAACGTGGAGCAAAATGCCGTCCACCCACTGGAACGCTTCCCTCTGGAAATCTGGCAAATGACAGCGAACAACTTAGATGCCTTTGAGTTGGACAAGCTCAAGACCAGCTCAATGACTTCACGCGCCTCACTCCAGGAACGTTAAAATGACCAGCTCAATGCCGTGGGCCAGCTTGCCGTCCGGTGGTATTAGTAGACTGGATTGGTCTTGCAATCCTGCTCATCAAGAGTGTGTTGTGTGCCGGATACCACATACACGTCTTAATTTACAGCCTCGCTCTGATGGTAGGCACACAACTTGTACGCGTGTTGGACCTAGCAAATGCCAAGGTGGACTTCGACTAGCCGCCGATTGGATGCTATGTCACCTATGCTGTAACCCATTACTGCCAGATGTCTAAACTGCCAAGATCTCATGCACTGACACCGAGATCGTGCGACGACTGGCGCTATGAGTGCAGCACGAGCTGGCGAGCTGTACGTCTTCAGCGTGGTATGTCTTATTAGAGATCGTCACGTCAGACCCAAAGGCGGTCGGCTTTACAGCCGAGCGGAATCCTTTGGGATTCTCTCCCTTCAGCGAGCGAGCCTGGGAGGACTCGCAGCTGGCACGGAAGTGGGAGGAGCAAGTCACGCAGACTGCGAAGTCGTTACATGCTCATGATATTGTCTGGGATACGATGAATCCGGGAGCTGTTGTCATTGACAAGGAGATGAATGCGTGGATCGTAGACTCCAGCGAGCAGGTAAACAGCATTTTTGTGTGTAGCAATGAGGTTGGGAAGACAAAGGAGGGCGATTGGGAGGGCGTGGGGCCTGTTTGGGAAGTGGCTGCCGAGTCAGCAGGAGGGAGGAGGTGAGAGTGAGGAGAAGTCGGCGAAGAAAGCTAAAATTGGTGTATGGTGGGAGAGTGCCGTGGTAAGAGGAGACAAGAAAAGAGCGGTAACAATATGCACTGTCATGAAATTGACACGCTGAGGAGTCTTGATATCTGTTCATGACCTATCCAATCTCTTGATGTGGGTTCTCTCTCTCCAGAACATGCCATATCCAGACAAGCAGACATATCCCAACATCCCGGCATATCTCCAGCCAGCTATGAGATGTTCCGATGATCCTCCTTCCTCAATCTTTGCATCTCAGTACTCTTTGAACCATGACCATACCTTGTAGCCTCAACAATCGCTAGTCGAGTCACTCTCAAGACTCCCTTCAGATCCGCTCTCATCTTCACTCTCCCCACCCCCAACGACAGCCTCGACACTCCTCCCACCATCCAATGTAAGCCTCGGCTTCGTCTTAAAGTGCACCTTCGCCAAACCTAACTTCTCAATCACCCGGTTCGTGCCATCCTGCCCGCCCTGCACATCCAACATAGCCGTCGGTGAGAACAGCAGCGACTCTCCAACATTCAGCTGCACAATCTCCCGAAACAGCGCCTCGACATCCTGCTTCCCATTCCCGGCCGAGCTCGATGCAGCAGCGAGGTGTTTCTTCAGCGTCTCTAGCCATTCCGGCGACGTGAAGCGGTGGACGAACGTCATTGAGCAGAGGTCGAGCAGCTTGGGAGAGATGGTGGGTTCCTGCGTTGCGATGATGACACGGGCACCTTTGTGACGTTGATCGCGGATGACGGTGAGAACATTCTGGGTGAAGACTTCGGAGGCTGCGGTCCCATTCATGAACTTGTGCGCTTCGTCCAGAGCGATCACTTTGCCGACGCCAGAGCGGTCTTCGAGGAAGAGTGCCAGGCAGATGTCGAAGAGGACACAGGCACTTGCGGGATCGACGAACGGTCCGGAAAGATCGACGATTGTGAGTGCACCAGGCTCAGGCACCAGTCCCCCAGAGCCCTTGATCTTGAAGTACTTGGCGAAGTACCCCGAATCGAGGAAGCTTTCCAGCAGCTGCAGGCGCAGATTGAGAGGACCTTGTTGCACTTTTGCGAATTCTTCGCTGCCCAGACGCCTCTTGAACTCGGTGAAGTTGAGGCCGGGCCATCCTGCTGATTCCATGGCCATTTGACGCAAGATTTGGATGATGACCTCCATGTAGAGTGGCACGGCACCATCTTTGTCGCTGAAAGCCATGAGGCGGAGCATACGTTATGTGTTGAGTTGAGATTCCTTGAGAAGCAATGGAGCGACCTTGATCTTGCCTTGCAAACCAGGCAGATTTTCGTACGAGGCCTTGAATTTGTAGAAGTTGCTTGGGGAAACGAGAACGCGGACGGGCATCTGGGTGGCGAGATACGCTGCTTCGCACACTGCGCCAGTGCTGTGTGCGTCGTAGCGGAAAAGCATGCCAGCCAAAGGTTGAGGGCAGCGTTCGATGGCGGGAGACGATAAGAGACAGTTCTCGAGCATGCACGACATGGTGTACGATTTGCCACTGCCTTGAGAGCCGCAGATGAAGGTTGACCAGGGTGTATCGGTGTTGAGGAAGATAGGTGTAGGGGCGTGCCGGAGGAGCGGTCGACAGAAGGCAACTCGTGGCCAAGCACGGCGTACTGTTCGAAATTGACCTTGGAATGTCTTGCTGCCTGCTTGACTGACCAAGTGAAGAGCGCCGTCATCTTGATCTCCTCGGGCCAGATGGTCGCTGCAGCTCCGTATTGCTTCTTGGTCAGGCGCAGACTGGTGATATATCGAGCCAGCTCAGCATCATCGCCAAGGTTGGTTGCATGATGAGAAGTTTTGGGTTTTGTGCTTGGCTGCTTTGGACGTGGGGCTGGGAGATCTCTAGTGGGCAGCGAGGCTGGGGCAGGTGCTGCCATAGGTTGCTGTTTTTGTGCTGAGGGTGAGACGTATTGGTGCTTGGAGGGCGCCGTGCTTAGATTATCGACAGTGCCCGGGGTTTGGCACAGAGGGAAGTTCTTCTTTCAGGCGCATCTCTTCGTGCGACAAAGACTGGTACTCTGGCATTGCACTCAGGCTCTGAAGGACCCAAGTCTCCTGTCCGAGCTTTTCCTTGGTCTTCTTGAACTTGAAAATTGGTGTCCGAACTCCTAGTTTTGGAGTGCTCCCGGACGACGCATCGAGCGGTTGATTTGGGCGTGGGGATGAGTGATTTCCAGAGGGGAACGAGACTGGAGCTGGTGCTGCTACAATTGGCTGTGTTCGTGCTGAATATGAGGCGTGCTGCCTATCGGTTGGGGCTGTGCCAAATGTGGGAGTTGGAGTCGAGGAGGATGTCGTGTGGCTTCCGAAATTGAAAGAGCTTGGTGCGGATTTTCCCCCGCAAGTGGTCTTTGGAGAAAAAGGTTGGGAGTCAGTGAGAGGGCAAGGAGGTTCTTTTGAGGTGCAGCACTCTTCATTGGCGAAGACTTGATTGTGTTTGTTTCTGTTTGCGGTTTGGCATCGAAGGAGAGCCCGGAAAAGTCGGCCATCGATTCGGACAAAGCCGCTTGGAATAAGGTTGTCAAAGCAGGCATCGTGACTGCAATCGGGTTTGCTTGGAGAAAGGTTTGCAAACGCGATAACAGCGAGACTTGATCAGTCAGAGGCGGGCTTTGTGGGAGTGGTTACTTGCACGCGTCGTTATGTGACGTTTGGAAGGTTATGGTATGAAAAGACAACTATAGCCACACTCGTCGTATTGAACGATTTGGTTCGCAAAGCACGCTCAGTTCCTGCTCATCATCACGTTCACGTCAACTTAGATAACAGAATCAGCAAAAGTCAGAGATGGTGTATCAAGATCGAACACTGTCCATGTTTTGACTTTCGTGACAGAGTCAGTCTAATTGGGACTAGCGTGAAACACTTCACTCTTTTTTTCTGAAACATCAAACACGTATGAATTGTTGCGTTATGGCGTCAATGTGATGTTGATTGTATGCAGCGTGCAGAGTAGTGCCGTGAGTCGTGAAGCGAAGGTTTGCTTACCCTCATATTTTGCTGCTTTGTGGCGTGACATACATGGACCGAGTGAATCGTGTTTACCAAGCGTGTGTGAGCGCCACTTACGGAGAGTGCTTATACTTTTCTGGTCGTACAAGTACAAGGCTATGTGCCTTTTCCTCACACCGCAAACAAGGAGAAAAATCAGAAAAACGTCCACATTTTGTAGCTCTCGAGAGCCGCAACACTCTCTAGTGCTTACTTCGACCAGATCACATCCTCACCAAGCCTCCTTATGTCATCACTAGCTAATAGTACAGCAGCCTCCCCAATCACTACACTACCGCGCAACAGCTGTCTCTTTGTATCACAAATGCTCAAAGAATTGACATCAGTGTCAAGCCCTTGACTTACCCTTGCCGACCAGGAAGAGCCGAAAGAAGCACAGCAAAGATTCGGGACCGCAGATGACGACAGCGACAGACTAACAGAGCCCACCATCGAGCCCGACGAGCCGGTAGAGGAGCAAGCTGCTGCAAGAGAAACGCTTTGTAGCAGTATCTGCCACAAGTTGACGTCAAGTTAGAAACTGGAGCCTGCGACGATAGCACCTCCAGACCCCCCCAAAGAACTGCAGCGGGCAATGCCTTCACACATCCAGGAAGCGCGTCAACGCATACTCGCCTCATTCCGACAAGAGGTGGCTCTTCGCATCGTGAAGGCACCCGCCACGATGATACTCCAACACAAAGCTCAAATGCTCGAAGGCATTTGACCAAGCTATTCGCGAGTTAATGGCCACTTCGTTCGACGTCCGCATAGATACGTGCCTGAGTTAGATCAATTTCCTGCAAGCAGAAGGCCGTATGTCCCTAGCCAGGAGGATGACGACGAAATATATAACGTCATTCTCTTCCGATGGGAGTACCTGATGCTTGTGGACGAGCTCACTGCAAGAATAGGGTCACCACGGGCTGGTGGTATATCGATTGCATTGTGGTGTGATGGCGATCACTTGCCGGGAGACAGTGCGTGAAATAAGGCGATCTCTCGATACTGGGACATATTGTATAAAGCGGACTGCTATCTATCCTCGGCCCCGGACTTTCTCCATCCACAAAGGCAACTCTGTGCCGCGCTTGCTTTGGCGAGACTTAGTGACGAGGAGGGACGCAAAAAGGTAGCGGAAATCGCGGACATCATTATGCAGCTGAAGCAGGCGTGCCTCAAGGCAGTTCTCGAAGACGAAGTTGTGAGCAAGTGTGCTGAGGAGTGGTTTAGCAGTATCGGTGGGCAGATACAACTTTAGCGCGAGAGCACGCCGTGTAATATACCAATACCAAGCATCACACATACAATCCTTGATTCAAGCGGAGTGCCGTACAGGATTCACTTATAGGTATGGTATGGACAGGATCTTTTGCTCACGGTTCGGGGAATACGCAGTGAATGTGACTCTGAACGTAGATGAATGAATGGTACTCCTCGATCGATGCCAGCTCAACACCACAGAGTTTCTGATGACAGTGCTTGCGAGACGTCGCCCTTGATCTCGCGCGCCCCTCTTTCTAGTTCTTCCGCACATACAATGCCAGCAATCCCAGACCTCTGTAAACAGCAATGATCCCAATGACGATACCGACATACTTGCCCTCCCGTCCAACAGAATATCCATAAGCCGACAGGACCTCTGATCCAGGAATCCGGCACGTCAGCTCGCCCGTAGGATAGCTACACTGGCACGCAGCCGCGCACGCATACGACCTCGCCTTGAACTCATTCACCATCATTCCCTGGAACACGTACGCTTGGTAGTCGATGTAATGGAAGACGTACCGCCAGAAAACGTTCAGTACCGGTAGTGGGACCAGAAAGCCGCCGACGGACATCCACAGACCGTTTGCGAATGCAACCAGTGCCAATGCGACGACGAAGTTGGGCAGCAGGGACGAGACCAATACGACGAGTGACTCTGCGGCGAGCAGGTCGAGGAAGAGCCAGAGGATCCAGGTGAAGAAGGCGCTGGCCTCGGGACGGAAGTTGGAGAGCCAGTAGGTGATGCAGGAGAAGAGGATGGAGATGCCAACTTGGTCATGTTAGTGGGCGGGGGTGGACAGTGGTGGTAGATATACTCACATAGATACGGGAAACCTACGATGAAGTTTGCTACCATGAAAGCAGTAGGACCGTATAATCCGTTTGCGCGATCTTTGACATAGACGGCGCGGTCTTCGAGGTATGCAGGGACATACGCGACAGCCATGAAGGACATGAATGCGGAGCCAAAGAACTGCGGTGAAGGTGTCAGTATTGTACTAGGTCATAGGCTTGAAACCCCAAGGAGAGTGCCGTAGCCATTCTTCTCTTCTACTAACGGCGCGGACAGGTGGAAGACTCACGATCGCATTGATAAAAGCCTGTATGTAAGCCTGCTCAGTCTTAAGTCGAAGCCAAACTGTGCCCATCATGATGGCAAGTCCTGTATACATTGCATAGCGCACCCCGTAAGCAAGAACGTCACGGTAGCTCTTCGTGAATAACCTTCTCAGGAGTGGAACGATCACCATTGCGCGATCAAGTGCCGAACGATTGCTATGCACAACGTACTCGCTGGCAGCTTCACCTGCAGCATGACCTGTATGTCCAAACCGAGAAGATGGAGATGACCTCTCGACCCACGCCTGCTGGATCGCTGCTACTCTGGCAGAGCCGCCGTCGAAGTCAGCGTTGACCAAGTCGAGCAGATATTCTGCTGGGTTCGTGTTCGCTGGGATTGAACAGCCAATGGTGTCCAAGTAGGTTGGTACTTCTTCAATGTTGCCAAAGTAGCACACCTTGCCTTCACAAAGTAGACAGAGCTTGTCGAACAAGCGGAATGTTTCAGTAGATGGTTGATGTATGCTTGTAATGACGATGATCTAGGATGAGTGTGTGAGTCCTGGCCCTGGCTTGATCCTGAAGTGTGCCGTGCGAAGAGAGGGACCAACGGGGACAACTCGCCAGCACCTCGAAATGATGCTGACAAGGCAGGGGCAGAGATAGGTGCAACAGCCAGCCTTCCTACTGAAGCATGCCGTGGGTATGGAAGATGCGTTGTTAGGGAAGACTTACATTCAACTCTTTTGCTATCCTTCGAATGAACGACATGACTTCACGACTGGCTGTGGAGTCAAGGCCGGAAGTTGGCTCGTCGAGGAAGAGAATCTTGGGCGCCGTCACTAGCTGGCTTGCGACGCTGACTCTGCGCTTCTGCCCGCCGCTGATACCTTTTCGCAGAGGAGTGCCGACCAGGGTATCTTTGCACACTCCGAGGCCGAAGGCACGGATCAAGCGTTCAGTCAGATCTCGTCGCTCAGCTCGTGTAGAAGATCTGGACAGTGTTGTCAGCCACGCACTCTCTCGGGAACTTTCCCACAACCTCGTCTTGAGACTGTGAGTAGAAGGACGAAACATACCTCGGCCTTGCAAGATGGGCGGCGATTTCGATGGTTTCACTGGTTGTCAATGATCCAATCAAAGCATCCTCCTGCTCTACGTATGACGCGATTGAGCGGAATGTGGCCAGAGACATGACCTCTGAGTTAACCCGCAACTCGGCGGTGACCCTTGCACCAGTACTCACAGTACGGTGTGCGAGCACATTCAGAAGTGTGGTCTTTCCACATCCCGATGGGCCCATCAATGCAATCACATCACCTACGAAAGTGTCAGCAAGGATTTCTAGAGTAGAAGTCTGGGCAAGATCTCGACGGCACCTCCCCCGGAGACTCCCCAAATCTTCGTCCGGCGATCGACGCGTGGAAACAGAATGGACTCGAACGTACCAGCTTGCGCAGAGCCGCTCACATCGTGGAGAATGAGCTTTTCTTGACCAGTAGCGCGATGTTTCACAGCGACTGTACATCCCGACCAGCTGTATGAAGCGACAGATTCGTTGACAAGAGTATCAAGCTGCAATTTCTCGGTGTCGACGGTCA
>Ga0058702_10001121_pt1 | contig 10371 bp, 9 predicted proteins | sample AgamicOrSfe_FD_83781 | JGI IMG/M metagenome (GOLD analysis project Ga0058702, IMG submission 83781) | Agave microbial communities from Guanajuato, Mexico - Or.Sf.e | ecosystem: Host-associated > Plants > Phyllosphere > Phylloplane/Leaf | place: Guanajuato, Mexico | collected 2012-05-30
ACATACAGCAGCAGGGATTCCCACGTGGTCACCCACCGTAGTACTAATCTGCCGTTCAACTGCTTATGTATGGCAGAGCGGACGGGATGCCCAGTTTTCAGCTGACTGTGGCCGTATGTGCTTAACTTTAGATTTTTGTTGTATATAATAGTCCGACTCGTTCGCGTTGACAGGCAGCAACCTCATTTGGCCTGTCAAGTTTCAGCTCAACCATCACGCATACACCAGGCTTCCGCGAATGTTATCTCAAGGCATCCAACTCTGTAGCGTCTCACCCTTATAGTACCACACCGATAACAAACTCTCTTACTGTTAACAATGCACCTTTACAAGTACAGAACAACCACATCCATCAAACCAAATTGCTCGAGAAAATGACAACAATCTCATCGGATACCGATCTTAATGAACGCATCAAACAAGCCATCCAGAAATTCGAGACGATTCAGCAGACCTCCAATATCAAATGGCTACAACAACAAGTCCTAGCGTGTCAAGGCCTCGACCCCATTCTCGACGGCTACGACAAACGACACGACGAACTCAAGATCTGTGGCAAACACACCTTCTACTCCTGGAAAGTCACATATCTCATAATCCTCGACAAACGGCGAGAAGACCTCGCAAAGAAGCTCCATTTTGACTCTTGGGACGCTTTGGCTGCTCATCACGATATTGCCTCTGTGGATGAGCTGTTGGCCATCGATATTGGGCAGTACGACAAAGGGACCCATCCTCCGGTACCCACAGATCGGCGCCTTGTCTTTCTGGATGAACTCCATACAACCATCAATTCAGACTTTGACCACGACGCTCCATCCTACGCACCTCTAGATCTCCCCTCTGACTACTGCATCCTCCTCTCCTACACCGACGGCCTAGCAGACACCGACCTACGCAACTCCCACGAATGCGGCATCAACAACATCTCCTCATGCAACACTGCCAGCATGACAGGCTACTCCCCAGACAACGTCCAAAAAGGCCTCTACAACACCGACGACCTACCCTGGTGCAATGATCTCTCCATCCGCTACGGTTGGGAGGTCTCTACCGGATTCCTGCTAGGAGGCAAAACATACCGTGAAGATCAGAATTGGTTGGCATACTATTACTGCTGTCGCACTGATCCTTTGACTCGTTTGACACTTAACAATTATCCTGGCCGCGTGGATACAATCACAGAGCACCAAACAGAATGGAAGTGGCGAGTCTTCTACAACCAACCAGAAAGATTCCAGCACTCGTTTTTACATCCGATGATCTTTAGTGATTTGATCGAATGGATGGAGTTTCATGGTGATTGGTGGCAGAGAGAAAGTGTAGATTATCCGGCTTGGATGGAAGGAAGAACTGCAGACTTGGAGTTACATGGACCGAAGCCTGATGATGGAAGTGAGGATGAGGATGAGGATGAGAATGAGAAGGAAGTGGAAGAGGAAGAGCAAGAAATGGATTATGATGTTAATTTGTTTGAAACATAGAAAAGGCGATAAAGAAATTGAATCGATTCGCGAATCCTTGCGTTTGTTTGCTTCGTCTTTCTAAGCTGCATGTCAACTTCTCTGAAATATTGATTCGAGTCGACGAGGTTGTGTTGAAAAGGCCAAAGGTACTCACGCAAGCCAAGAGACTGTCTGAGAGAGGAGCCCCACACCCCCATCCAAAGCTGCAAATCAGGAGTCAACTACGATAACGAGTGTTGGACGAGAGAGCCAGCGGGGAGCAAAAGTGGATCGCCGCAAATATGTCGCCAGAACCCAGATATCTTCTACTTGTACACTGTTCCTTTCTTGCCATTCCCTCTATTCGCAACCACAAGTCTCTTGCAAACAAATACTGCTCTCAGCTCCACACCCCACTTACCCTCTCCAAAAATGATATCTGGAACCGGATTAAGTGCTATTTCTCTACCCTCAAATAGCGAGTTTATCGCTGAACATGATCGCACACTCGGCCTTCGCTGTCACGATCGACACTTCCGCGATGCTGTCGTCTACGACGAAAGTGGAACCAAGATTTTCAATCTCAATGCCAAAGACCTCGGGACTTCGTGGACACTACGTCGTGGTCTTTTCGATAGCGAGGGTTGCCATGTTCTAGATCTGCGTCACACCAAAATGGGCTTGAAAACCTGGGTCCTGGAGGACCGCAAAGGCAACGAATTCTGCAAGATCAAAGATGTCACAAGCACGTCCGGCTTTACAGCAGTTGATGTAGAAGTCCTGGCCGATGGAAGCGATATATCCTCTATCCAGATACGGTCTTTTGACAAGGCTGGAAGTCGGACCACTTTTCAGGTAGATGGAGCTACCATAGTCGAGATGACTCTAACGGATAACAACGATGCGTCGTTTCTGCACAAGCGTGGATTGGATCGAACAACTTGGAAACTCCAAGTGGTTAGAGGTGTGGATATTGCTTTGGTTGTGGCGCTGGCATTCGCTCGTGTCGAGATTATGCACGCCTGGCGTCGTTAGAAAAAAACTGAATGTCTGTATTGGATATCGTCCAATTCATGCCAAGTGGAGAAGAGATGCTGGTCACCCAGATCCAAATCGAGGACGGTTGCTTCTTGCATAGAAGGAGTCAAGTGTCTGGTAGCCTGTTGTCTAAATGCCACAAGTCAACACCATGCGACTTGTCGCTAAGGCTTCTTGGACACCATTCGTCCTCTAAACCCAACCTTGTTGATTTATCATTGTTGACTTTGGCAAACTTGGAGGTTTCAAACAACAATTTGTAACGGGTTTCCAGATCTTGGAGCCATTTCACTTCGCTAATCTGTTTCGTCCAATTGCCACGTATGAGAATCAGCGAATTCGAGATGTCCTCGAGGCGCTCGGTTTCCATGAACTAGTGAACTGGCCAAAGCTGCTAGGTATGTCTCATCAACCAGCCTCCAGCAACGTTCGAGTAGAATATAATTCTGGCAATCATTAGTATCGAGTTCGTTGCAATGGCGATTCTGAGCGATGGTATGTAATTACAGTCGTCATTACTAAGGAATTATCTAGAGAGAAAGAAGACAGAAGAATAGGATGTATGTTATGCTTCAAAACCCCCGAGTTGCATCGTACCGTGCTTTAATGGATAACAACCGATGATGTCTCCCAACATGAACCTTGAGACCTCGTAGACTAGCTGTCCGCATGCTCCCACAGATCCGGCATCGGAAATTCGTCCATAATCTGTCCCGATGATTTTCTTTCACATGGGCGAAGAGTAGCAGGGCAGGCCAAAGTCTTCTGCTGGGACAGAAGGGGCAAAGTGCTGGTTCCGTGTGCGCAGGTGTTATTTGGTGGCTCAACAGTGATCCGCTGCCCGTGAAGACTCTGTGGCATAGGTTGCCATCAAGGCGGTTTCTGTCACACCTGTAGGTTGCGGAGGTTTGCACAGATGCAGAAGTTACATTCGTTACCTCTTCAGCTTCGCTGAACCTCGAATCAGCGGGGCTGGAGCGCAACATCCTGGGTGGCGATGCCTTGTGAAGTTTTGCAATGGTACACTCCACGTCTTGCGCATCGAAATCAGCTTCGTCGCGATGTGATGTGTTGGAAGGCTTGCAGAAAGACAGAATTTGTGTATTCTCGCCATCTAAGTGAGAATTGCCTTGCACGTCCAAATCTTGTTCATCGAGATGTGATGTGTTGACGAGGTCTGGAACAGACGGGTTGTATGTATCCACGCCATATAAGCGGGAGTTCGTATCTTCGATGTCTAGTACAGTTGGACCCTGTCCGTCCGAAAGTGGTATCCTCGCGAGCTCTGAAAAAAACAAATTGCTTGGGTCTGCAGCATTCGAGTCAAAGCTTCTAACCTCGGTGTCTTGTGCATCTGAATCCGGATCTGAATCGTCGAGATGTGATGTGCTGACAGGTGCCGAGACAGTCAGATAACGTGGGTCCACGCAATTCGGGTGAGAGTCGATGTTTTCGATGTCTTGTGTACTGAGAGCTGGTTCGTCGAAGGGTAGTATGCCGAAGGGCTCTGAGACGAACAAATTGCGTGGGTCCGCACCAACCACGTGGAAGTTTCTATCCTCGATATCGGGTATATATGGTGCTAGTTCGTCGAGATGTGGTGTGCTGGACAGCTCTGAGGCGGACAGATTGCGCGGATTCATGCCGTTCGGGTGTTGGCTCGTCTTCTAAGAGGACCCTCCCGGAGCAAGAATATCATCCAGTACACCAAATAGTGCGTCTCTGTCAGCAGAAGTTGCGCCTTCCCAGCCCAGATCGTTATCGTCAGTCATGACGGCGTCACCGTCTGCTTCTTTGTCCATTGGATCATGGTGGTCGCCGTTAGTGAGCGCCATAGGTGTGTCGACCATGTCCATTTCCACACTGTCCATGATTTCCTGGCATAGGAAAGGATCGAGACGATGCCGTGTGTCATCTAGACGCATCGACATGCGTATTTCGTCCATGCTTAGCGGCTCCCTCCGGGCAAGAGCTTCTTGCTCGATTGGTAAGTAGCCTGCAGCACTTCTGCTGAGCTGACCTCGATCGACGGCATCTTCCTCTCTGCGCATCTGAGCGCGGAACTTTGCTGTTGTTGGACCCAAGTCTCCAGGAGCATTGCTGCGTGTTGTGGAGAAGAAATTTGTCAGCTTCTCCTTGATATATGTTTCAGTGGCGACCTCGACAAGCTCTGCTATGGCCTGCAGAGCGGCGGACGTCATGGGTACTGCGGATAAGCCTACGCCTTCTTCGAAACAGATGGGCTCAATACGAGCTTGGATGTCTGCACGTGATGGGAAGTCTAGCGTCTCAGAAGCCAGCGGTACAGCATATCGCCTGCGAATCTCGAGGTCCCAGTTGGTCTTGCTAAGAGATGTGGCAGTGGTCGGTATGGCGTCGGGTATCTGGGAAGAGGTGACAGGAACAGTGAGGGCGGTCGCATACGTCGCATTCTCGCGCAAAGGACCTGATGGAGGCACAGCGGGAAGGTTGTCCTTAGCACTCTTTATCCTTCTCCTGTCGCGAGCAGATAGAGCCATTACTTCGCGTTTTAGCCTTTCTTCGGCCTTGTCACCACCACCTTGTGAAACGGATTTGTTTGCGCTGGCCGAGGCCGGAGCATCGGTAGCTAGCACCCATGATGCGACGGGTTCCGGTGGAGGATCGCGGTATATGTTGGAGTGTATAGCACCAAAGATTTTGTTGTGTAGATGGACGGTTGAGACCAGAGCACCACTGTATGAGACGCTCGGTGCGTACGAGAGGAGTCGATCCGTTACTTGAGACAATTCGGCCTGGTTGAGGTTTCCTATGGCAGTCAGCGCTTGCACGATACGATTAGAAACAGCGAATGAAGCAGTACCCAAGAAGAAGGAGCTCAATGTGGTCTTGTACTCTGGCCAGCTCTCCCCGATGGCGGCTTTGAGGGCAGTAAAGAGAGGTTCGACGTCGATACGTGGCACGCCCATGCGCATCGTCGACGGCGTCTGCATCTTGGACGAGTCGAGCGACTCGACGCGCCCAAGCTCCGGTCCGTCCATAGTTGCTGCGCGGCCCAGGTGATGTGGTCCTCGTGTACAGTGAGGTTGACGCGCCGGTCACTATGCTGCGAGTTGGTGGCCGTGACTTAGTGCAAGGATCCACTCATAATCAGTGTCGTTGGAATCGGGGCGAGTTCGCGACAATAGAAATACTGGCAATACAATGTTGATGACCTGATGTCGTGGGTCAATAACTGCCTCCTTTTACCTCATTCTCCACGAACTGAAGTCCGGGAAAGAGCGATCGCGGCCGAGGCCCGGGGGTGCTGCCTCAGGCTGCCTTGAGCCTCATCAAATCCGTCACACACGCATAACTAACTGCCAATATACTGCACAATAGTCTCTGCAAATAGACCGACATCGTACAATGAAATCAATACCAAAGACATCAGAGGTCGATTGCTCAACACTGCTAGCTAACTAGGAAACTACTCGAGTACATCAAGTCCAACACATGGCTTTGAGCCAGTCCCACTTCTTGTCCCAAACACGTAACAAACGTCATCATACACCTCCATAATCCTATTTCCAAGTGTATGCTTTGCCCAAACCCTGTGAAATAACACTAAAACAGAATCCATCCCACCCATACAGAGAAAGAGTTGGAAAAGCAAAAATCCACCCTCCCATTCGCTCAAAAATGCTAATAAAGGTCTTGAAGGTCATAAATTCCTGAAGGAGAGTCGAGAAGCAAAAACATCCCGCTCCGAGGCGTTAGGACGAGGAGCAGCTATTGCAGCTCTGTCATGAACGCCTCGATGCTCTCCAAATCGTCAACATCTATCCATTGCCAATCCTCGCTATGATCCACCTCTTCCAAGCGCATGCGTCCGTGACTGTCTATCGGATCCTCGGGGTGTACTATGACACTTGCGCCGATAGCCGCTGTTTCGCGTCGATTGCTCATAGGCAGTTGGTATCTGAGTACTCCGCGGAGGATGAGCTCGAATGGGTACTGAAGTACTCTTTCCCAACGTTCTGATCCGCCGCTTTCGGTTTTGTTGCCAGGATAGCCAAGACGCAGCTCGCCCAGTGAATAGTGCGTGTGCCGTTTGATCGGAGAGCCTTCGAAACATAGGGCTTGATCGAAATGGAGGATCCTGCCGAGAAGCATTGTCTGCGAGTCGCCTTCGATCGGATCCGTGCCCTTGTCAACACCAGAACCAGCATGCCAGTGACCATGCTTGTCTTGCCATGGGGTACCGCCAGCCTCACTACTAGCTTCCAGACGTCTTCGTTGGGCTGTTGCAAGCAGAGCGCCGTCGTCTCTGCCAATCGGGTTGACATACTTGCTCTTCGCGAATATGTTGACATCCATGTCCGTTACGGTCACACTCAGGATATTCGGGTTGACAGCTCCAACCAAAAGGTCGAGCATAATCTCTTGCTCGCTTGCCAAGACGTTCTGGATCTTATCCACGTGAAAATTGGTCAAGGGCTTGTTGAACATAACCAGCAACCCAACAGCACCCATTGTCACCATCATGACAACCAAAAGGCCCAAGATAAATCCTCCTACTCTGCTGAAGCGTGATCGTGGTTCTCTGACGCCATAGTAATCGATCGAGCGCATGCTGTTGTCGCTGTTAAATCGTCTTCCGTAATTTCGCTGACTATTCCTTGGTGTTCTGACGCTACCCAGCATGGGTGTACGCTCGTCGTCAGCTGCTCCTCCCTCAAAGTCGTATTGTGAGTTGTCGTTCTTTTTGCCAAACAAGCCAGAAGGTCGATGTTGGCCGCTCGCCGTGCTACGTGGTGTACCAGGGCGGGAAGGTGCTCGCTCAGAGACAGACAATGTAGTGCTGCGAAGCTTGGAAGCTTGAGTAAAAGGCGAGTCTTGGTCATAGAGAGAAGCGCGGCTGCTGCCACCGGGACGGCCAAACCTGCCGATGTGCCTAGCATGGTGAGCCCGAACGGTGCCATCACCCAGAGCTTCGGGGCTGTCCAGGACGCTGTAAGGATTATTGGAGAACTTCATACTTCGCTTGCCTGCAATGCGGTGATCGCCGTAGGGTCGCATGGCGTGGCGGAAGTCGCTCTGGCTGTGGAGAGATGCTCCACTAGGTGTACGCGAGTGATGTCGACTGGCTCTGTGCTGTTGCTCAGGCGGGTTCGATTCGTACACAAATGTCTCGTCCGAGTCTGACGAGTTGGCTTCATCGACGGCGTTTGCAACCCTGGCTTCGAATATGTCGGCCTTGGAAGAGGCTGAACGAATAGATGCGTTAGTATTGTGCGATGGAACATATGTCAGAGCAGCGCGACGGAAAGCAGAAACGCGACGGGGCGAACGAGCAATAGACGAATCTGAACGCGTGTCTTCATAATCATCGGTAGAATCAATTGGGGGCTGGGCTTCACCAGAAGGAGTGGGTATGTTTCTACGACGGGAAGAGAACGAAGCAACAGACGAACGATGGTGCAAATGCAAGGGGGGATTAAACACACCCGTTCCGTTGTTAATCGAGGGCGCTTTGCGCGTCGCTCGCTTCCTCTCCTTTCTTGGTCGTATCGTCTCAGTGCTGGGCTTCATGCGTAGGGAGCCTCCCAAGTCGGGTCTACCCAAGGTGGAACGGTCCATGGTAGCAATCTGTGATTGCGGAATTGAGCTGACGGTTTCTGTCTCGACCGTCATGTTTCTAGTTCCTTCGGAAGCGCGTGATTTGCTAGAGCCGAGACCAGGATATACCGATTTGATGGCGGCAAGGTTTTTGGGACGAATGGTCGAACTCTGACTGGCCCTGCGGCCGCGACCATCACTCATGTTAGCGTCACTCTCGCTTTCTGCGAGTTTAGAAGAGACATCTCCATTGTTATCTTTTGGTTTACCGCGAACAGTCGGAGGCCCGTCGTCGTCAGAATGCGCCTCAATCCTGCATACCACGTCAGCTTATGTGCTACCATGCTTGTTATAACAATCTGATGATACCCTTTCGAGTCTGTGCTACCGCTGGGCGCTATATTTTCGACAACTGTTTCGAGGACAGGTCTCGGGCCGCTAGGACCTCGAGACGTAACTTTCGGGGGTGGTGGGGGTTGCAATTGAATTGGTTCTTCTCTGAGACCGTCGTTCAAGATAGAATGTTCTGATGGAGTTGAAGAGGGTTCGACGACGATAGCAGGAGGAGCAGGTTTTTGGCTTTGTGGTTGGGTCGAGTTCCTGCGAGAGCGAGCGGTTGCAGGAGGTGGAGATCTGAGTCGCGGTGACGGGGGTACAAAGGTAGGGGTGCTTTCGCCAGAGGCACTGGCAAGAGGTCGTTTCTGGGCAGTGAGTCGAGACACGGCATCCGTGACCGAGTTGGGTGATTGAGATTGTTGGGACTGCTGGAGCTGTGGGATAGTTGCAGCGGATAGAGCACGTTGGATGGCAGCGGCCGAAGGCACCGAGGTGGGCGTAGACAAGGCCGGTGTACGGTGGGGGCTGGTGTCGTGGCTGCTCTGACGGGACCTCAAGGCGCCGGCTCTGCCCTGGACGGCCGAGGCTGGAGGAGTGCCGTGTTGGCGCATGGCGGCGCGCACCGGCGAGGGGTTTCTCGAGGAGCGGGGGCTCTCCGAGGGAGCAAAGGTGGCCGAGGGCTGTTTCCGGAGGGTAGGGATCGAGGAGATGGACGTGGACGAGGCGTGTCGCACCGTGACGGGGCTGCTGTCTCTGCTGGACACGCTCCGGGGCGCTTCGTGGGCGTCGGCCATGGCCATGTGGGAATTTGGACTTTGATCAAGGCTTCTTGGACGTGAGTCAGGGCGTTTGGGGCATCTGCATGTTGTGTTTGCGACAGTCGGTGTGTAGCGTGCTAGCGACAGACACGGTCAAGTGGGGGAAACGAGAGCGACAGCAAAAGCAAAGAGGCTGGCCGGATCCAAGTGCGAGAGCTGCCAGGGGGGTGCGCGAGGCCTGAGAGCAATCAAGGCCGTCGCCATGTCATGATGCCGTCGAATCGACTGTGCCAAGCTGCAGCCAGGAAGCCACCGACCGACTCTTCCTTGTATCCGCCCTTCGACCAATTTTCTGGAACGATTCAATCTTGCTTTAGCGCTGCTTTGCACAAAACTATATCCATTCTTCTCCTATAACCACAATATCTCTGCATTAGCGGCGCCCCGAATCCGATCCAGCCTCATCCAACTCTTCCCCAAATCTCGCTCGACAGGACGAAACAAAGCCAGCAGCGGCCTCCAGTCGCTAACCTTACAACAACAATCATCACCCAGTCGACACAGGCACAGTGCACAAGCCAAGTTTCATCGCCATGTCAGAAAATCCATGAATTGTCGCCATAATAGCTGCGCGCCTAATAATCTTCCCCTTGCCGAAGCCTTTCAAGAATGCTGCCTGGAAAAATACCCGACATGTGCTCCTGTGACACTAGAAACGCCTGCGCAACGTGGCCGCCAACCACGCGCTCGCTATGAAACCAAAAGAGAAAGAAAGCCCATGTATCCCATGATCAACGCCATTTGGTATTTTGCCGTCCCATGAGCCGAAATCACATAGACCAATCGCCGAGCAATGTTGAATAAAGGAATAGAAGCAACAAAAAAAACATATCAAAAATGCCTGAAACTGCCATCCTCTGTGAAGCGATGTGCATCCTCGTAAACCAAATAAAGATAGAGAGCAGCAAGAAAGACAGAAGAAGAGAAAAGAAAAGAAGGCATGTGGAAGATGGAATCCTCTGGTTCCGGGGAATCGATCGTGCTGTCGTTACTGATACAAGTTTGATGTTGCGTGATAGTTTTGTCATGCCCAAGAATCGGGTTATCGCTTGGGCAGCGCCATTGCGTGTAACTTATCGGCCGTGGGAGTTCGTTTGAAGGTGGAACTCTTCATCGCCACGTATGTCCTGTTGGCCATATTTGGTGTAAGGGGG
>Ga0058702_10001122_pt1 | contig 10364 bp, 14 predicted proteins | sample AgamicOrSfe_FD_83781 | JGI IMG/M metagenome (GOLD analysis project Ga0058702, IMG submission 83781) | Agave microbial communities from Guanajuato, Mexico - Or.Sf.e | ecosystem: Host-associated > Plants > Phyllosphere > Phylloplane/Leaf | place: Guanajuato, Mexico | collected 2012-05-30
GATGGGGGCGGGTGGGAGGAGGGAGTGGGCAATCGAGGCCCTGGGGACGTCGACATCGGCGGCGGCATTGGCGGTGGCATTGGCGGCTGGAGCTGGAGCTGGAGTGCTGGGTGATCCGAGGCCCTCTCCGCTGGTGAGCATCTGTATATATAGCTTGACGCCATCCATTGGTGCAGGTCGGGGTTCGGGCGAGGGAGTGATTTCCAGCTTGTCAGCCTTGGGGACGCGTCTTCGCTGACGTGGGCGAGGTTCTGACTCGGGCGTTGTTGGTGTGCGTGGTTGTTGAGTGCCAACACCAGCCGACAAAGGTTTGGTGGTGCTCGCAAGCACACTCGGGCCAGTGCTCTCGCGCATGTTGCGAAAGACGGAGGTGAGGTCGGCGACTGGAAATGCCGAGTTGTCCGCTGCCCAAGCGGCTAGCTTCTTCTTGGTCACCGAGGTGTTGGCGATGTCCTGCTTGCCGTCTTCTGCGGCCTTCCTCTTCTTCGACGCTGGCAATTGAACATCGTCTGCGGCAAGTGATGTCGGTGATGCGTCAGGACCGCCAGCCCACCTGTTCATGCTCGTGGGTGCTCTGGCGGAAGAGCGTATGCGGTTGACTGTTGTCGGTCGCTGTGTTACTCCCTCTTGAAAAGCCGGTTTGCTGGTGGTTGATCGGTCTTGCTCAGTCTCCGTTGGATTTTCGTCCTTGGAGCCTGTGGAGATCTGCTGCGATGCCGGCGGCAGATCGTCAAAGCTGATCGACGGACGTCGCGGAGCTTGCAGCCTCTTCGGCGGTGGTGCTGTTCCTGATACTGCCTCGACATCCTCTTGGCTGGCCTGTGGACGAGAGCCGAGGAGCTCCTGCGACTGCTCAGGTGTTGGCAAGGCGTTCGGTGCTGCCTTTCCCAACGAGGACCTTGTTGCCCTTCGTGAGGACGTCTTTCTCGCTGCCGTGGTCTTCGTGGAAGTGGGTGCCGGACTTGTGCACTTTGTCGTCTTTGTGATTGGCGACGGAGGTGTCGAGGCTAGAGGAACCTGGGTGGTCTTCTCGATGGTCATTCTGCGTGTGCTTGGCATGTTATTGAAGTGGATGTTGTCTTAGTAGAAGGAGCGTTCGTGAGTGTCGAGTGGAAAGATGGCAAAGAACGAACTCGGTTCTCGTGTGAAGAGTGGACAAGAAAGTGAACAGAAGCAACTAGAAGCTTAATGAGAAGACTGCCACAGCTCGAATGACGAGGACAAACAAACCAGGATGCTTTTTGACTTTTGCTAATACAAGACGAATGATTGTACACTACAATATACAAAACTCGCTAATCTGATCGTGAAGCAGACACAATGTGGAAGTACAACTGGAACTCTGTCAGTTCCGTAATGATTGCTGCCTGATACTGGACACCTACTACAACTTGAGTACTCGTCTATTTGAAGCCTGGCTATCTTCACTTCGGTGAAGTCTTGGCCGATGTGTCAACGTAATGTTGTGATTTGAAGGAACCGGAAGGCTTGGGTAAAGGTTTGGCAGGTACTGCAAAGTCGGGCGTGCTACTTGGCGAAGTTGTTGCTCTTGGAGTGGATTGTCGTGGGCTGGGGTCAGTTGGAGATCCAGATGAGTGATAGCGTGGTAATGCTGGAGATGTTTGCAATGGTGATATTGGAGTTGGTGATCTGGAAGAAGTTCTTGTTGGGTGACCAAGTGAGGTGTTAAGTACCGCACCGTGCAAGCGCTGACTTTGTGTTTGCGCATTGGAAGTGAAGTTTGTGCTCGGGCGCTTAGGTACACGCTCTGGTGAAACCTGGCCATCCTGCAGGGGCTGTGCGCTTATGCGGTCAGGGGTAGGTGTGGACCTCTGTTGTGTCGTACTTGTGCGACGCTTCGTTTCCAATTCTAGACTCTTCATTTCGTGATGCCTTAGTTCTTGACGCCAGGGTGAGAGGGTCTGGAATGGACTCTCAATTGTTTCATCAACCGATCCGAATCTGAAATTGCGCATGTCGATAGGAGATAGCGATGGCGTGCCAGCCGAGTATGCACGACTTGTGCTTCGTGACGGTGGTGTTCTCACTTGATCCGAAGGCGATATGCTAGTGGAAGTATTTCGTCGTCGAGGACTGATTCTTCGTGGCGGAGGTGTTGTCATTTGATTTGAAGTCGATGCGCTTGAAGAAGTATTTCGTCGTCCAGTAGTGGCATTGCTTTCTCTTCGCTGACCCCTCTGGTTTGTGCTTGCTGATGAAGGTGTTCTCATTCGCTTTGAAGGCGATGCGCTCGAAGAAGTATTCCGTCTTCGATTACTGGCATTGCTTTCCCTCCGCTGATCCCGCCGGTGTGTGCTTGGAGGTATTCTCATTCGATTCGGAGACGATGCCCGAGAAGCAGTACTTCATCGACGGGAACTGGCACTGCTTTCCCTCCGCTCATCCCGTTGTCTGACTGTTTCCGCAAGCTCCTCCTCTGTAGTAGCAATAGGTGAACGTGGTCTTCTTTCCGTCAGACTGTACTGGTGATGCCCACCACGCACGGCACTAGGTCTAGGTGCATTGGACTTGATCGGCTTCTGTTTTCGATCCTCTACGTAGCCATTCGCTACTGCCTCCTCTGGACCGACCATTGGCATTGGCATTTTGAGCTACCGAGGTGGATCTCGAACGGATCGCGATGCGGGCGCTTAGCTGTCAGTATGATGTGAATCCCGCAGGCTCGCAAGCCAGCTTGAGCAGCGTAGCCAGTACTATGTCTGAAGTGTTTCTGAAGCTAGTGTCAGGTAATGATGTTAATGATGCAGAGGATATAATGGCAGTGATGTTGATGGTCGTCTTGTTTGTGAACTATTGCACAATGATACTGTGTGTGAAACAGATCTGTGAAGAAGGTGTCGGATTCGAAGAGACGACGTCAGGTAGTAAACAAATGCTTCCAACAGGAAGGCACGATTCAGTATCAGTGACCGGTACCAGGGCGACTCAGAGTAACACTTTCACAACCGGTTGCACTGTGCAACGTGAAAGTTCGATCGCTGTAGTGACAAGGACTCACGTCTGAAACAGTGTTTCACTCTCCGACGCGTTTGAAACACCGTGAAAGATCGAGATGTTCAGGGAATAAAAAGAGCCAGGAATAACCCCCTAAGCTGAACGATGGACATTCTGAAAACTATTAGTAGTCGCTGTGTCATCCGCGAGAGGACCAGAAGACAGCGGAGCGACTGCCAACCAATTGGCAAGCAACGCACAAACATCACCACAAGGTCAAACTCAGCTCGCCAAGCACAATGTGTTTGACCACTGAGATTCTTGTCTAAGTAAGTATACACACGTCTTCATGCTGAATCGACTCTTCACGGCCACGTCTCAACCATATCCCACTCCTTTGTGTCCTCATTGAAAGTATACTTCTTCCTTCCAGAGTTTTCAGGATCCAGGTTGAGCTCCTCGACCTTCTCTGGCTTGATGACCATGACGCGGAAGTTCTTTCTCGCTACTGGGTCGTCTAGGCCTGATAGCTTCTCGCCCATCTTGTTCTCGTCCTTGTTGTAGGGCTTGTCTCTTGGTTGGCCTGGAGGAGGTTGCTTGAAAGAGCCTGAACACAGCGTTAGTCGAGGTTATACATGTAGAAAGATGAACAGCTCAACTCGCCTCTCATCCCCGGGCTCAAATTGCCAAAATGATTCGTCACCTCCGTAGCCCAGCTCCAATCCCCCTCCTTACCCTCCTGCACCACATGCAACCTCTTCGACAGCTGGCTCTTCACCGTCCTCACACCACTGTTCTCCTTGTCCTCGCCCTCAATATCCGGTCCCACAATATACGCCTCGCCCTTAATCCGCCACTGGATCTGCTTCTCCTTGACCCACCAAACCGCCTCAACTGGTCCTCCACCTCCACTGCCAAACTCCTCCTTGTGTTCCGTCTCGCCTCCACGTCCACCGGGACTCGACTCCATGATCTCGCCGGCCTTCTCCATGCGGATGTCGGTGGTGAATGTGGGCATTTCGCTCTCGTATATCTTCTCGTTCTTGGGACCGTCGTAGTGCTTATTTTCAGGGAGCTCGGCCAGCATACCACGGAAGATGCAGAAGCGGGCATGGGGGATGAAGTCGGTCTTCGAGCCCTTGGGTGCGGGGTGGAGAGTGGACAGGACGAACTCGGGAGAGTCCATGTTCTTCATGACATGCTCGAGGAAGGCTGCCTTCCATGGCGCGGCCTTCGATGACTTTGTCTCTGCTGCTACGGTTGCGGACATTGCCCTGGTTATGTGATTGAGACGAGTGGTAAATCGGGAAGCTATGGTGGCGGAATGAGAGGTAACCGCTTAAGAAAGATTAAGGTGTTGCTGTATACTATAGGTGGTTTAGGAATATTAGGAGAGAGCACTACCAACGAGCATGACGTCTTCCATTCGATCTCGTAAATCTGGCGATCTGATTGGCGGTCTTTCTTAGTCACCATTTAATGCTTCGCAAGGCGCTCCTTCTAGGGACACGATGTACGCAGGATGGAAAGAGTCATCGCAGGTCGATTGCAGAGTTGTGATATGGATATATGTTTCTTTGGTAGGATGTCAAAGATGTCCTAGTCTGAGACTACCAAGATGACTGCTCACCACATCGAGCCGCATCGAGTTCATTACCTGCACATAGTCTCCTGTCCTGCCGTCTTGCCTTCCTCTCCCAATCAGCCCTCCTTACCTTTGCTCCTGCCTGCTACCGTCCAACCCAGCCTCCACAATTCTTATCAAACCTCCCCGTCCACAATCTCACTCCCGCCATAAACCTCTCCGTACTCTCCAATTCCCTCGCCCTCCCAAACACACTCGCCACAAACTCCCTCCCGCCCTCCTCACCCACCGCAACGACCGTCTTCCTCCCCGTCCTCGCATCCGTCCTTACATTCCCCGCCGAGCCCGCAGAAGCTGCAGCGGCGTACATCCACCTCTCGCACGCGGCCAGGATGCCCTCCAGCCTTGTCCACAGCCTCTCGCCCGCCTCAAGAAACTCCGACACCAACTCCGCATCTGCATCCGCATCTGCATCTGCCTCAGCATCAGAGGCGCGCTGGCGAGTACTGCGACTCCGACTTCTCCGCCTTCGCGCCTGCACAGCGTCTGCATGTCGAGCGACGAACTTTTCGCCGCGCGCGGATCGGCCGGCGAGACCAAGCATGCCTAGCCAGAGTTCGGCGGCCATGTCGGCGAATTTGGAGGAGGGGCCGGCGCAGAAGACGGTCCAGTCGTAGATCCATTTGCCGAGGCTGTTGGCGTCGAAGACGGAGCCGAGGAGGATGAGGGGACGGAGGGTTGGGTCCCAGTTTTTGAGACTGTAGCCGGAGGGGATGGAATAGGTTTTTGCGTCGGAGGGGGTAGCGGCGCGGTGGGTGGGCTGGGGTGTGGGTTGGGACGTGGGTTGACGTGGCTTCGAGGAGGATGTGGGCTTAGTGGTGGTGGATTTGGATGATTTTGGTTTTGAGCTGGTTGTTTTCGAGCGTGGTTTTGTGCTTGATTGCGCTGCTGGCTTGGAGGACGATCTCTTTGCGCTGTCTCTGTCCTTGGGTTTCTTCGTACTGCTTGTTGGCTTCTCAGATTGTGTGTAAGTGTATGTCGTGTGCTTTGAGCCTTTCATATATTGGTCGTAAAGTTCATCCTCAAATGGCTTCCTTCGTCGTGGCTGCTGGTATTGATCCCTGTACTCTGGTTCATCCTTTTCCTCCTCATCATAGGAATTGTTGGCAGCACTTGATCGCCTTCGAGACCGAGACGGACTGTGATCGTATTCATCTTCATCTGTATATTGTGTCCTATACCCTCGATCTTCTGGCGACGCTCTGCCTCGATAGTATTCATCACTCGGTCTGCTTGTATTCCTCCTCCTCGTGTACGTCTCTTGCTCGGTATGTCTGCTTTGTCGAGATGGTCGCTCGTCATGGTATTGCTGCCCATAACCATAAGCAGGTGTTCGCGCATATGTGTAGCCATCCCTGTCATAACTTGATCTTCGTGATCGTGGTGAGTCGTTATATGAGTATGAAGTTTCGTGAGCGCGTTGCGGTTCTTGATATCGGTTTGCAGAGTATGAATATTGTGGTTGCTGATATGTCGCATATGACTGGTAATCACGTTGAGAATACATGGTGTTGTCTTCGAAAGCGCGCTTCTCCCTCCACCAGGCCGCCGAATGAGTATCTTCGACTTTACAGCGTCGTACAGCACTTTAGAATAAGATGGAAGCCTCCAGAATATTATCGTAGGCGCAAGAAGAGTGCTTCAAATGAATGTGGGTGCCCGCAGGCGAATGAGAGAGCTTGTATAAGCAGATGTAGCAGATGTAGGACAAAGAAAGAAAGTCGTCGACTAGTATTGGTGGTGGTTGGGATCAGCAGGCATCCTCAGCCCCTGGTTGGTTCGTGGACTCGTGGTTCGATATGTAAGAGCGCGCACGGTGTGTTACACGGTAGATGTTCAATCTTGTGATGTCGTTTGACTGGTCAGCGACAGCAAGTCGGTGTGATGCTGCGTACGCTATTCAGAAAGGACTGAGGTCGACGAGGTTGAAGCTCCGAGACATATAGATCAGGGGCGAAGTCGAGAAAGGAAGGACGAGGCAGGCGAGCGAGGCACAGGCAGGAAGGCTCCTCTGCGGAAGGTTAGGTCTCTTGCATGCATAAAATGTCTAGTGTGGCAGTAGCCTGCATACGTCTGCACGCTAGGCAGAGACCATGCTTGGAAATTCGTCCTTCGTCCCAACCTCCTCAAGAAGCTCGCCTCACACACTCTATGCTAAATCTCCCATATTCAAAATCATCTCCGCCGTGAGAAAAGTAACCAAGCGAAATCAGCGAAAACCTCAGTGTGGCCCCCACACGAAATGACTTGCAAGGATCCGAAATTGCTGTACTACAGGTTCCAGAAGCTCCAGCTGTAAGCGCCCGAGAGCCCGGTACCAATGTATATAGTACACAGCCCAGTCCGCTACCGGTATACCACTAGATGACCGCTTCCGGCTTCCTATCGAAGTCTTGCAGGCTGAGTTGTAGCAAACCTGAGACCTCTTACCCCATGTCTGCATGCAAGACATCGGCGCCATCGAATGTAGACTAATCAGACGTGGCTGCGCTATCGGCCGTTCGAAGGTCAAAAGTAGCTCGTGCTCGATGGCGGCATGGCGAGAGTGACGGTCGAGCCGCACGGACCAGAGGGAAGAGCATGATCGCAGAGACACCCGTGGACTCTCTCAGACACTCACAGATCGTGGTAGGGTATGGCGTTGTACCATATGTGCTGCTGTACCAGCACTTTGTGAAACAAGAGGCAGGACCTGCTACTATCGTCAGACGGCATGCACGTCCAGGTCCTTGCAGTCATCTGATGCGAGGGCATGACCTCGGGGTATCCTGCTTCTTTCTTGACTAAGGTCACACAAGAGAAGTCAGGAAGGATTCCCGAGATACTGTACTGTAGTGCCTGATGCATCTGATCTGTCTGATGTTCTAGCATAGTATCGAAGTGATATGAATGAAAGTCTATTGCTTATTGCTTCTGTGTCACCTGAAACCCGACGTAGACATGCTCTATTCCTGTATGTCAAAGTCCCCCTATTGCTGCTCATCTCGTCGTCTCCGCCCCTTCATTAATCCCTCCACCCCAAGCCTCTTCCTCCACTTCCCTCCACTTCCCTCTTCTCCCAATCCCTCCTCACTTTCCACATTTCTACTCTTGCCCTTCCTCGGCAATCCCAACCACAGTCCCAGATCCACTACCAACAGAGCGACCACAATCGGCATCAGGACCTGCACACCGGCCTTCTGCGCAATCGCGCCCACAGCAAACGGGAAGACCGCTGCACCGCCTCCACCAACAGCGGCAGCAAATCCTATTGCGGAAACGTGCAAGTGTTTGGGCAGGAGGGCTGTGGCAGCGACGATGGCGCCAGGGAATAGAGGAGCTAGGCAGAGACCTAGCAGGGAGACGAAGACGGCAGAGGCGAGGAAGGAGGGGACGAGCCAGAAGAGGAGGTGGAATGTTATGGCGAGGGTGAGGTATATCTGTTGGGGGAGTGAGGAGGTTAGTCCAAAATTGATCGTGGTGGCTTTGGTGTCTTCGTAATCATCATGGCGTGGATCGAGTCTTCAAGACCCAACGTATAACTCACCGAAATAGCCAACCTCTCCCCAATCCTGCCTGTCACGAACCCCAACACCACGCGTCCTACCGTGATGCCCAACCAGAACCCAGTCTCCGTCATACCGCTTGCGAAGTTGGCGCCATGCCGGACGCGCAGCATGAACGTGACAACCCATCCGCCAATGGCGACCTCAATGCCAACATAGCAGCATAAGAAGAGGGCACATAGCCAAGTGACGCGCGCTGCTGGCATGGTGGCCAGGGCTTCTGAGAGGCGATTGTTAGTCTTAGCGGCACTGGCATCGTTGGCAGCGTGATGAACGGCAGCCGTGCAGGCGTAGAAGGCTGGGAAGGAGGTTGCGAATTCGATGAGGGCACAGCCGATCTGTTTTATGATTAGGAAGGAGATTAGAGTGGTACAAATCTGGTGGTGATGGGGCTCACCAATATGTAGTAGAATGTGTACCATTGCAGATTCCCCTTGGTGATCATCGTCGTTGCAATGAGAGGAGCAAGTGTAGCACCAAGACCGTAGAAGCCATGGAGGAAGCCAAGAACTTCATTCGACTTTTCCATTGCTGAACAACGTCAGTATTCATTACCATCAACAGCAAACACAAACACCTACGTCCAATCCAAGCATTCCAGGCTGAGTCTTCGAGACCGTTACCAAAGCCCGCAAAGAGGTAGAATACCACTGCTACAGGGTATGGAGGATGTACACAGACGACAACGTAGGCGAGCACTTTGCTGAGAGGTGCTGCAAATGCGATGCCTCGTTGACCGAAGCGATGGTGGATGGCATTGTTGCTTAGAGCTGCGGCCGTATAGCCGAGGAAAGGAGAAAGAAAGAGGACAGAGGTTAGGGCGTAGCTGATACTGTAGTATTCTTGTAGCTGCGTATGGTGTCAGTTGTTGGAACGGCTCAGTAATGGTGAGTCGTGATGAGTACATATGGAAGCAGGGCCTAGGTGAGGTTAGTTGAAAGTAGCGAATATCTGCTTTGTCAGGCTCAGCTCTTACACCAATGGCACCTGTCATCCTGTCAGTAGGTAGTCTTGAGTACAACAAACTGAAGTCATACCATCATTCATCCCCATCACCACGAAAGCCCAGAATGCCGCAAATGTGCGGTACATGTTGACTCGTGGCTCATTCCACTTCTCCCTAAGAGGTTCATCCTCATCTCCTAATGTTGACAGTCTCGTATCTTGCGATACTGCTGTTGTGAAAGCTGGGCTATCTGCATACGGCGTCTTGCCATCGTGCTCGGCTCGTTGGTTCTTGTCGGGGACTTGATACTGCACTTGCACTCGTGGTGGTAATTCTTGCAATTTGGTGGTAGACATGATAGATCAAAGTGAAGATATCTTGGTGAAGCTCATCACCAATCTTGCAGCTCTTTCATAGACAATTTTGATAGCGCTATTCGGGACTCATACACGTTGCCGCCACGTATGCATTTTTCAAGTCCAACACTTGGCACGCGAAGTAGAAGCAGTCACGCGAGAGTTTTACGATATGCCATTCACGATTGCCACTTGCCTGCCATCACATTTTGACATTGGCGCGGACAAGAGAGATCCGATCTGCCTCTTTCACCAATGCATCGGTCCGAGAGGAGCTCTTCCCCGCCATTGGTTTGTATTGCATCATCCAGTATTTCTAAGCAATTGATGTATAAACAGCAGACATATAAGCGCCTGAATCAAGTCAACAAGCATCTCGATAATTCACTTCCTAGCCAATTAGCTGTAGATATGCCCAGCTTCGCAGTAATCGCAGGAGTCGGTGCAGGCACCGGTCGCAGCGTTGCCCTCAAATTCGCCAAAGCCTATCCCGTAGCACTTCTCGCCCGCACGCCCGCCAACTACGAGTCCATCGTCGAGGAGATCAACGCATCAGGCGGGAAAGCCATTGGAATCAGCACAGATGTCTCGGACTCGGCCAGCGTGAAAGCAGCGTTTAAGCAGATTGAGTCTGAGCTTGGCGGGTCCTGCTCGGCTGCTGTCTTCAATGCGAGTGGAGGATTTGTGAGAAAGCCGTTCTTGGAGACCGAAGAGAAGGCGTTTGTTACGAGCATGAGCGTGAGCGGGTGAGTGATGACCTTGCTAGTTGAAAGAGAAGTGAAGCGGCATGGCTAACACATTGTGAAACAGATTCGGCAGGTGAGCAGCATTGAGGACACAACTTACACCAGCCGCCTCTAATCGAACACCCCAAGTTTCCACTTCTCGCAAGCAGCACTCCCACTACTCCTCAAAGC
>Ga0058702_10001123_pt1 | contig 10363 bp, 11 predicted proteins | sample AgamicOrSfe_FD_83781 | JGI IMG/M metagenome (GOLD analysis project Ga0058702, IMG submission 83781) | Agave microbial communities from Guanajuato, Mexico - Or.Sf.e | ecosystem: Host-associated > Plants > Phyllosphere > Phylloplane/Leaf | place: Guanajuato, Mexico | collected 2012-05-30
GATGAAAGCAGGGACTTTTCAGGTTGCGTAGATTTATGACTCCCGTCTTACTGATTCTGGAACGGTGATAGTGACGTTGGATGGACATCTGAAGCTGTGACGGCTCAAGAGGGCGCTCGGAAGTTGGCCATGAGGGAAGAACCTTTGAGTGCATGCAAGAGGCTCAGACTGGCTTCGAAGGTTCTCTGTGCTATTCTCAGATCATCCCAGTGAGATTGAGCCTGAGAGTATAACATATAAGCAGCATCCACAGATGACTACCAACAACGATTGCAATAATAAGCAGGAACGTGATATACTTGCTATGCAGGGCACCCTGGCATCGGTTCTGAGAGGTGGCAAGTGAAGAGACGATCGAAGAAGGCATCGTCGGCTGATTGGAGCTGGGATGAGAACTAGGATGATAGTGACAATGCAGGCACAAGGTGATGTGCATCAGACCTTGAGTCGTCGCCATTCGTAGATTTCCTCAGACAGAGACGTCGACGACGTTCGCCGGTGAGGGTGGAGATATCATAAAGGCTTAGATTCGGAGAATATGTGAAGGTTTGTGCAAGCGTTAGAGAGGAGGGGTATTAGAAGTCGGAATCTGTCCCTGGCAGGGTATGTTTGCATTAGAATGATCCTCACAGTATACCGAAGAGCCGGTGATTGCAGAAGTGTGATCACAGTGAGCATGTCACAGTGGCGAGGATGTGCCTGATACTTGTGCTCATTGTGATTCTGTGTTTCAGGAAGCAGACCCCAAACCTTTCATGGTGGTTTCATGAGAAAGCCGGCAGATCACAGGTCAATCGGTGCAACTCCGGCTGTGTCATCTGAAATTCGGTCCTGGACACTGGAGAATACCTAACCTTGTCCTTCCGTATCACCGTCCCGTCATCAGCTTTGTTGACAGGTACGCGTCTAGCGCGTTTATCCAGATACACCTTTCACGGCTGCTCACTCGATAGTGTCGGTGGAGTCTAGTTCAAACACTCAACTCAGCTGTTCGGCTACACCTGAAAGTCCTGAACACGCCGCACTGCCCGCTGCAGCTGGGTTGCTCAAGACTGCGAGTAACAAATGCATATACGAGACCGTGCAGGAACAGTATGCACGGCAGCGCTGCAGACCAAGCGACCTGCATTTTGACCTCTCCTGCTGTACTATGTAGAACACAAGTTTAGAGCGAAATCTTGACGGCACTCTCCCGGAGACATTTTCAAACTTGAGGTTTCGTTCTATGACACTAGCATCATGATGGTGCCAATGCAGCCAATCGCACGCCTTTTCCTCTCGCACCCAGCTCGATGGCGCTTTCAAGCCATCTGACGCCCGTTAGACGTCAGACGCGCCAAGATCAAGCAAACATCAGGGCTAGTCAGCTAGGCACAACACGTTTTCTTTTCTATTTTCTCTGTACCTGCAGTAGCGTGAGCCTCTTCGGCTTGCTGCTCTATAGCGTTGACGAAGCAAAAGGCTGAGAGCCTGAAACCGCCTAGTGGCTGCTACACTGCAAAACGCGTCATGCTTCCGTCCTATCTACAAGAGTGATGCCTCGCTGCTTCGCTGCCTCGCTTGGCCAGGGCACTACACGATATGTTCCGTCGTCGAAATTCTTGCATGCAAAGTCTGTTGTCGTAAGGTTTCTCGTATCGGGGACGGAAGTAGACTTCATAGAGATGCAGATCGACTCTTTACTTGCAATCATTTGTCAGACACTTGTGAGGTCTCACTGCGAGGCAGGCTAGACAACGCACTATCGCACGACGTTTAGGGACTGATGAGCTGGCCAGGGTGAAATAGTTACAGATCAGCGAGATCTGTATACATACATCTTTTTCAATGGAAAATCGTCGTCACTTGCACTGGACTTGGACTTGCAGAGAGTAGCATAGTATAAAGGTTGAGACGAATCACACACACCAGGCGGAAACGTCTCAACACACTCCAGCTTGTGTTGGCCGCGGAGGCTTTTACTGGATTCGCACACTTTGCCGGCAAATGTCTCTCACGTCTCCACGTTAGTCAGGCTAGTTACAACTTAAGCTGAACACACTTTGTGTTAGCAAATGTTGCGTGATACAGCACACTCTGGTCCGCATCAATCTTCAACCTTGCTTGGATGAAACTCGCCTGCAACTTCGCCAGAGCCTGTCTTGGTACCTTTTGGGGCGCATCGACTCCACCATCAGGCTGTTAGCTCTGAAAGTGGTGAGTGTGTGGGGTCCTGTGAGAGGTTCCGATGGAAAACGGCTGTCAGGGACTATTAGTCAGGTACTGGTACTACTACTAGTAATTGGGAGTCATAGTACGAAGTACCTTGCAGGATCCAGGACCCAGGATCCCGCTCAGATTCAGATAGCTGCATGATACATCACAAGCATCGACTCAACGATGGCCTGCTACACTAAAAAGTCAACTGCTGCACCAGCACCAGCACCAGCACCAGCTTGAAAAGCCACAAGCCATGCCCGCACTATACGCCCCCGTCGCCTCGTCCACCATCGTGCACTCTTCGCTGACTTTACGTCGACTTCCATTGTCCACACAGTCCCCGTCCCATCACCTTGGCCCCAGCCAGAATAGGCTAGACTAGACGACACATGCGGGCCTTTCGTCTTGAGTCGTCTTAACTGCCTTTCTTCACCTCCACACTTCGCGTCTTTTTAGCCTTGCCCTCCGAAGGACCACACCACCCCCATGTCTTGGTCTTTGGCCATCGCTTCAACGCTTGGCCACGATTGATGTGGCTTCGTCAAGATGCAACCTTTTTTGCGCCGAACCCCCAATGCCCTGTGTCAGTAGTAGCGTCAGGTACCAGTGCAAGCTTATCACTCCGGCATCTTGTAACCTTGTCTCTTCGTCCCTGCCTGAAATACTTATTCCCTCCATCGCCCGTCATCCGTATCGACCTTGCTGTCCTGTGCCAATCTTTACCACATTCACTGTAGCGTTTCTTGGGTCTCCTTCGTGCGCAACCAGTCCCTCTCTGCCCATATATCGCCTACACCATCGGCCTCCAGGTCTTTTCATCGTCAGCCTTCCCACTTACCAGCACGCACTGCAGCGTGATCTGGTCTGCATAGCCGCCACGACATATCCTGCCAGCCCTGTTCTTTTGGAGATTGGAAGCTGCTTCTCGTGCTAACACCAACGCTCGCTCAATACTACAAGAAGAGGACCAGAAAACAAAAAGACATTGAGACACTCAGTTTCTCAAACGACAACAGGTACGTCATGTTGATCCTTCGATGCAAGGAGGATTAGGAGAGTTCCTTTGCACAAACTGACAACGTATGACGAACAGGAATGGACACTACATTCCAGACGGCATCGATGCCTTCTTCCACATTCTTTTACTACAACCCCAGTCCCCAAGACACACGGCAGTCTGGTCAACTCGGCCCGCCGCAGTACCAATACCAGCAACAGTATCAACACCAGCACCAGCCTCATCAGCACCAGCTGACCCTGCAGATGGGCTTGGCAAAGCAACAATTACCACCTCAATACATCTACTGCCCTCCGCACAACCAGACTATGGCATCGACAATGTACACTCCAAGATTACTCACACCCGTAGCATCACCCTATGGAGTTCAAGGAAGACAGAGCTACTTCGTGGAACAACACAGCAGTCCGGCCATGTTCGCTATGGATCCTGAACTGGGTCCATCAACGCCACCTCTTTCAGCATCTGGTAGCTCGACGAGCAGTCCTCCTGCAAACTTCTCCATGCTTCCCACTCCTGTCAACAACCAGTACGCCGACGCTTTGGACATGAAGTATGCCATGTACCCAGACATGCATACCGGCCAGGATTGGGATGTGCAGTCTCCTCCGATGTCACCTGGTAAGCTTCCGATTGCTCTCGCTATTTCACTTAACAGCTTGTTAGCCGCTGTTGAGACAACAAAGCGCATTGACAGCTGTCACTGCGGGTGTGCCTGAATATCGTACCGGACCAATCCCGGCTAACAAGACCCCTTCTCGGTTAGACTTTCCTGCGATTCCGGCCGCCGAAGTTGCACCTCAGCTGCATCTCTCCACCATCAACATTCAGCAACAACAACTGCAAGAACCTTCTCCCTCAGCCTCGCCAGTCTCCGCGCACTCTCATTCTGACTCTCAATTGAGTTTCTGCGATCCTCGCGACTTGATTGTCACACGCAACACATCTCCAACTCCGTACCACGTTCTTCCTCAGCTTCACATCGACGAGAACGGCAAAGCAGTTGTCATCAAGGCCGACGCTCCTCCGGTATACACGAATCTACCCACAACCGAGTTCCTCGGCGCGACATCTCTCCCTGTTTGCGAACCACTCTTCGATCTTGACAGCTCGGACGATTTCAGCAGTTTCACTAGCTCTGTAGCACCCACCGACGGTACATACTTCACCAACAACAAAAGACAGCGCATTGAGCTTCTATCCTTTCCATCTGAGGAGGAGACCTTTATCGGCGAAGATTCTTTCAGCGAGGCCGACGAGGACCACCTTGCTGCGGCCTGGATGCTTGCGCCCGCGGATCTTGAAAACTCATTCTGCTCAGACATGTCCGACATCTCCGTCATCGCTCCTGCTGCCATCGCGCAGATGAGCCTTCCATTGACAGAGTCTGTCTACCCAGATCCCACTGCACCTTCAGCACCGGACGCAGGTCAGACAGCAGTTCCGGAACAGACCGCCCAAACCAACGGCCATGATCACTCGGGCAACTCTGATGGCGCTTCTGGTAACAATGGGGAGGACGGAAACTCCTCTGTATCTCAACCGTCCAACCGGCGTGGCCGCAAGCAGTCATTGACCGAAGATCCCTCAAAAGCCTTTGTTTGCACGCTTTGCAATCGCCGTTTCCGCCGACAGGAACACCTCAAGCGCCATGTTAGATCACTTCATACACAAGACAAGCCCTTTGAATGCACAGACTGCGGCAAGAAATTCTCACGAAGTGACAACCTTGCTCAACATCAGCGTACTCATGGTGCTGGACCATTCCCAGGTGACATGCTGAATCCAGAAGATGGAGATGGGCACGGTCACATCCCAACAGAGGAAGAGTCTGATCAGATGGCGCAGATCCTGCTCCAGGCTGCTCATCGTCTTGCCGGTCCTACATCGTCGGAGTCCTCAGAAGGCTCAGAATCTGACGGCAGTCTTGGTATGCCAGGCACTGAGAAGAAACGCAAGCGCAAGCGTGAAGTGTAGAGCTTCAAGCACGTATCAAGCGGATGATGATACGACCAACCCTTACGACCTCATGCCCGCCACGTCCCAACCAATTTTTGGCACTGTCTCGGTCGATCTCCACTACCGACCATGTCTTCATGTACGGTACTCTCTTCGAGGTCCTGACCAGATGTAGAAACTCAGGCTAGATCAGCAGCAGAAGCGGTGGAAAATGTTACGAAGTCTTATGTTGAGTGTGTACGAATAGTCGCTGTGCAGGACGCAGAATTTTCCTTTCACAATGTACAAATATCGAAAAAACTATCTTCTAAAACCATACTCAATGATGTTATTTGACCATCTTCTAAGCATGAGATTGAAAGCCACTGTGGTGTACTCTCTGGTTCAGTGAAAGCAGTGTATTCATGCGTCAGTCGGTATTTGTCACACTCCAGCTCGTGCGTCATAGGCTCGCTCGCGTGTTATTGTTCGAACGTCTTCATTCTCACAACACAAACCGGTATCTGCCTTCCGCTCCGTCTCGCCCAGCTTGATACCTCTTCTGCCGAGTCGTACAATAAGACATATAGCACAATTAGCAGTCCGAAATCTGCATACCCAATCATGTCGAAAACAGTACAGATTGGCTCAGCAGACCAGTTTGAAAGCCTGATCAAGTCAAGCACGATAGTAGTTGCAGACTTGTATGTTTCGCACGAATATAGACGGTCATAACGTATGCTTTGACTCAAGACTGACGACTGCCAACATCACAGCTACGCAGACTGGTGCGGGCCATGCAAGGCAATCGCGCCACTATATGAGCAACTATCCACCCAACTCTCCCGCCCAGGCCGCATCACATTCACGCGCATCAACACAGACCAGCAACCTCAGACGACAAAGAAACATGGCGTCAGAGCGTACGTCCAGCGTGCCCAACCCTTTTCAACAACAGATACAAGACTAACAGCACCTCCTCAACCAGCATGCCTACCTTTTTAATATTCAAGCAAACCAAAGAAGTCTCCCGCATCCAAGGCGCCAACCCCAAACTCCTCTCCGAAGCTGTCAAGAAGCTCGCCGCAGAAGCAGACTCCACATCCTCCACCTCCTCGTCCTCATCCACCGCCGGCTTCGGCGACGCTTCCAGCTCCTCACACTGGCTAGGCCCCGTGCCAAAAGGCTACAGCGACGTCACTGACCAAGTGGACGTGCGCGGTCTCGACCTCCTAAACGCCGATCCAGCCACCGGTGCCGCGCGCGTGCTGTTTGAGTCCAGCGAGCCTGGCAAGAACACAAAGGAAGCGAGCCGCGACTACATCGAGAGCGACACCGACGAGCAGCTGATGCTGTACATTCCCTTCCAATCCACCATCAAGATCCACTCTCTCCAGCTCACCTCGCATGCCGTCTCCGCCTCTGACGACGACACAGCCGAAGTGGCGCGCCCAGCCCGCCTGCGTCTGTACACGAATAGGATATCGAACTTGGGATTTGAAGAGGCGGGGGATGTGCAGGCGACGCAGGTGGTGGAGATTAAGGCTGGGGATTGGGATGCGAAGACGAGGACGGCGAGGGTGGAGTTGAGGTTTGTGAAGTTCCAGAATTGTAGCTCGGTGGTGCTGTTTGTGGAGGGGGTGGAAGGCAGTGGGGAGAAGTGTAGGATTGATAGGGTTAGGATTGTCGGGGAGACGGGGGAGAAGAGGGAGATGGGGAAGTTGGAGAAAGTCGGGGAGGAGCACTGAGAGAAGTGTGTGGGATGTGATGGGACGGGATGCAGAAGATTGAGAAGTGGAGTGAGGGAAGATCGAAGCGGTGGTAGTAGTCGAAACTTGCTGGAAAGGCATGGTACGCCAGGGTGATGCGCAACGAGTATACGAAATTGGCAGACTTCTGCATGAGCAGATTATAGATTGGGTTGATGCAGCGGAGTTCTGCTTGTTGATCCTCTTTAGATGAAATCTGATGACATCTGACTCCGATTCACAAACCCGAATATGCTGCAACGTCCCGCGCTGCACGAAGAGCCGTCAAACTTGCCAACACCTGCGAACAGATTTCTTCTACATCCCCATTCCCACCCCAAATTTTCTCCTACCTCTCCAACTTCAAATGTTTCTCGAAGAACGCAATCCCCTGCTTCTCCGCATCATCCATGGCCTTCTTATCCTTCTCGCTCGACCAATCGCCCCTCAACGCAAACCCATGCACCTGATCCTCATACACCACAACTTCAGTGTTGCTCTTCTTGGCCAAGATCTCCTTGATCCCATCCACAGTCTTGTTATCAAGCAGACTGTCCGAGTCGCCCACCGCCAAGCTTAACGGCTTTGTGACTGGGTCGAAGTCGCCCGGAACGGCTACGAGCGATGGGTGCTGTGCGACGGCGGCGTCGGCGAGCTCGTGTGCCATGAGGATCGAGTATCGACCGCCCCAGCTGTGGTATGTCAGCGAGGCGGGGTATGTAGGATGCAAAGAGGAAGGCTTACCAGAACCCGATAGTGCCCACGCTGTTCGTCCCCGGCGTCATCTTGACTGTGCGCACAAACCCTTCAACCAATGGCTTCGACACACTCTCACTATGCCTGTACAACCACGGCCCCAACGTGACGCCCACTTTGGCCGTCTTGACGCCCTTGTCTACAATACTCAGCGTCTCCCTGACCTTCAACGGCGGCTCCGCATCCTGGAGGAACTCAATCGGAAGCGCATCTCCATTGAAGAAATCAGGGAGGTAGACGAAGAAGCCAGCGGCAGCGTACTGATCGGCGAGGAGACGTGTATTGTTTAGCTTGTAGCCGAAGATGTCGGAGATGAAAATGATGGAGCGGCGGGTCGAGTTGTCGGGGGATGGGGAGACGTAGACGTTCAGGCCGTTGATGACTTCTTCGTGGCCTTTGGGAGTGCCGGTTTGGAGGGTCCCGCTGAGGCAGCAGGAGGACATGCCGACGTTGGATGACATTGTGTAGGGTGGCGCTGTCTGGAATTGGTCGGAATTGATGTGGTAGTTGTGGTGATGGTACAAGCTAGGTGGATTACGATAGGATTTCAAGAAGAGCACTTCTATATACGATCCATTGAAGACATTGTCGATCATTCAATGCGCGGGGAAGCATCACGTCATACCGGCACTTGGGTGACATTCATGTACATGAAGCTTCTGGTACCCGATGGCAGGATGTTACACAAAAAGACAGTAAGGGCTCTTAAAGATGGCAAGAGTGAACGAGAATGGTCATGAGTAGTTTACGGTGCGATCATGCTTTAATATTAAAGATCCCTTCTAAAGTGCTTCTGTGCCATTGCTAGAACACGTCCGGGGTCAGACATCACGCGCTATTCGTGTCAAACAACATTCTTGAAAGAATATCGCAACGCCATGCTTATGAAAGCACCTGGGACGACCCATATCCTGGTCACAGGCGGTGCCGGGTTTGTGGGCAGTGCGATCGTTTCTGCTATAGTAGAAAAACATCCTGACTGGAGAGTGACCATTATTGATATCAAGCCAGAAGAGACCTGGCAAGCTCCGATCTCGTCTGCAAGGATAGATTATCTGCAAGCTGATATACGAGTGCCAAACGAGTGTTATAATGCCGTGGAGCTCACAGATCCTGACTGTATAGTGTGAGTCAATGCATGAGCAACCTCTGCCGAATGCTAATCATGAGATGTAGACATACGGCAGGGCTCGTGCCTAGTATCAGTGCAAGATATGGGCGCAATCCAGTGGTCCAACACAACTTGAACAAGCTTAATGTTGAAGGCACGGCGAATATGCTTGAAGCTGCCAAAGAAAACAATATTGCCAGCTTTATATACACTTCGTCGAGCACGATTCTGACGGACGATTTGATTCACGACTACCCAAACTATAAAGAAGACTTGCTGTACCCAGAGTCGTCACTAATTTACGGACAGTCAAAGGTAGGTCGTGATTATGTGGGCAGGAATAATATGCTGATGCAGTACTCCGCTAGGCTATCGCAGAGCAGATGGTGATTAGCATGCAAAGCGAAATCATGTCTACGTGCGCGCTGAGGCCTACAGTGATCTTTGGACCAGGCGATGTCCAGCTCATCCCATCGATACACTCTTGCATCGCAGCCGGAGAGACGAGCTATCAGATAGGTCAAGCAGATAATCTGAATGACTTTACATATGTTGGTACTGAATAACGTACAGCCTGAATGTGAATCTGAGCTAACAACACCAGACAACGTCGCCGACGCGCATGTTCTAGCCATCGAGAACCTGTTATCCAGCAAAAGCGCAGCAGGTCAAATCATTCACATCACCAACGACCAGCCAGTCACCTTTCGTGACTTCATGCTTGCAGTATGGGCGCAGTATGATCATGTCCCCAGCACAACAATACGGATACCTGGTTCCCTTGCATATGTGATGGGCTTCTTGTCCGAGTGCAAAGGCTGGGTTTCTGGTAAGCCTGGTGCACTAAGTCGAGGAAGTGTGAAAGATGCAATGAGCACGCGATACGGCAGTCAGAAAAAAGCAAAGGAGATATTGGGGTATCGTCCGCGAGTGCCGTTGTGGGATGCTGTGGTCATTAGTTGTAGTGTGAGTCGTGATTCTTCGTTATCCTTTGCGAGGTAGCATTGAGAGGATGGTATTGACATATTGCAGGCATACAAGGAGGCTCTTGCACGGAAGCAGTCAATGCCGTGAGTACAAGTGATTTGGGTAGTTCCTTGAACAGGCTATGTTTGTGTATGAAGCCTCGGACAATATCCGACGGACAACACCCCAGCCTGTACATGACGATATGACGACTACATAGCAGAGGTACCTCTATCTTGATACTCGGCATGTATGAAGAGAGGTAGGCCAAGCATTCAGGGTCTACCACCGAATGTCTCGGAGGCTCTGCGCTTCGGGAAGACCCCTGCCGGCTTTACCTGATCAGACGAACAACTTTAAATTGAGACTACGTCGAGGAGATCCCCATACTGCTTAAGGACTTGATAATGATGATCCGTGCAGTCTATAGTATCTGTCCGTCCAAGACGCGTTGCTACACGGGACGATCGTCTCATCTCTTGTAGTGATGGGGTTGCAAAGCATGATAGATCTCGCTCGTTGTTCGTTTCGAAAGCTATCCATGGGATACCTGGCTGTGCTCGTCATGGACTTGTAGTCGGGCTAGATTGTACGACTTCCTACTGTGCAAATTATCATATCATATTA
>Ga0058702_10001126_pt1 | contig 10330 bp, 11 predicted proteins | sample AgamicOrSfe_FD_83781 | JGI IMG/M metagenome (GOLD analysis project Ga0058702, IMG submission 83781) | Agave microbial communities from Guanajuato, Mexico - Or.Sf.e | ecosystem: Host-associated > Plants > Phyllosphere > Phylloplane/Leaf | place: Guanajuato, Mexico | collected 2012-05-30
CTCGGAGAAAGGCGACGATAACGCCGATGCAGCCATGGGCTCACACGATCAACACTCGGACAAGGACGTCAAGTCGACGAGCTCAGATACACCTTCGATACACTCTCTCCCAGTGCCAGATCAACCAGAAGTCGAATCAATCACCACACCTCTACCCACTACCGACGGCATCCACCCACTCCCAAACGCAGACCATGCAGACGCATCTTCACTGGAGAAACAAGCTACGGCATCAATAGCCAGCGAGGACATAGAACCTATATTCGTACCCAAAGCCCAAAGAAGAGGATTGCTAGCCCGTGTGGCCATCATTGCCGAAGTCGAGGATCCCAAACACTATGCTCGCAGGACGAAATGGTTCATCACTTTTGTCGTTGCTGTAGCCGGCGCCGCTGCACCAATGGGTAGTGGAATCATTCTACCTGGCTTATCACAAATCAACCGTGAATTCGACTCTTCTTCTACAGTCACCAATCTCTCGGTTGCTCTGTATATGTTGAGTATGTCAGTGTTCCCGCTGTGGTGGTCAAGCTTCTCGGAAACTCTGGGACGAAGGACTATCTATCTGGTTTCCTTCTTTCTGTTTCTGATCTTCAACATTTTGAGTGCGATCAGTGTCAACATTTCCATGTTTATTGTTATGCGTGTTCTTTCTGGAGGTGCGGCTGCTTCGGTGCAAGCGGTCGGTGCTGGAACCATTGCCGATTGCTGGGATGTCAAAGAGCGAGGGAATGCAATGAGTATGTTCTATCTAGGACCATTGTAAGTGACCTTGCCAGGCCGGATGACTTCGCCATAGCTCTGACTCTTGCTTGTAGGTGTGGGCCTCTTCTCGCGCCTATTGTCGGAGGAGCATTGACACAAGGTCTTGGATGGAGAAGCTGCATGTGGTTTACCACAATCTACGGTGCACTTCTCTGGTTCCTTCTCCTCTTCTTTCTGCCAGAGACGCTCAAGGACACTATCTCTGCCTCAATCATCGCCACTTCCTCGGAAAAGGACAATAACGCACGACCCACGCTCTCACGAACCAGCACACGCCAGAGCGTAGCTCTGAAATCAAAGCGCTACATCACCATTTTCCGCCGCTGGTTCGTCGACCCTTTAGCCATCATCCTCAACCTGCGCATCCCAGCCGTGGCACTAGTAGTCTACTACGCAAGCATAACATTCGGCTCACTCTACGTCCTCAACATCTCCGTCCAACAAACCTTTGACTCAGAGCCCTACTCCTACTCCACCATCATCGTCGGCCTCCTCTACATCCCAAACTCACTAGGCTACTTCCTCGCCTCCCTCTTCGGCGGCAAATGGGTCGATAAAATCATGGCTAGAGAAGCTAAGAAGGCTAATCGCTACGATGAGCACGGCCACTTGATCTACCGCCCTGAAGACCGCTTGAGGGAAAACGCATGGTTGGGCGCCATCATGTTTCCTCTAGCGCTCATCTGGTATGGCTGGTCTGCTCGCTACGGCACTTTCTGGTTCGTCCCTATGCTCGCCAACTTCTTCTTTGGCATTGGCAGTATGTTGATCTTTGCTGTCGTCACTACTATGCTTACGGAATTCATGCCTAACAAAGCTAGTCATGGTATTGCGTTGAACAACTTTGTGCGCAATATCTTTTCTTGCGTGGGTAGTTTGGTGGCTAGTCCGTTGATTGATTGGTGTGGGGATGGGTGGTTGTTTACGGTTATTGGGGTGTGGTGTTTGGTTTCTGGTGTCCTTGTTATTTGGAGTATGAGGAGGTTTGGAGAGGGGTGGAGGGTTAGGGCTGCTGAATTGATGGTTTGAGGTCCTTGGAACAAGATTGCTTTTCATGTGTCTGCGAATTAGCGTTGCTGTTGCTGGAGTTTGGACAATGATAGGTTTTTGCATATTGATGAGTGGTGGTTCATACATCCTAGATCAGATTTATGTTGACTACCTCTTCTGATACTTTACTGAGTGAGTTCTACCACCTGCCTCAATCAGTGTATTCCACTCGCCCCTTCTCACATAGCTTGAAGCCATGCTTGTTACTGCCAAGGTTGATCGAGCCATATTCATGATACTATCGTCATGCATGATCCTTGAACAAGAAACTCCATATCCATGAAGCAAGTCAGAAGACTCGAAGTTGATGAGAGAGAAAAATTGTATTTTCGAGGACATGCCCTTTCCATCTAAACCCATCAGCTCGCATAAAGACGCCAACAAAATATCCTAATCAACCTCCCTCCTCTCCCTCTAATCATCAAACGAAGTCTTCTTACCCGCCGCCTCAACAATAGCAGCAGAAGCTCTAGGCGCATTCGCCAACGCATTACCAGGCCTAATCTTTCTAGCATCAAACTTCTTTCTGCGCATCTCTTGTCTCGCATCCGCATCACCCTTGGGTCTGGATCTCCTTTGAGGTTTCTCTTCGCCGTCAACTTCGGTGATGGGTGCGCCGTTGTTGTCCGAGATGTGGGTTTCGGAGGCTGGGCGGTCTTTGCCGAAGCGCTTCTTGTAGCGTGTGCTGGCGTCTTCGGCGAATTCGCAGCGTAGAGGGCGGCCGTGGAGACGGTTGATGAACCATTTGCGTTTGTTTTGCTTCTTGGGCTTTTTTGTCTTGGTTGTCTTCTTCTTCTCGGTGGCTTCTTCGTTGTCGGAGTCGCTGTCGGAGTCTGATCCTGAGGCTTTTGTCTCTTCTACTTCTTCCTCTTCTTCCTCCTCATCATCGCTGGCATCGTCAAACTTCCAGATGAAGCCACGGACAGCAGACTCTGCGGCTTCGAGCTCAGCAAAGCGTACCCAAGCGTAACCCTTGCACTTTCCGGTATCTTGGAAAGTGGCCATAAACACATCTTCCAACTCTCCAGCCTGCGAAAAGTGTGTTTCCAAATCATCTCTGGTGACGTCGAAGTTGAGGTTTCCGACAAAGACACGCTTGCTAGGGGGCATGATGGGCTTGCCATTGGGACCGATTTTCTTGGCCGTTGCATCTCCTGCTGCTGCGGCTTCGCTCGAGTCTGCATTTCCAGCCAGAGCATTGACAGTGGCTGTTGCTTGAGCAGGGCGGCCTTCGAAACTCTTTGCATTCTTGATCAGGACTTTGCGGCCGCTGACCAGCGTCTCGGACATGGCGATGGCTTTGTTGAGGGACTCCTCTGTAGCAAAGTCGACGTAGGCGAAACCCTTGTTCGAGGGCTTGGTGCGACCAGGCTGAGCAGGGCCTTGAGGAACAGGCATATTCAAACGCGTAATCTCGGCATCGGGGATCTGAGCCTGGCGTGTGAAAAACACACGCAACATATCCTTGTCGACAGCAAAAGCCAAGTTTCCAATCCAGATACCGTAATCACTGCGTTTCTTTTCTCCATCTGCGGCAGCGGCTGCGGCGGCGACGGCGGCAGCAGCACCTTCAGGATCTTCCTTTGCTCTTTTTGCGGCCTTTTTGGCTTCACGCATTGCCTTTTTCGAGGGAGGTTCGGGGGCGTTGACGTCGACTTCGATTTCATCTTCGGGGAGGACGGCGCGCTTGCGCTTCTTTGTCTTTTCGACTTTGCTGACTTTGGGGGTGGTAGTCTCGGCATCTGAGGATGCGTTTGAGCTTGCGCTCGGGCTGGGGTCGCGTGTTTTGCCCATGGTTGTATGTTTGTGTAGTGTGTATCGTGCAAGTTTGAACTTCGGCCAGCGAGGCTTTTTTTTTGCTCTCTGATTATTTTAGCACGACGGGAAAGTCTGGGGTTTGGCAAAGTGTGGGGGGAAAGATGCCAAGATGAATCACATTGTCGGACATCGGGAATGCCGCGTGGTGCCATGAGTCGTGGGGCGTCATGCAAGCGCGACTGCTCCGACAAGGAAGAGAGACCAAGAGCTGCGAAAGACGCAACACAGCAGCCTCACACCAACCGAACGCACCTTCCCTGCTTTTGTTAGAGACACCGGGTCAACGCTCCTTCCCTACCATCATCCATACAAAAGCAACAAACATGTCAGACCAATCATACGACAATATTCCCCGCGCTGCATCACCATCATCCTCGGACGATTTGGACTCCCTCCCCTCCACCTCGGCCAGCACAACCTCCATGTCGCCCTCGGAAGAAGAATGGCAGTCTGACGCTGAGAAAGAATGGAAAGAGTCATTGCAACAGCTGGAGTTGTTGCTCACAATGGTGTTGGTGCCCTACTTGGGCAAGTACTTTGGCCGTAAAGCTGCCTATTGGGGTGAGTTGTTGAAGTGCTGTCTACTGATGCAGAGGTGCTAATGCAGAATCCATAGGATGGACGAAATACATGGAGTGGAAATACCCTGTGCATATTGAAATCACGAATCCTGGTCTCTTCAAGGGCATCGGTGCTGTCGAAGCTGCTGCCTCGCTGTGAGAGGTGGGCGATGAAAGACACATGGAAAGAAACAACACGGAGAGTGGCTTCCGATGCCGCCTCGCTGCCAATGAAAGCTGTCGTTGGCTTTGGACTTGAAACGACAACTCTGCGAGAAGCTCTGATGGATAACGTCTGCAAACGCATTGGAGTTCCACCACTCGCCAAGCTACTCTGTTCAATCATACAGCACGGATCCTTGTCCACTACAAGATGCTGAGAGGAAGACCCGCAGGCTATGGGCCGCATTGAACCCTGTCAGCGCGAGGGCGACATATCGCGAAGGGCGATGTCGACGTTTGCTGAGGTTGAGGGTGGCTTTGATATAATTGGTTGCATCAAGGAGCACATGGTTCGGAATGTGTAGGATAGAAGCACGGGTACACGAGCAGAAAATGTTGAGGATTGATTTTGCATTCAGCAAAGAAACATTCTAGAGACAACCAGATGTAGTGCTGTCCCTTCTATCTACGGTGTAGATGAAAGTAATGACAAAGGAGAAATGATCCAAAATATTCAAAGAAACGCCAGATTACTTTTCAACTTAGATGTCAACCATCTCCGTATCTTCGTCTTTTTCCCCATCGTCACCATCAACAACACCGTCGTGCAAAACATCAAAGAACAAAAACGCTATCAAAAATAAAACAAATCGTTTATCGAGCTCACCCTCGTCGTGCTAAGCAGCCAGCAACACAGCCCGTGAAGCAGACAGAGACGTGCAATCTCCATCGTAGCTTCTACAAGACGTCGGTGTCGACATAGCTTGCACGAATGCGCTAGCCATAGCCCGCCAAGTCATGCAAACCTGGGCCACCAACACGGCAGCCGCAACCTTGGTCTCATCGAGACCAAGGCTTGCAGAGGTTGCAGGAGCAATGGCTTGTCCGGGCGATCGCTTGCGACGATGTCGCAGAGGCTCAGAGGGCGTCGCTGCTGCTTGAAGTGCTGCAGTCCCGCTACTGACAAGAGCCTCGGACTCCGTGGAGTGCGCCTTGGCCTGCGTGGCCGAGGTTGGCTTCCTGGAGTCCTTGTCATGGGCGATCGCATCGGAGGGCGTGGATGGCGTGCCGGCTGCGGCAGATAGTCCGCCATGTAGGTCTGGACTGGCAGCCTGAGGTCGTGATCGTGGACTGTCGGGTCCAGTGCGAATTGTACTCGTGGATGACGATGAGCTGGTCGAGTCTGCAGACAGACTGGATGGTCGGGCGGCTGAGGCTGCTTCTCCACTAGCAGCAATGCTATCTTGGCGCACACTTTCGGAGGCAGCGACCTGTAGCTTCGTCGTCCTTTCGATTCCGTGACTGCTGACCTCAGCAGTCGGGGCGGTTACTTGAGCAGATGCACTGGAAGAAATTGGTGATAGTCCTGCAGAAGCACCGGGCGAGGAGGGTGAAATTCCTGCAGATGATCTAGCAGGTAGGATCGTTCTAGCCGTCCTCTGGAGTCCGGCTTCGAGAGACGTAGCTGATTGGGTGTTAGCAACATTCTCATAGATAGTATGAAGACCAAGGCGATGTTTACCAATGCTGTCGCTTCCGCTTGTGTTCCCGATATATCGGTCTCCCGACTTGGGAGACGTAGCATTGGTTTCATTTACTACATGTCGTAGTCCTGCACCAGCTTGATCATAGGCTTCTTGTTGTGACATCGTTTGGCTTGGTCCAATGACCAGGCCATCGCTAGCAATGCTGCCACCAGTGCCACGGAGTTGTGGTATATCAGGGCGACTGGCATTCGCGGTTAATCCATGAGCCTGTGGAACTAGTTGTGGCGCCATCTCGGCACCGCCAGCAAGCATGGTCGAGTCCTTGGATGCCGAGCCGCTGAGAAGAGAAGATTGAGTTCCGGTAAGAGTTGCCAAAGAAGAGTACGTGTTACGCAGTTGAGAAGGCGACATGTTGCCGCCTGGAGATGAGAGACCCATAAAGGCAGTTTGCTCCTTGCCGTCGAGTCCGTCGGCAGTGGAGAAGGCTGTACGAGAGAAGTCTGAGAACGTGCGCCAAGTGCGAGTAGGCGTTTGCGTAGCAGTCGGTGATTCTGAAGCCTGTATTTGTTCCGCCGGCTCGTGAATTAGCTCCAGTTGTGGTGTCGGTTGTGGTGAAAGTAGGCCGGTAGACGTGGGGAAGAGTGCTTGTTGGTAGGAAGGCGATGTTTGAGCAAGTAGTGGAGTGTCGATAAGAGTCCAGTCAGCAGTATCGCTCCACGGCCAGGTAGTCTGCTGAGGAGCTTGAGAGATCGTAGCATTGTCGAAGATGAAGTCGTCAGTGATAGGAAGCTCGCTGAACATGTTCTGGTTGAGGAACATGAAGGGATCTTCGTCGACGATGGAAGGTTCTGTGGGTTGGAACATTGCTTTCTCCATCTGTGCCACGCACGCCGAGTTGATGTTCGATATCGGTGCCTTTGTTTTGGTGACCTTGGAAGAGCGAACCTTCTCCATTTCTGGTTGGTTGTGAGAGCACTTTCGCTTACGCTTGCTGCACGAATCGCAAGCTTTCACGATACGACGCTTACGGTACTCGAGCTTTTCAGACTCGGTCATTTTTCTGCGTACGCGAGTCTTGGGCTGAGAAGTTGATGACAAGCTGAAGACACCGGTCATCTCTTCGAGTCCAGGCTTGGCCTTTTGAGTAGAGCTAGATTGAGACGATGAGTTCTGACGGCTCATTGTGGGAGCTTGGTAAGAGGACATTGATGCAGGAGTGGCCAGGTTGTAGAGATCAGGGCTGCTGAGAGTAGAGGCAGTGGAGTCCATGGAGGGCCACCAGGGAGATTCGTTGGAAACATCGTAAGACAGATCGGCTTCCATGGGAATGATGGGAGTTGTCATCTGGTTTTGTTCCTCTGTAAGTTCTTGCTTGAGAAACTCAATGACTGCATTTCTCATGCGGTCCGAATGGGTCTTGACGTGAGGGTAGGCGGTCTTCAAGGCGACTGGACTTCATTAGCTATGTCAACGCGGTTTGATATATGCTTGTTATTACAGAAGAGTTCATCGGAACCCTTAGGAGGGCAGAACTCGAGAGCGGTGGGGTCGGCTTGTTCACCTGAGCGGTAGATGAAGTAGCCAACCATGGGTATTTGGGTAGACATTTCCATTGTTAGGGAATAAGGATTTTGAACGAGGTTTGAGAATGAAGAAATTTTGATTTCTCTTTTGGAAAGTAGAGGTAAGGTGAGTAGAGAGAGTCTCGCAATTTGCGGATGATATAGTGGCTATCAAGGCAGCGGTTTTGCGGTTGAGGTCGCTTCTAGTGACAAGACCACACCGTGTGTTTACGGGTGGTGAGCGAGACTGTCGAAAAGAATGATAGGAGACAAAAGACCAAGAGACTCGAGTCTGGACACAAGCTGGGTAAATACCGTCAGATGGGAGGCCTCCCGGTCGAGTCACCGAAGAGGAGCTAAGCCTTCGTATCCATCCTTCGAGCGGGAAATTGGCCAATCAAGAGCAAGCCATCGCGGTGTCCTCAAATAGGAATAGTCTCCTCCAGAAAGTGGGATGAGATCCGAGTACCCCCAGTGCTGACCGCCCCCCTTTCAACGGGTGTGAGAGCAGCGATCGAGGCTGAGTAGCAGGGGGCGTCTTTAGCATTCCAGACCAATCGTGTCAAAGTGTGGGGTACCGTTGGCTCGAGGCTGACTCACTCGAGGGGAAACCAATTGAATGCACAGCTTTCTACTCTACAGCTGCCGCGTAAATTAGACAGACTGCGCCTTTTGATTGATTATCAGACCATGCCGAAAGGATTTGCGGATGACTTCTCGTCTGCGAATGATAGGATTCCGTTGCATGATGTACATCGACCCGAGACGCGACAGATTGAGAACTGGCGGAGCGCGTCGTGCATACCAAGAACACGAACTCACAGGAAGCAAGTCGCTCTCTCGTAGACGAGGAACAAACGGCGAGCACAGCGGGGCAGGTCAGGATATCGATCGTGTCTTGCAGCCAAGGACTGTAACCGCCGACGCTGATGGCAGCGCTTGCGGTAGTGGGGCATTGCTCCAATCGCATCGTGTAGCGACATGCAGCATGCTCACAAGGCTATGAGGTAGGGAACATTTAATAATCCAAGGCGGCCGTCAAACTGCGGCCTCTACGTAACTGTCTCTTTCGTTTCTGTCTCTGCTCTCAGAATCGCGTTGGATTTAGCTGTGCTTGAATTGATCTCGACTCTGTGCTGGGAGCTGGATTGGGAAGGAGCAATCGCAGAAGGAGGACAGCCATTCTTACCTTCGATCAGGCTACTCGTTCATCATGTCAAACAACCATGCCCAATACTTTCCTCGTAAGCCATCATCAATAGCACAACCCGATATGGGCATCACTGACAATCAACTTCCCCTAGCTCCTCCTCAAGGTAAACACATCTGCCTTTTGTCTGTGGCATCATCTGACAGAAGATTCTGTAGAGCAGCAGAGCTATTTTGCTCCTCCAGTCTCACATACACCTCCAGCCAACACGCAGCAGTATCCACCTCTACCGGCTGCCGACCGACACCATAGCCTAGGAGGCGCATCCTACTCACCAGCTCCCCAATCACATCTGTCATCACAACAGCACTTCGCTCCTCCACCAGACACCAATCGCTTCTCGTACAGTGCTGCCCCACAACCTATCCAGACCCAATTCGTATCCCCGCCGTCATCACCTCCTCCACCTGCGGGCAACATTGGTGCACACGAACACGAGGAAAGTCCCGTCTCGCCTCAGCAACAAGCCCTACCTTATTATCCTGGTCCTCCTCAAGATCTTCAGCCCATCGCCGAGAAAGCAAAAGAGCCCGCAAGACCACCCTTGAATACCTCGATGACGAGCAATCTGCCTGGAGGTGCTCCTCCTCAGACACACTTTATTGGAGCAGGCACAACCGTCGACGATGTGGGCACTTTTAATGGAGGAAGTTACAGAATCAGCCACAGAGACACAAACACCATCCTCACCCTTCAACTAGCCATGGGTTGTCCTCTAACCGTCAGACCAGGAGCCATGATTGCCATGTCCGCGACCATGTCTTTGCAAGGTGCGATTAAGTTCTCCTTCAAGAAACTGGTCGCTGGTGGTCATATGGCCCAATCTACGTATACTGGTCCTGGTGAACTCTTGCTCGCTCCGCCGTCTCTTGGCGATATCACCAACATCAGACTTACCGGACAAGAGACTTGGAATGTGGGCAAGGATGCCTTCCTGGCTTGTACTCAGGGTGAGTGGGTCGATGCTCTGCCGATGTCACCTCTTACTGACACGATTCACAGGTGTTATCAAGGACTACAAAGCTCAAGGTCTGAGCAAAGCCATGTTCTCGGGTGAAGGCTTCTTCGTCTACAAAGTGTCCGGCATAGGCATCTTGTGGATCAGTAGCTTGGGAGCAATCATCCGAAAAGATGTGAGTTCATGTTGTGGCTCTTACAATCCAGGACGTGTTTCTGACCAAAACAGCTTCAAGAAGGTGAAAAGTACATCATCGACAACGGCCACCTGGTTGCGTGGAACGCCAAGTACGTGCTGGAACGTGTTGCGAGTGGCGGAATAATATCCAATCTAAGTGCCAGCGAGGGCTTAGTCTGCAAGTTCACAGGTCCAGGGTATGTAACCCTCCTCCCAATCCGGTTCACTGCTGACTCTGTCTAGCACTGTCTTTATGCAAACTCGCAACCCTGTGGAGTTTGCGACCTGGCTGTCAACTGAGGGCAGAGTAAAGGGATAGAGTCCTCGTAGGTGGGCTTTCTTTGGGAAGGCATCATTCTTCACGACTCTAGGGGCACTGAAAATAGGAGTTTTTGGGAAGATGATCCTCATTTGAGATTCTCGAGTTGAGCTCAGCGCTGGACTCGAAATTCCCAAGTCATCATGTAGCTGGAGTCACCCTGACTATGATGATCATCCTGGTCTATAGTCCTCCCTGTTAGCCTTATCCACATTAATACCTGTTCGACTATTCTCAAGCGTATGTTCTTTCTATCTGATTA
>Ga0058702_10001127_pt1 | contig 10325 bp, 7 predicted proteins | sample AgamicOrSfe_FD_83781 | JGI IMG/M metagenome (GOLD analysis project Ga0058702, IMG submission 83781) | Agave microbial communities from Guanajuato, Mexico - Or.Sf.e | ecosystem: Host-associated > Plants > Phyllosphere > Phylloplane/Leaf | place: Guanajuato, Mexico | collected 2012-05-30
CGCCAGACCCCGTGTTCGGTGCCGCAGATTGGGGATGGGATGTGAAGCTGGGATGAGATGATGATGGCAGGTGCAGTCTACTGCAGGTGCAGATGCAGGTCGCTAGGTTGAAGGTGCAGGCGCAGAGTAGGCTAGGCTTTCCTCCGACGTTTGCTTATTAAGTCGCCGACGAGCAAATGCCGGCCATGGATACGAAGTCGTCGATAGTGGAGGCTGGATGCTTTGCTTGCAGGCCGGGGATATGCACGACAGGGTTCGGGTAGTCACCGTCGAAGAGTATTTGAGTTATAAGATGTGAGAGGAGTAAGTTGAGTCCTCGCCTGGATCCAGAGGCCCGTGTGCTTGCAAACGATGTGGAGGAGAGCTTTTGGAGACGAAGTGGGTAGAGCGGGGCCACAAGAAAGTGTAAAGATGGATGAGGAGGAGAGGATGAGGTCGTATGGGGCGATGGGGAGTAAGGTGATGTGGTGAGAACAAGAAAGCGTGTGTCTTCGGTGGCAGTATGCAGTGAATTGGAGACTTGGAGAGGAGTATATGTCCGATTGCTGACTCTTTGTCTCTTACTGCAGGAGGAGGTGCTCACGTAGCTGCAGGATATCCGACTCAAGCAACCCAGGTCGTCTGTGGTTGCGATGGAGTCCACCAGCAGTATAATCAAGCCGAGCCCACTTACCTTTCTGTCGACTCAGTGTAGTTTCCAGATACCAACTAGCGATGTGATCTAGCACTACTCGGCGTATGGACCCTGCGGCCGAAGTAGAGGATCGAATGCCCACTCCACCACACTACTACAGCCTGACGATGTTGACACACACGCTGTAGCGAAACAGTAGCAGCTAACCAGCTAGATTGCCAGCAGTCCTAAGCCGAGTCAGGCAAGGCCAGTTTGCCAGTAACAAAAACGTGAGCGGTTAATGCAGTGTGGGTGGGGCATTGATGTGAGAGTCTGATAGCCAGCTACTGTAGCCCACGGAGACCTGTTGACTTGTATACTGTGATAGCAGTTTGAAGACGACACCTCCGCTCCCAATTCTGTTCTGGGCCGCTTGGCTAGTGACGACAGTATGATGTGAAAGTGAAAGTGTGATGATTATTGTGTATTACGCTTTACCCTCGGCCGTCTCGGCGTACAGTTTAGCAAGCAAACAAGCGACCGCTTGACGGCGAAAGGCGGAAACTGAACGTGAAAAGAAGAGATGAGCCTCCAGCTGAGCCTGCAAGAAATCTGACACGCCACCCTCGCCCTCCCGTCCCGTCGCAAAATCCGCCAGATCGGACGGGTATGAGGGCAGCGATTCGATCCACCACTTGGCTTCTCACCTGCAACAAGGGACACTTGAACACTTCTGATCACAGACTGTCCGTCACCACGCCTCACCACTTCCCACCACTACCGCCAGCGCAATCACGCTCGCAGCGACTAGCACACTCACGCCCAACCTCTTTGCCTTTCCCTGCTTGCTGCGGTGCGCAAGTGCCTCACTAGTCGGACCGTTTCTGATTAGCAGAGGGCAGTAGCACGCAAAACTAGAACGGTGGCTTGCCACGCTTGCGTAGTTGACAGATTATGCTGGATTCGATCTAGAGCTTGCGTTACTTGTGTAACACGGACGATGGGCGATCGATATCGACGCTACGGAGTTTGATACGTGTGTGTGTGTCCCAGACAGGAGGGCAAAGTGAGGGGTGGAGGGGTGCGGCGGGAGGAGTGGGAGGAGTGGGAGAAGTCGGAAGTTGGGACGAGAGTTTTTTGGTTTGCACGATTCAGTGAGTGGTGGCTTGTGTGCCTAACCCAGGCCCCATTGTCCCCTGGTCCCCTTTCCGTCCCACACAAGCATCTAGGCTCTGTCAGTATATGCCGTTCTGCCATATTTTTCAACCACCTCTCCCCTCCCCCTCTTTCGTTCCCTCTGTACATACTCCCGACTCCTCTCGTTCGAGTCGTTGCCCTTCCCGTCTCCGTTACATGTCGCTATCATTGCGCGATTAGCGCCGAACTCTGACCAAAAGCATATCGCAGAGGCATGAATACAGATGGGATCAAAGATAAGACGTAATCAAAGGGCACAAATGCTTGAGGGGTTCGGGTCAGATGATCCGGCATGGCACTACGATGCTGTTGACGTGATGGATGGCCTGATGAGGCAGAATGCCGCGTGAAGTGCGATATGATCGCTGGAGAGAGCGCATAGACAGAGATTTTCCTAGATGCAACTACCCGTGACGATGCGCTCCCTTGTGGCTCGGCTCGGTGGCTGCATACTGCTTCTTTGTCATCTCGTTGAGTGTAGCCAGTGTAGCCACGACCACCACGGGCATGCTCTATCGTGGTTGTATGACTAAACAGCTCGCTGTTCGCCTGACTCTCTAGCGCGATAGCGACTCTTTCTCCAGCCCCCAGAAGCCCGATGATCGCGAGAGTCATGAACTCATGAAGCCATTGCTCGTCGCACTGAATCGCACACAAGTTGACAGAACTTGTCACAGGTTTTTACTTTGTAGCCATTGTCACGACAAGGGACACCCGGAAGGTTGTTACCTATCGTCTCGCCCCTCAATATCGCTCTGTGCTGCCAACTTGCCTGACTCTCGTTGCATCGATACAGATCAGTAGGGATCAGCTGTCAATCAGGGTCGAACCATTTGTCACTAGCCTGATGATGAATACAGACTCTCTTGCACACGTGGCACCAGTCGTCGTGAGGACGTAATAGCATCGTTGAAGTGTATTGAATACTCGGCACATGATACAGCGAGCGATATACTGCACAGTAATGCAAACCCTCCATAATGCAAAGTATCAACGTACCTCTACTAGGACGAAAAGAAAAGCTCGTGTGATGCCGAGTCCTCGCCGTGTTCACGCCGCGCCAGCGCCGGGTTAGTTTGAAGGATTCTGCGATGTGACGAGGCGTGCATGCTGAAGGATTCGTGAGCGCATAAAGCTACTGCGCTTCCTCCTGCGAGGCTGCGATGTGCATAAACTCAATTGGATCGCCGCATCACCTGAGTTTGGGATGAGATTTAGTGATCAGAGATGATTTGAGTTAAATCCTTGTCGATTGATAGAATTGAATGAGCACGCGGGGGATGTGACAATGGGGTAGGAGGACGCTGATCTCCTCGTGATGAAATTGGCAGCAGGCATGCTGCGCCGATCGCTGGGTGTGAATGATCCCGGCTAAGTTGGAGCTTGCCGCCATGCAATTTAAATTCATCATCATGGTGGCCTGTGCTGTTGTTGATCATACTGCCGATACGATCGTCTCAAGTAGTAGGTAGTGAGAAAGACTACTGCGTCGATTGTTGAGCTGTTAGTTGATACAATAGGATACTAAGCTGCAGGAAATGTAGTAGTCAACCCCAGCCAATGGGCCCCACCGCCGGGCATTGTGCCAATGGTCATGACCATGAGACCAACGTGATACCAGCACAATGGTAGTTTTACCTAAGGACACAGTTGTCAAATAATAGTAAATGACAGAGAGGCTGGAGCGGAATCTAGAGGGCCCGACAGACGAAAGTGTGTGAACTTACATTACGCTGGAACAAGACCAGACCGTCCGAAACTTCAAAGATGCGTGATTCATGATAGAAGGTATTTGACATCATCCTTTGTCCTGTCACCGAATGACTCGGAAGCGGAAGAGGCGACTGGTAGATGTAGGCAATGTGACCGGTGGGGTGTTTCACACAGGCATGTAGTATACCATCTCTCCTTGGCTGTTTCTGAAGCCACAAAGCCGGAAAAGTTGTTAGCTGTTAGTCTTCAGAAATGACTTGTAATAGGCATATCTTTCTTGCGCCATACTGAGTTACCACTGTCACACGAGTCTCATGTCTGTCGTAGATCATGGGACGGCAATAGATTGCAGGCACTGCATAGCATCAAGATCGACTGTGCCTGCCTGTCGGATGCACAGGCCGACTTTGCCGTGTTGTCCGTCGTTTTGCAAACACACACCACAGGCCGGGTTTGCCTTTCCGCTGATATGTCCAAAGTGCCAGACAAGTAGTGCATGCGGCGGGTATACAAGGTACAACCGTACAAGGTACAAGGTACAAGGGTAGTATGACAAACCGTGGGGAGTTGCGGAATGCCCGCGGCTGGGGCTATGGTTTATCTTGCCGTTTTGAAGGTTTGATGGATATGGTCTCCCCTGCGATCCGTGCGCCAATGTCAACAAAGTTATTTCAGCCCACTCCAGATTTTGATAGAAATGCACTGACCTCTTGTCATGCTCGACTGGAATCACACGGTTTGTCACTATCACTGTCACACGGTAGACCCGAGAAGGTCGTTGCAGTGCCACAGACAGCATATGTATGGTATGACATGGCTCGAGATACTGCTCTAGTGTCGAATCTCGATGACCTGCGCATAGAGAGCTTGCCTCGGCCAGCGATGTGACGTTCCATTCTTGACGAGTCTGTCAAGCCAGACCATTGGCGTGGGTAAGGTATGATAAGGATCGTCCACAGTTGCGATACCTCCCAATCTGAACTTGCGCAATCGTCGTTGGATCCGTTTTTGTGGAACTTACGTTCCATCTTGCTCCGCCATCAAAAGCTAGTTGCGCAATAGCGGATCTCCCCGTTAAGCTTAGCTAGTCACCATGGTCTGGTGACGGGATGGCGTGTGCAGGGTCCTGCCAGCGCCCACTATGTAGCTGCCTATTGACATCGAGCCATCGAGCCGAACTCAATCGACCAGATACTTTGCGAGCCTCGCCGGATGTGAGATAGCTAGCATTCTCTTCAAACATCGACTAACAAGTGACACACTGCAGGACTTCTGGGGGTCTGCTTTTCTGCTCACCCCTGCTGAGTGACCTGGAAGGCGATCATCCCTCGGACCGATTGTTGAGATCGAGGTGTAGAAGGTGTCTGAGTGCGTATCAGCTTGTCAGCCACGGTGGCTAGATTGCTACACGTTCCCCGGCTTAACCTCTCAATAGCGAGCACTAGTATTTGGGTGGGAGATTGCGTCGTCTTTAGCGCCTCTGTAGCACCATTATACCCTGCAGACAAGCGATGTACGAGTACACCTCATGCTTCTCATGCAGGATTTGAGAGTAGTTACCACGGGACATCCCCCGGGAATAACAATCAATTTCGACGGCAGCAATAATATTCTTAATTATTTTGCCGGAGCTGATGGCTTGGTCCAGATCTATGGCAGCTTGTTTTGTGAAATGAAGCCGGACACGTGGAAGGGTTCATGGTAAGCTGTCAGGATCTAGATCCGGCCATCTTCAATGTTTGACATCCTGAATGCAGTCGAGAGACATCTCACTATCCGAGGCTGAAGCCTTGCGGCACTCGAAGACCACATTCAGCCGTGAGTAGTGGTATATCGCCGGAAGGCATTGCCGCATTCACGGCAATCAGTTCTGATGCTCGAGGTCGCTTAGATGCCTGTAGCCGAGACGTGGTTTTGTATTGCTTTGCGCACTCCTCCAGAAGATATTGACAATGGCCTAAGTGATTATGGCGTGGCATCGTGATCCTCCATAAACAGGGGACATCTTGGTGTGCTAGTCAACATAATGGCATCCTGAAAGCCCTGTTGATATCGAAGGCAAAGTACCTGGTGTTATCCCGTTGCAGTACTGCTGTATTTAGAGATCATACCCAGCTGAAGGTTGGTCTCAAGTCGTTGTCAAGCAGGGGTCATTCATTTTCGAAGACGATCGATGCACCTTTTGCTCCGGGTTGCTGTGGCCATGACCAACAGCGTCAACGACAGTGTCGAGCGATCAGAAACCAGTGTCGGTAGTGTGCATTGTATTCAAATCAACCATAACTCTCCGTTGCGAAGAAGTGTTCCATCGAGTGTGGTTCTCAGCGCTGAGGCCAGAGTTGAAGTTTGATTGACTTGAGGATGTTATCGAGCCACAGCTTGTTTGACTGAGGTGTCAAAGTGCCAAGAAGATCAGAGACTGTGAGTTGTCGTTGTCATTATTTAGCAGATGAGGCGATGGGGGATGGATTGTGGTTAGAGATGATGAGCAAACGGAAGGAAGAAACGACGTTGAAGATGAAACACAGGGTAAGTTTCGTGTCGAAACTTGACTGACACTTCAACCTCAAACCGTGCCCATTTCAGGATGCAGAAATATGGGCTTCTTGCATTGGTCATTAGTTACACATGTACAGCTCAACCACGACCTCTCCTCGGTGGCCGCGCGTTCTTGTCTCTTCGCTGCTGCTTCTGCACTCTTTGCTTGCGGATGTCGTCCACGCCTCTGAGCTCACTGCGAGGTTTGCCACCTCTTCCCCCTCGTCCACTGGCAGCACCAAAACCACTACCACCGCGCCCTGCTCCTCTACCTCCTCTACCTCCTCCACCTCCCTCACCACCCTTGCCTCCTCCAGTACTCGCACCGTCCCCATCCCCAGTGTCCGCGCCCTTTCGCTTCTCGTCAAGCTTTCGCTTCTTGACAAAGTAATCGTCCCTGTACTTATCCGGTGCCTTAGCCTCCTTCTCCTTGTGATGCATGAACTTCCCACTGCCTCTCCCAACAGCCACTTGGCTGCCACCTCTTCCCATACCTCCCCTGGCGCCACCACGACCGCCTGAACCCTCCTTCTCCCGATCTCCAACCCTCGGTAGCCGATCAATACGGTTCCGGCGCTTCCAGTCCTCGAAGCGACCACTTCGGAAGCTTGCCGCAATCTTGACACCACTTTCACCCTTAACCATCTTAGCGCCACGACTACCATCCACGTCGTTAGAACGAGCCACATAGTTCTTGCTCTTCTTGTCCCAGCGCATTTGACTGGGCCGTGATGCCATGGCAAAGGATGCATTGTCATCGGCTGTCAGATCCATCGTGGCGGATGACGCGGCTGTGGCGAAATGTCTGGTACTGTGGTTGGTGGAGGAGTCAAGAGCGTAGCCACGGTCTTCTGCTGCATTTGAATTTCGTGGTGCGTAGGTGAGAAACTCGGGATCAGCGTAGGGATTAGCGCGGCCAGCGGATGAGGAGAAAGCATTATCAAGATCGGAGGCATCAGAGGCTGCATCGTCGTTGTCTTCTTCTTCTTCGAGGATCTCGACCTCGTCTTCATCTGCTTGTGACAGAGACTCGAAGGCTTGTAGTGTGGATGTGTCGTCATTCCCAATGTCTTCAGTATCGGCTTCTGCATGCTGTGCTTTAGCAGCGTTTGTTTTTCTTATCTTCTCTCTTCGTTTCTTGATGATTTCAGCTGTTTCACTTGCTTCGCCTTTCTTGCCTATCTCGAAGACAGTTTCATCTGGCCTGAAGCCGCTGATTGTCTTGAGCATCGCCTCCTTTGCCGTATCCGCGCGCGTCTTCTCGTCATCGTACAGCAAATTTGGACTGTTGAAGTCTTGACTGGCAGACACACTCTTCGCTCGCTTTGCACTTTCTGCAGACGCCGAGTTTCGTGTACGTTGGTACAGCTTCTCACCCTTTTTGGCAACACTTTGCAGCAAGGCCAGGTCCTCATCATTCGTCAATAGTTGATTGACCCATTCAGTACATCGCTCCAGTTTTGACCTCGGAATGCTGCCGACGACAAGATCGTCTGCAAAGCTTGCGCTGACTCCTTGATTGCGCCCCATGACTAGGCGCTTGCCCATGAACAGTTGTAATTCCAGCAGATATGGCACGTCCGAGTCCTGTACAAAGTTGTAGCTCCAGCCTTTCTTACCTGCGCGTGCTGTGCGTCCAACACGATGTATGAAAATTTTTGGCTGAGAAGGGAAGTCGTAATTGACAACATTAGCCAGCAGAGGTATGTCAATACCACGAGCAGCAACATCAGTTACCACGAGGATATTAGTCTGGCCATGGCGAAAACGGTCTACTTGATCACGACGTGCAGTCTGGTCCAGCGTACCATAGACGTAAGATACAGCGAAACCTGCCGACTTCAAAAGCGCGCTGAGGTATTCAACGTGATGTTTTGTGGCAGCAAACACGATAGTCGAGTGAGCTGTCGGCGTATCACTGTTTGGATTGACACCTGAGCCTTGCTGATCACGCTTCCTTTTCTTAGTATTTGCACCACTTGCTTTCGGCTGCGACGCCTCCAGCTCGTCGGCTCGCGGTATCTTGATGACATCTTGTAGTATGTGTACCAGTGCACCTTCTTTGTCAGAGCTCTTCAGTGTCAAGATAACACTTGAAAGATCAGGCGAGATTTTACTCTCTGCATCGAGGCGAACGAGACTTGGCTCTTGGAGACCTGCCTTGGCAAATTCGACCAGCGATCTTGGCAATGTGGCGGAGAAGAGCAGGGTTTGTCGTGACGGAGGCAATTTATGCAGGATCTCTGTCAACTGCACGGCGAATCCTTGTTCGAACAGTCGATCTGCCTCGTCGAAGACGACGTATTTGATAGATGACAGGTCTAGGTTCATTTCGACTTGAAGGTGAAGGAATCGTCCTGGAGTCGCAATAATGATATCAGGGTTGGACGTCATTTGGGAGAATTGTTCTTCAAAGCTTTCCCCTCCTACCAGCAAGACTGTCCGTAAATCTGTACCACGACCGAACTCTTTGATGGCTTTGAGAGTCTGCAGAGCAAGTTCTCGTGAAGGAGACATGACAATGGCACGAGAACCAACTTGTACACTGTGTGCCTTGAGCTTTTCTACCATGGGTATCACGAATGCGGCAGTCTTTCCTGAACCCGTACGAGCCATGCCAACGACATCTTGACCGTCGAGGATCATGGGTATCGTCTTCCTCTGGATGGGCGTGGGAACAGAGAATCCTTTCCGCGTAACAGCCTTTAGAAGTGCTGGATTTAAGCCCATAGACTGGAATGCACCACGTTTCTTTCCAGGCTTCGCAGCCGCCGCAGCCGCAGCTCTATTAGCCTTTGCTTGCTGGGTCGCAATGAATGCTTCATCGCCCTCTTCATCACTATCTGCTAGTATGTCCTTCTGTGCATCACCTGGAGTCACGTGTGCTGCATGAGTGTTGCCGCTGAAGTCAAAGACGTCGCCACCATCGTCCCCGGCAAGAGCAGAGGTCAGGTCGAGACCAGACTCCGACAAAGCCGGTGATACTTCACGATGTGGCATTCTGGGTATCTCACGGCGTGTATGAGAATGCTGTCTGCCTTCCAATTGCCTTGCATCGAAAAGTTTAAGAAATTCGTCACGATATCGGAGACGTCTCCGGTCAACCACTACACACGCGTCTTCAGACGCGCCGTGCTTTTCATTTTCGCGACCAAACAACGACATCATGAGTATGTAGCTGAGGGTCTGGTCTTGGACGAAGCTTCCACTAACTAAATATGTAGGCTACGGAGGCAACTACTCAACGACAAGCTATGGAGCACAGGGTGGAGCTAATGGAGGAGGATTCATGGCTGGAGGAGGAAGTCAGCAGGAAGGCGGCGGCAAACAGGTTAGACACTGAAGCATCAAGGGTACCCAGCCTCATGCTCACACATAGCAGGGCTACAGCAAAGATACTCTGCGACCGCTCACGATCAAGCAGATCCTCGAGGCTGATCTTCCACATCCTGATGCAGACTTCAAGGTTGACGGCACGGAGATTACACAAGTGACCTTTGTCGGCCAGATCCGTAACATCTCAACACAAGCAACGAATCACACGTACAGACTAGATGATGGGACAGGCACGGTAGAAGTGAAGCAATGGCTAGACCCCGAGACGTCAAACAACGACTCGAGTGGCGATGCAAACAAGCCAAAGCTAGTTGAAAATGGATATGCTCGAGTTTGGGGTCGACTGAAGGCTTTCAACAACAAGCGTCACGTCGGTGCGCACGTCATTCGACCTGTCACAGACTACAACGAGGTGCAATATCATCTGCTGGAGGCGACAGCTGTGCATCTCTACTTCACGAAAGGACCTCTAGGCGCACAGGCAGATAGTGCAGCGAATGGTGGTCAGGGTCAGCAGGATGGATATGGACAGTCGAATGGTGCCAATGGAGGCGGAGGTGGAAAGCCACTGCCAGCAGGATTATCGGCAAGTGCAAGGAAGATTCACGAATGTTTACGAACTTCGCCGCAGAGCAATGAAGGTCTACATATGCAGGACATCGCAGTGCGGTTGAACTTGGACATGGCGGAGGTGAGCAAGGCGGGAGATGAGCTTCAGCATAATGGCCTCATCTACACGACGGTGGACGACCATACATGGGCTTTGTTGGAGGAGTTCTAGGTCAGCTTAGTGGTATGGTGTCATATGCAGACGGGAAGATTGTAAGAAGCACGAGGCTGCATCCAACATATAGTGCTTCTTCGTTCTCACTGTCGAACCGACCTTGTGAAGTTTGAAGTGTTACCCTCGTTACCACCTTCACATTAC
>Ga0058702_10001128_pt1 | contig 10325 bp, 6 predicted proteins | sample AgamicOrSfe_FD_83781 | JGI IMG/M metagenome (GOLD analysis project Ga0058702, IMG submission 83781) | Agave microbial communities from Guanajuato, Mexico - Or.Sf.e | ecosystem: Host-associated > Plants > Phyllosphere > Phylloplane/Leaf | place: Guanajuato, Mexico | collected 2012-05-30
ATATATACGTATATTCATTCTCAAAAGATGAGCCCGATCCGTAATGGATAGAAAAATTAGATACGGGATTACCAATTTTTATCCCTTCAAAGGATTCATAGAAAGAGAACCTAGGTATTTTACTCATTTCCATCGAAGCTCCTACTTTTTCCGCACCTGCTAAAATCTTTTCTTTTGTAATATACGAATTATGAGGAGCTTTTCTTTCACTTGATCGCTCAAATAATATGCCATCGTATTGCATTCCATTTATATTATCAACTACTCTAGAACTCAGCATTTTTTGAGCATCTGGACTATATCCATGTGCAATATAAAATGCGTCTAGCCCTTTGGCAACGTCAACAAAGTAATCTCTAGCACTTCTAACAGGTCCAAGTTTTTCTGGAATCTCACTTTGGTACACTGCTAAAAATCTTGTCACATTGCCTTCTGCTAACATTTCATAAATGATATCTGCTTTTGCTATTCCCGACTGTGGACGTGCGAGCGGATGATTGTTGATAGTGACTAATACGGGTCTTTGTGTCAATTCTTTTTCTGAGCCAATACCAGTGAAGGGAGCCCTATACGGCAGCACTTCTTCATCCGCTTGTACTTCTACTTCTTCCACTACATCTTCTATGATCTCTTCTACTGGATCTGCTGCTTCTTCTTTACTGGAACAAGCTACGAGAAGTACACTAGCAGCTATTAAAATTCCCCATCGTTTGAACACAACCAACGTCCCCCTACCTCATTAATGCTGGAAATAATACTTGTTTTTTCATCACATCAAAAATTCCTCTTTGCGTAATCCTTACATATGGTAAGTGTGTCGCTTGTAGAAATAACAATGTATAAATCGCATCCCCATGCTTAAATCCTCTATTAGCTAGTTCTTTTTTTAATACTAGCTCTTCTTCTATTAATTCTTCTACTGACTTATTAGAAAGTACTCCGCCTATTGGAAGTTCAATAGAACAAACAACTTGCTCATCTTCTACAATGACTATTCCACCATTCATTTTCTTAACTTCCCGAAAGGCTTGTTGCATACTTTTTTTATTCTTCCCAATTAATATAATATCTCCTGTATTAGAGTACGAAGAAGCGAAGCCCATTAGAGAAGTTGCGAAACCTTTAATAAGTGTGGATACCTTCCACTTCCCTTTACGGTCTAATAACAATAGAAAACTTTCATCGTGATCTTTTGATAGCTCGATGTCGGTTGTATCAAATGAGATGGAATAGGGTTTAGTAATTACATCATTTACCATTTCTATTCCAAACGGTATCGAGAACTGAAAGTCTGCTTCTGATACATCAAACGACAAGTTTAAGTCTGGCATAGGAGACCAGTCAATTGGCTCTAATGTTCTCGTCTTTTGTTGCTCTTTCTTCAACCATACTCCTTTGGATAACACACTTAATGGGACAGGACTTTGCTCATCCTTTAAGAAATTGAGATTTGCAAAACGTCCCGTTGCAATTACGCCATGTAAATTAGACAAATTATAGTATTTCGCCACATTAAAGGATGCCATCAAATATGCATCAATCGGTTTCACTCCTGCATCTAGTGCGACTTGAATGCATTTATCCATAACTCCATCCACATGAAACGAAGGAGTTGCTCCATCTGTCGTCATCATTAAATGATCAAAAATATGAAGATCTTTTTCTAAAATATCCTTTAATAGTTGTGGTAAATCTGGACGTATCGACGAATGACGGAGTGTTACCGCATATCCATGAAGAATACGCCGCTCCACTTCTTCAATGGTCATCGCCTCATGATCTCCATCTGCTCCTAATAAACGCATCCTTGCAAGCGTGCGCTCAGAGGCTCCAGGAAAATGCCCTTCAATTTTCATACCATTTGTCTTTGCTTGCTGCAGCCAATAAAGCATTTGATCATCACCTGAAAGTAAGCGTGGCCAACCTGTCAACTCACCGCCCATTATGACATCATGACGCTTTATCCATTCTCCTACCGTTTTTGAAGTAAACAATTCTTCTTCATTCTCTAACTCCGTTTGAGAATCAAAACGTGCCCACCAATAAAAAGAAAATGGCCTTTTTTGTAGTTCATCTATTAATGAAAACGCTTTCTTATTTTCAAGCATCAAGAAAAAAGTTAAGTTATCTGCGATAAATGTAGTCGTTCCTAATTGAGCAGCATAATCTGCAAAGGTTTGTGGATTATAAAGCTGGAATGGATGTACATGAGGCTCAATATAACCTGGTACAATTTTTTGACCAGTTGCATCATATACCTCTGTTTGGTCGGAAACTAACGGCATTTCAGAACCCGTATAAACAATCCGATCTTTTACAATCCAAATGTTTCCTGTAATCCATTTCTTTAAATGACTATGAAGAAACGTTGCATTAGTAATAACAATGTCTGGTGACTGCATTCCATTGACCACATCGAGCTGATGCCTTATTTCTTCAATCTTCCAAATGGGATATTGCATTCCATCCATTCTCCTTTCTTTTTGTTTACTCATAAAAATAATATTAGCATAGTACTTTAGTAAAGCAAAGTAGCGAATTTTAATTTCATTGAAATATAATGGTAAAGTTAGGAAATAAAGACTTGAAATCCACATGTAAAATCTAACAAAATGGAGTCACAATTCTTTAAGTTAAAAACTATTTCTATCGTTTTCAGTAGACATCGACAGGCTTGAACGTTTATGACTGATTCAATTTTATTTTATCATTACTTGTTTCCTTCTGTAGGCTACTTGCTTTATGTCTTTATATACTGTTGGAAGGATATTTTCACCAAATTAGTTTACTATTTTATAGGATAAATGTGTATATACCACGGAAATCATTACAGGATTATATTTAATTAATAATCAATATTCAAGAGAGGCTTTTATATACTTTCTTTAAAAAAGCAAAGAAAAACATATCGTTTTTCTTTGCCTGTTCATCAATTATTGAAATGTACGCCAGCCAATATCTTTACGATAGAATAGACCATCCCATTCAAAATCAGCTAAACCTTCATATACTTTTTGTTGTGCTTCCTTTAGATTAGACTCGCTCGCTGCCACGAGGATGACACGTCCACCATTAGCTATAAAGTCTTCGTCTTCTACTTTAGTCCCGGCGTGGAAAACATATAATCCTGTGCTAGTTAATGTAGTTAAATCTGGAAGCTTAGCTCCTTTTTTCACGTCAGATGGGTAACCCTCGGATGCGATTACAACACCAAGCACCGCTTCATCTGACCATGTTAATTCAAATGGTGTTTCATTCATCAAGGCTAACATGAACTTTCCAAAATCACTCGTCATTCGGGGCAATACTACTTGCGTCTCCGGGTCTCCGAAGCGCGCGTTGAACTCGATCACTTTTGGTCCTTCATTCGTCAAAATCAATCCTGCGTAAAGAATACCTGTAAAAGTGATTCCTTCTGCTGTCATTGCTTTCACAGTTGGAACAACGACAGTTTCGTACGCTATGTCAACTATGTCCGAGGAAATTTGTGGAACTGGTGAATAAGCTCCCATTCCCCCTGTATTAGGTCCTTTATCGCCATCATAGGCACGCTTATGATCCTGTGCGATGACCATTGGATAAATTTGTCCTTTATGGACAAATGACATAAAAGAGAATTCTTCTCCGGCTAAAAACTCTTCAATAACTACTCGTGATGAGGACTCTCCGTATAACTGATTGCCAATCATGTCTTCCACAGCTTGGTTTGCCTCTTCCACTGTCATGGCAACTACGACACCTTTACCAGCTGCAAGTCCATCTGCTTTTACAACGATTGGAGCTCCTAGCTTTTCAATATATGCCTTCGCACTAGCTACATCTGTGAAAGTTTCATATGCAGCTGTAGGAATATTGTATTTATCCATAATTTCTTTTGCGAACGCCTTACTTCCTTCAATTTGAGCTGCTGCTTTTGTGGGGCCAAATATTCGTAAACCTTCTGCTTCAAAATAATCTACGATGCCGGCTGCCAGTGGTTGCTCTGGTCCTACAAATGTTAAGTCAATGTTATTATCCTTTGCGAAGGTTACCAGTTCTTCAAAAGCCAGCACATCAATGGGAACAATCTGGACATCCTTTGCAATGCCGTCATTACCCGGAGCTACAAATACATTTTCAACTGAAGGTGAATCCATGAATTGTTTGGCTATTGCATGCTCACGGCCACCACTACCAATTACGAGAATATTCATCTAGATATTCCTCCTTAGTGTTTGAAATGACGAACGCCAGTGAATACCATCGCAATACCATATTCATTCGCTTTGTCGATAGAATCTTGGTCTTTCACTGACCCACCTGTTTGAATAATAGCTGTAATACCTGCTTTAGCAGCTATCTCCACTGTATCGTTCATTGGGAAAAATGCATCTGAAGCAAGACCTGCTCCTATTGCACGTTGTCCCGCTTGCTCTAAAGCAATTTTAGCTGAGCCTACACGGTTCATCTGACCTGCACCAACACCAATGGTCATATCTTCAGTTGCCACTACAATTGCATTTGATTTAACATGTTTAACTACGCTCCAACCAAGCTCTAATGCTTTCCATTCATCGGCAGTTGGCTCCCGATCGGTTACTACTTTTACATCTGCCTCCTTTAACCCGAATGTATCAGGGGATTGAACAAGTAATCCACCCTCCACAGAGACTGTATTCCACGCATCTTTTTTGGTTTGCTCATAAGAAATAGTTAAAAGACGAATGTTCTTTTTCGCTGTTAGCATAGCAATCGCCTCATCTGAGAATGAAGGAGCAATAATAATTTCTAAGAAAATACCTGCTAATACTTTTGCAGTTGCTGCATCTACTTCACGGTTTAATGCAACAATCCCACCAAAAATAGACGTTGAATCTGCTTCATAGGCTTTATTGAAAGCATCCGAAATTGTTTCGCCTGTCCCAACACCACACGGATTCATATGTTTCACCGCTACTGCAGCTGGAAGTTTAAACTCTTTTACGATTTGAATAGCAGCATTAGCATCCTGGATATTATTATAGGATAGCTCTTTACCATGTAGTTGTGTTGCAGAAGCAATCGAAAAATCAGAACCAAGTGGTCGTTTGTAAAATGCTGCTTGTTGATGAGGATTTTCACCATAACGTAAAGATTGCTTACGTTCATATGTAAGTGTCAACAATTCTGGGAATTCTTCACCAGCTAAATCGGTCATATAGCCAGCAATCAATGCATCGTATGCAGCAGTGTGACGGAACACTTTTGCAGCAAGTTTGCGTCTTGTTTCAAGTGTCGTCTCACCACTCTCTTTTAACTGTGCAAGTACTTCAGCATAGTCAGATGCATCTGTTACAACTGTTACGTACTGATGATTTTTCGCTGCCGAACGAAGCATTGATGGTCCGCCGATATCAATATTTTCAATAGCATCTTCAAATGTCACATCTTGTTTAGAAATCGTTTCACGGAAAGGATATAAATTTACACAAACTACTTGAATAGGAGTTATTTGATGCTCTTCTAGCTGTGCTTGGTGTGAAGGGTCGTCATGCTTTGCCAATAAACCACCATGTATCATTGGGTTCAATGTTTTTACTCGACCATCCAAAATTTCTGGAAAGTTCGTAACTTGGTCTACTGATGTAATTGCCACACCATTTTGTTCTAAAAATGATTTCGTTCCACCAGTTGATAAAATTTCATAGCCAAGTAGTTCCAACTCTTTTGCAAACTCGAGAATTCCTGATTTATCTGAAAGACTAATTAACGCACGTTTTGACACCATAATTCCTCCTTAAATTGGTAGTTCTATTTGTGTTCATTGTTGTTGGAATATTACCGCTGAGATTAGAACTTAAACTTTGCCGCATCAGCTGGACATGCGCTGCCGCATCCGCAAACAAGAGTTGCAATAAAGTCAGTAAATGGATATTTTTACCACTACGCAAATAAAACATAACTGAGAGCAAGTAACCGCATCATAAGCGCAAGTATCTTATAAAGTATTGCTATGTTAAACGCAAGTAACTAACGCGCCAAAGCAAGTAAACAAAATATTTGCCTATTACTTTTACGGCTATTTGCTGCTATACAACGAATGAAATGGATACTTTTACCACTACGCAAGTAAATCATAACCGAGAGCAAGTAACCGGATCATAAGCGCAAGTATCTTATAAAGTTAAGCAAGTATTGCTATGTTAAACGCAAGTAACTAACGCGCCAAAGCAAGTAAACAAAATATTTGCCTATAGATGACTATTCATACGGTTGGACATGCACCGCCGCACACTAGGCTTTCAAGGATGAGTCGCTCTGTCCCTACATCCTTTTTCAAGTTTATCCACTCTTCGTGCTCTTGCGGCATGTATGGCGCACATCCTAAGTATTAATTACTTCCCAAATAACTGCTGTAAAGCTTTCGTATATAATGCATGCTCTACATCATGGATTCGTTTTTCGGTTTGTACTCTATCGCCTTCCACTACCTCTACTGCTTGCTGTGCTATGATAGTGCCAGTATCCATGCCTGCGTCCACATAGTGAACCGTGACTCCAGTTACCTTTACTCCGTGCTCCATAGCTTGTCCGATGGCATCTTTTCCCGGAAATGCGGGTAGTAAGGAAGGATGGATATTGATAATTCGATTTGGAAATGCTTCTAATAAAACATCTCCAATCAGCCGCATATATCCTGCAAGGACAATCCATTCCACGTTTAGTTCGGTTAGTTTTTCTAAAATTGCTTGTTCATAAGCTGACTTAGAAGAAAAACTTGAAGGCTTAATAGCCAACGTAGCTATGCCCGCTTTCTCGGCACGTTCTACTATAAAAGCATCTGGCTTATCTGTAACTACTAGCACTGCTTCACCAGCGAGTTTTCCTTCTTGCACTGCATCATAAATTGCCTGAAAGTTTGTACCACTTCCTGAGGCAAATACAGCAAATTTCGTTACTACTTCGGTCATTACACTAAACTCCCGTCATGTGTTCCGTTGAAGATTACCCCTTCACCTTTCACAACACGACCAATTGTAAATGCCTTTTCTCCATGAGCTTCAGCAATTGAAATTGCTTTTTCCGCTTCTTCTGTAGAAAGTGCAAGTACAAAGCCTATCCCCATATTAAACACATTATATAAATCACGGTCCGCTAGCTCGCCCTTTTCTTTTAAGAAATCAAATACAGGCAGCACTTCCCATGAACCCAGTTCAACTTCAACAGCTAGACCATCAGGCATCATCCGTGGTAGATTTTCGTAAAACCCTCCGCCAGTCACATGTGCCATCCCATGAATAAAAAGCTCTTGATGCATTTCCATTACAGGCTTTGCATAAATTTTCGTAGGGGTTAAAAGGGCTTTACCAATTTCACCTAACCCCTCATACCCTTCCACAACATCACTCGGAGAGTAGCCTCGCTCTTCAAATACTATTTTGCGTACAAGTGAATATCCATTTGAATGAACACCGCTTGATGCAATACCTACTAGCACATCGCCTTCTGTAATATTCTCACCTGTTACGATTTTTGATTTTTCACAAGCTCCTACTGCAAATCCAGCAAGATCATACTCATCTTCCTCGTAAAGACCAGGCATTTCTGCTGTTTCTCCACCGATTAATGCCGCTCCAGATTGTACACAGCCGTCTGCTACACCCTTAACAATTTGTTCAATTCTTTCAGGAATAGCTTTACCAACTGCTACGTAATCTAAGAAAAATAAGGGCTCGGCCCCTTGTGCTACGATATCATTAACACACATTGCTACACAGTCTACACCGATTGTATCGTGTGAATCTGTCATAAATGCAAGCTTCAATTTTGTTCCAACACCATCTGTTCCAGAGATCAAAACAGGTTCCTTATAATTCAATGAAGATAAATCGAACATCCCACCGAAACCACCGAAAGTGCCCATGATTCCTTTTCTAGCTGTACGCTCGACATGTGATTTCATTCTTTGCACGGCTTCATATCCAGCTTCAATATTAACGCCTGCTTTTTCATATGCTTTTGACATGTAAAATCCTCCTATCGAACAAGCTCTTTTTCATGTGGTAATTTCGTATCCGCGTAAATACTTGTCGGATATTCTCCAGTGAAGCATGCTAAGCATTGCCCACAGTTTTTTTCAGTATCTGATCTACCAATTGCCTCTACCATTCCTTCAACCGATAAGAATGTTAACGAATCCGCTCCGATCAATTCACACATCTCATCAATTGTATTATTAGCAGCAATCAGTTCAGAATCCGAACTAATATCAATGCCATAAAAACAAGGATTCTTCAAAGGAGGAGAGCTAATAACAACATGAACTTCTGTTGCTCCAGCTTCCTTCAACATTTTCACAATGCGACGAGAAGTAGTTCCACGAACAATTGAATCATCTACCATAACTACCCGTTTGCCATTCACAACCTGACGTACTGGTGACAGCTTCATCTTGACACCACGCTCACGCAAATCTTGTGATGGCTGAATAAATGTTCTGCCAACATAACGGTTTTTAATAAGACCAAGCTCATAAGGAATACCTGTTGCCTCTGAAAAACCAATGGCAGCAGAAATACTTGAATCTGGTACACCTGTTACAACGTCTGCATCAATAGATAATTCTTTTGCAAGCTGCTTACCAAGACGTTTTCTAGCCATATGAATATTAATACCATCAATATCTGAATCAGGACGAGAAAAGTAGACATATTCCATCGTACAAATAGCACGGTCTTTTTTTTCTACATAACGCTCTGAACGACAACCTTCTTCATTAATTACTAATAATTCACCCGGGTCAATCGAACGGACCAACTCTGCACCAATTAAATCGAATGCACTTGTTTCAGATGCAACTACCCATGCACCGTCTAACATCCCTAAAGAAAGAGGTCGCATGCCCTGTGGATCCTGCGCCACATACATCGCATGCTCGGTCATGATAATAACAGCAAAAGCTCCATCTAATAAGCGTAATGCTTGTTTTGCACGATCTTCAAATGAAGCAAGATTACTCTTCTTCAACAAATGCGCAAGAACTTCTGTATCAGATGTAGTTTGGAAAATACTACCCTGCTGCTCTAAGTTACGTTTTAAACGTGTTGCATTTACGATATTCCCGTTGTGTGCAATCGCAAGGCCTCCAGTTGTCGAATTAAATAACAAAGGCTGAACATTTTCAATGCCAGAGCCACCAGAGGTAGCATAGCGAACATGGCCTATTGCAGCGTGCCCCTCTAATTTCTCTAGTTTGCCGTTATTAAATACATCGTTTACTAGACCTTCCCCTTTTACTGCACGTAGGTACTTGCCATCCGTCACGATAATTCCAGCACCTTCTTGACCCCTGTGTTGAAGTGCGTGTAATCCGTAATAAGACATGGCTGCAGGATTTGGATGTCCCCATATCCCGAATACACCACATTCTTCGTTTAAGCCTCTGAGTTCAGCAAGCATGATATTGCTCCTTTCCAAGCGGAACGGAATTCATCAACAGAACCGCTAATCCAAGTAGTTCCGTCTTCATGTGAGATTACTATATTATTAGAATCAGTTACTGTACCAATTTGTACTGCATCTGCTACGATTTCTTCAAACTTCTTAGCATGTTCAGGTTTTACCGTTACGATAAAGCGTGATTGAGATTCACTGAATAACGCACTTGTAGCCGATCCAGTAATAGTTACTTCTACTCCAAGACCAGTAGCACCGAAAGCTTTTTCAGCTAAAGCTACTGCAAATCCCCCCTCCGAGATATCATGTGCAGACTGTACAACCCCAGATTTGATTGCGTTTAAAAGAGCTTTTTGACGTGCTACTTCTACATCTAAATCGATTGATGGTGCTCGTCCAAAAATACGTTTTTCTACTAATTTTTGAAGCTCTGATCCACCAAATTCTGTTTTTGTTTCACCAATTACGTATACAATATCTCCAGTTTGTTTCACCGATTGGGTCGTTACATGTGCAAGGTCTTCTACAAGTCCAACCATGCCAATTGTTGGTGTTGGATAAACTGCAGTCCCACTACGTTCGTTATATAAAGATACATTACCACCGATTACTGGTGATTCTAATGCGATACATGCCTCAGAAATACCGTCTGCAGATTTCTCAATTTGCCAGAAGATTTCTGGATTCTCTGGGTTACCAAAGTTTAAACAGTCCGTAATAGCAAGCGGTTTTGCACCTGAACAAACAACATTTCGAGCAGCTTCAGCTACTGCAATCTTACCGCCAACAACTGGGTCTAAATAGATATAACGTGAATTACAATCTGTTGTCATAGCTAGTCCTTTATTAGTCCCACGAACTCGAACTACCGCAGCATCTGAACCAGGTGTTACAACTGTACTTGTGCGTAC
>Ga0058702_10001129_pt1 | contig 10324 bp, 7 predicted proteins | sample AgamicOrSfe_FD_83781 | JGI IMG/M metagenome (GOLD analysis project Ga0058702, IMG submission 83781) | Agave microbial communities from Guanajuato, Mexico - Or.Sf.e | ecosystem: Host-associated > Plants > Phyllosphere > Phylloplane/Leaf | place: Guanajuato, Mexico | collected 2012-05-30
CACGGACAGCTGCTAGCCGCAACTTCGCAAGTATGGATCGTGAGTCCCACCACTTACGGGCAGATACAGGGCATGGAAACTCGTGGCGCGCATGTGGTGAAGGATCGTTGCAAGAAGGCTTCAGACGTCGCTTAATTCGCAGCCGCTAACAAGGCACCGAGAGATTTGCCGCAAGGTCTACCTCCAGGAAACCAAGCTCCGACATGGAAGATGGGCGAGAACGTTTGAAGACCCACAATTTCCCCAAATAGTCGTTAAAATCTGGAGCATGGTCCAACGGGACACACTTGTTGTCGAAAGATGTCTGGACGGCGAAGAACGACAATTACGTGCTGCACCACTCCAACATCATCTGGCAGTGCTGTTGTCGAGAAGGTATAAGGATCTGAAGTCTATCTGCAGATGTTCGGTTAAAGCCCCTACAGGGTCTTCGGAAATAGGCACCCTGACTAGAAGCTGACAGCCGCCAAAAAGTCAACCTGTCCAGCTGCTCGGGATGCAGACAATCCTCCGCATCACTGATGATCATGTTGGGGTTCTGGTCTGCATGGGCCTGAACGGATGTACCTCGCAGCAGTAGGTAAGCTACAAATTACAACAGTCGTTCCGCGACGCGAAGGCGATATCCTGGTCAGAACCACTGGAGCTTTCAAAAGCAGAAGCGGAACACAAACGGGCACGCATACAGAGCGCTTCGGTCCCAAAAGAGAGCACACAAGTGACCGGAAGAATTCTACCAGTCAGAGCTGAGGAGATACATTTGATATGTAGCACGGGACAGCCCACCTTATCAGCCATACTGCATGACAGTGCATGCATCCACCCAAACAAGCTCAGGTTCAAGACCAAAGACAAGCCTTTTGTATCCAAGTCCTCGGATCAAGCGGCTGTTCCTGAGAGACGTAGCAAATTCAAAGACATTCATTCGAGTGTGTTCAAGGCAGAAGTTGTCGTTGACTAGCAATTCTTATCAGATGAACTGCACGCTACAAGCTGGCGTTTCACTCTCATCGCCGTTGTACACCGAAGATCTCAACGCTCCCCGCTGCCAGCCGTTACAGGACGGGAGTCTCAGTCTGGCACTGCTTGCTGCGCCTGCCTAGCCCTATGTGCCAGACCTTAGAGCAGTGGAAAGGAACGGGATCTGAGGTGACAGAAGAATATGTCTCGGCTTGCCTCATCTCGGCAACGAGGCTCATCGCATTACCGATCAGCCACGGCTGCCATCGGCTGAGGGTCACGGACTGAAGTCCATGATATCGACATGGGTCTTTTAGAAATACACTTTCTGCTGTCAGAGGAAAAAGCCCTGGTGAATCCTCGTTGGTGGTAAAGAATTATTCCGTCGAGCTGAACAGAGCTGAGAGTGGTCAAGCTCGGTCTCCTTCCGGCAGGGCATGTATACTCACAATAGTTGGCTGCTGAAGTAGGATCTTGAGAACCAAAGTTTTATCTTCTGCGTGACACTCATCTTGAGGGATTTGGTGACGAGGTGTCAATCTTGCTTGCCTCTCTAGTGGCAAGTATGACTTAGCAGAGATACGTCGATGGCGCCTCTACGTTGTGGCGTGCGCGAAAGGGAGCAGTTCCCACATTTCCGGGATCACTCATGAAAATGGCGGAAAAGTGAATTTGATTAAGTACAGATATAGATGTGTGAGATACCATAACAACGCCTCTCTCATGCATGTATGTAGTCAGCGAAAACGATTGAGCTACTAGAAGCGAGTGAAGGCGAGCTCGTAGGCAAGACCAAGGGTAAGCTTTGCGTGCTGTAGCATGTGATCAAAGTTCAAGTATTCGATCTTATCCTCAGTGGTGTGGATCTTGTTGTCGCTGTACTTGAAGTCACTTTCGATGACAAAAGCACTGGGGTAGCCAGCCTTGCTAGCGCTGGCATGATCAGAGCATGCATAGCCACACTTGGTCAGAACGTAAGGGATATCGCAGTATTCAGTGACAACCTTCTTGATGAACTCGGTGAGACCAGGGTCAACAAAGTCGGTAATGACGCCGACACTCTCGGGCTCTCCAGCATCGAGAGTCTTCTGGACATAGCCAGTCATGTCTTGCTGAAGCATAGCCTTGACATCACGGCCAGCCTTCTCGTAGGTCTGGAAGATGGCTTGAGAGCCAAGCAGACCGCCCTCCTCGGCACTGTACCAGTGAAACTCGACAGTGTTCTCTTGCTTGCCGCGAACGATGTCCTCGTCCAGGAGCAGTACACGCAAAGCTTCGAGAATGGTGACGGTGCCGGAACCATCGTCATCAGCACCAGGAGCAGCCAGAAGCGAAGGGAAGAAGAGGTTGATGCTGTCCTGGTGGGCACCGATAACAACCGTCTTGTTCGTCTTGCCAGGGATAGTGGCGATGATGGAGTTCTGTCCCCAGGCGTGCTCAAAGTGCTTGACGCTTGCACCGTGCTTCAGAGCTCCAGCGTGTGCTAGGGTATCGTTGACCTGGCCCAGCAACCAGAATGACGACTTGGCGCCATATTCACTCTTGTAGTAGCGTGTGTGGAAGGCGGTGAAAGTCTCGAGGTGGTCGTGCATGTTCGACTTGGTCAGGTTGCGAGCAAGGTGCTTGACAGTCGAGTTGTACTCGGTATGGGCAGGGAACTTGACGGCATCGGTGGACTTGAGGACAGAGCCCAGGTCGGGTGTGTCGGTGATGTCGAAGAACGAGATGCCTTCCTATCATGTTGTTAGCCCAGTCTCTGTGATGTGAATGCGAAAGAACATACTCTTCTCAGTGCCCACTTCTCGGCATCAGTCACCCACTTGGTCTCGCCAGGAGCAAGCTCGATCAGGTACTGCTCAGGCGACATGAAGCCCTGCACTTGCTGGGCTGCATTCTGAGCGATTCTTGGGACGCTGAATGCCTGTACGGCGAGACCAGAGGCGCAAGCGGCAAGGATAGATGATGTCTTCATGGTTGATGATGGTGATCAGAGGCAAGAGGAACAGAGAGACCTTGTAGTTTGACGTGACTGCCTATCGTGGGGAAGTTGACCGAACAACGCTTGTATCGAATGCGGCAGGCACGCACGTCATTGCCGAGAGTCGCATGTGATCATTTTTGGGGTTCCTGCATCAGATTCTCTCGCATCATTTTCAAAAAATCTTGCTTCATCCATATCTTGAATGGGACAACGATATAGTTCTTGTATGCAAAGATTGTGAGGCTGGATATACATAGAAACAGTGGACGAGAGGGACAAACGCACAGGCGGCTTTCTCCGTAGGATCATGATTTTCTTTGGCTGACGAAACTTTCACAACCCGCCTCGATAGTATAACGGCTAGTACGAAGGTCTCATATCGGTCATCGAAATGACCAAGCATGGCTTGGGTAATCCTTAGATGGGAGTTCGATTCTCCCTCGAGGCATCCTTTTTTTGTTTTGCATGGTTCCCACCAATACCATTGCTGGCTGCCTGGCAGCTGCCTCACGCTATTCTCTTGTTTTGTTCGTGGGTGTCGCGTTGCTTGCAAGCTTGTCACCATCACTCTAGTGCTCTTGATTTTCTTCCAATTTCGTGGTCGTAGTGCACGTGAATCCGCGTCGCCACATTTGCCCCAGTCGCGTCTTCCCCGAACCAATTCAGCAATGGAATAACTCACATCCATGGATAAATTACTAGATGGCCTAAATCGCGCTCAAAGGCTTGCGGTCGTCTCGCCTTCACTGGCTCTACAGGTCCTGGCGCCTCCTGGATCTGGAAAGACGAAAACACTCACCGCTCGTGTATCTTATCTCATCGCCGAACGAGGACTAAAGCCATGGAATATCGTTGTCTGCACCTTTACCGTGAAAGCGGCACGAGAGATGAAGGAACGAATCAAAGATCTTGTGGGCGATGGATTAGAGAAGAAACTTATCCTGGGGACCTTCCACTCTGTCGCTCGACGCTTTCTCGTCTCCTATGGCCACTTGATCGGCATTGAGAAGAATTTCGGTATTGCCGATATGTCGGACAGCAGAGCTATCATCACTCGCATTATCAAACGCCAGGGTTTCTCAATCGAACCAGGAAGCGCAGGAGCCAGGATCTCGAGTCTCAAAGCCAAGAGCATCAGCGCCGAGCAATATGGCATTACTCGCAAAGCCGCAGAGCAAGAGTTCAGTATTGTCTATGCTGAGTACGAGGAAGCTTTACGAACGTCCAATCTGTTGGACTACGATGACTTGCTCCTTCGTTGTGCTCTGCTTCTTCGCCAACATCCTCAGTGTGTCTCCAACATTGAGGCTGTCCTCATTGACGAGTTTCAAGACACGAATAGCGTACAATTCGAGCTCATGTGCCTGTTTTCTCAGTTCAAAAAGAACGTCACTATCGTTGGCGATCCTGATCAAAGTATCTATGGCTGGCGAAACGCTGAAATTAAAAACCTTGAACGCATGGAGAAGCGTTTCCCTGGCACTGATGTGATACATCTGGAAGAGAACTACAGATCAGCAGGAGCGATTCTTCAATCAGCTCAGCAAGTCATTGAGCAAGATGAGAGCAGACCAACCAAGGCCCTGAAGCCCACGTTCGGCATCGGAGACCGTCCAGTTCTTCGCAAACTTCCCACGGCCGATGCAGAGGCAAAATGGCTTGTTGCAGAAATCAGAAGGACACAAGCTTTGAGTGCAGAATTGCTCAAACCGAATGACTTTGCGATCTTGCTCAGGTCAGCAGCTGTATCAAGACATATTGAGTCAGCACTCGGCAACTCTGGAATCCCCTATCGCATGGTTGGAGGAACCAAGTTCTTTGATCGTATCGAGGTCAAGATGGTATTGGACTACCTCCGTGTCATAAATCAACCAGATCACAACGATGCACTGCTACGAATTATCAATGTCCCCACTCGTGGCGTTGGCGATGTCACTGTCAAAGGTCTTATCGATGAAGCTGAGAAGAAAGGCAGTACTCTGTGGAACATAGTCCTCAACATCGTCCAAGGAAAATCAAGATCAAATACGAAACTCTCCACTCAGGGATTGAAGGGTTTGACAGATTTGGTCAACCTCGTCCTGACTGGTCAGAAGAAGATAACAGGTACAGGAGATCAACAAGCATCACCTTTCGAATTGGTCGAGTATCTCATCAAGAAGTTGGACCTATCAAAATTCTTGCAAAAGAAATATCCTGACGATTACGAAACTCGTTGGGCCAATATTGAAGAGCTCAAAGCACAGACAGCAGACTTGACAGCCGCAATGGCTCAAGGCGAACAGTTCATTGAAGAGGAGGTGCTTCCAGATATTGAAGGTTTGGAACAACGTCTCATCAATGCCAACGAAGATGCCTTGACCTTGTTCCTTGCAAATATCGCGCTCTCAAGCGAGGCTCAACGAAAGCAGGACGAAAATCCTGACGAGACTCAACAGCATGTCACGATCTCCACCATACATGCAGCAAAAGGTCTCGAATGGCCAGTGGTCTTCATTCCCGCCTGTTACGAAGGCTCAATTCCACACTCGAGAGCCGACGACATCGACGAAGAACGGAGACTGTTGTACGTCGGCATGACCAGAGCTCAAGCATTGCTATACTTGAGCTGCCCCAACAAGAACAGTCAATCGGGAGAAACAACCATGTCCCACTTCCTCACACAAAGAGGGATAGAGGCATTCTTCGAAACTCAAGGGCCAAAGCTTTACGACGATGCAGTCGTCGAGCTGGCAAGAACGTTGAGAAGAGACAAGCCTGCTCTACAACAACTCATTGAAGCACGCAGCACCTACGAGACACCCGAAGACACCCACTGGCCCATCGACGGCACTTTTCCTAAGAGCGAAAACACAAGATGGGATCAAGGACGTGATATCGAATTCAAAGAAGGCATCTACGCAAACAAGCGACGCAGAACAGAAAATGAGCAGCAAAGCGGACCAACAGTGCCAGTAGCTGGATTCATGCCAGCCTCCAAAGTCACAATGCAGAATCCAGCAGGTTTCTCGACTGCATCAATGTCTATACCGCCAAAGATTACAACAGCCACCTCTCGCATGCAAGAGTTGAACTCTGCACAGGAGGAAGCCAGACTTCGGGATATCGACGCACGCAAAGCACCAATCAAGAAAAGCAAAGCCGCTGAGGGCACAGCTAACATCATGTCCTTTTTCGGCAAGCCAAAATCAGCAACTACAGCAGTGGAGTTGACACGTACAGTCAGTGTTCCAGAGACCCATGCGCTACGCAAGCCTCCAGCATCTATACCTCGCCATGTCTCTAACCCTCTGAACGACATCTCCAACCTCTCTTCTTCACGCCCTGAATATTCACAGCATACCCTCATAGCGCCTCCAAGCAAATCAGCACAACTCTCGAACTTCAAACTCCGCACCACACCTTTAACCACAAAACCCATATCCACCAAAAGCAGAAACGACGAAGACACAATTCAAGCTTCAAAACCATACACCTTTCTCTCAAGTCCTCCTCCAGTAGATCCACCATCTTCGCCTCCAGAAGAGAGAGGTACCGCTGGAGGAACAGAGCAAAAAGCAGAGACATTTAGACCGGCGAGTACGTTTCATGCTACCAGTGTTGGGCAAGTCGGCAATAGGAATGCTGGTGCGCCGCGAAGGTTGGGCATGGGAAGGAGTTTCAAACCTTGGAGCGCTAGAGGCGGTCGAGGTGGCTGAGGGATGCAGTATGGTGCTCTATTTTACATCGTGCATGGTCTGGCGTTTCATGAGTCAAAAGCATGGTATGCATACAGTATAGATTACTCGAGTGTCGAGAAAGCATAGCTGGTTGGTATTGGTTGTATGGTGTTTATGAGATATTGCACTCTTGTACTGTTCGTTGTCTTCTTCGATCTGCATACTTCGTCAAGCATTCATTGCGCTTTTCATAGCTTCCACTCGTCCGAGTTCTCGTCTCGAGTGTGCTCTTTTGGCAGGCCACTGGCGTATGTGATGTTCCACAATCAATGCCTTCTTTGTGACATGCTCCGCTGGATACTGCATTCGTGTTGCAACGCAATAGACCTCTCGGCGGTGAAGCATCGTCTTTTTCTCATCCTTCTCTCTCCTTTTTCTCCTCATTAAGCATCAGGCTGCGCAGCATAAATCCTCACCGGATACAAGTCTTTAGGGAACCCTCTCTGCAACTCGGTCGCCACAATCTTCAGTCCAGCCTCCTTGAAGAGCGCCCTGAACTTGTCATCCGTCCTCGTCACACTCGAATCCGTCTCATCGTAAACATCCTCCCCAAACTGATGATTCGATAGATTTTCCTTGAGCACAATCCAACCCCCAGGGGACAGATGTTTTTGTGCGCGAGTGAAGAGGGCATTGACCTGTGTATCCGTACATTGACCCAAGCACCATTGAATCCAGATGATATCGTAGGTATGTTCAGGCTCCCAGGCTTCAAGGCCTACATTGTAAATCTCTCCAATCTTTCCCGCCTCCCTCAACGCCTTGAACTCATCTCCTTCTGAAATCTGTTTTGTGAATTTCTGCACTGGCTCAACGATATCCGTGACGTCTGAGACTTTGGAGAGAAGGCCTAAAGTGATGCGACCGATTCCAGCGCCGCAATCGACGATACGGGAAAGAGGTTTTGAGGTCGGGTGGAATTTGGAGGCACGGCGTAGTTTTGCGAGAAAAGTGGTGGATTGTTGGAGGTCGATGCGGGAGACTTGGGGGAAACCGCCTAGCATGCCTGTTACCGAGGGGTCGCAAGAGTTCCAGTAGCTGAGGGCGACTGAGGTGTCGATTTGTGAGTCTGGCGGGGCGGGTGTGGCGCTTGAGTCTGAAGACATGATTGTGATGTTGTGTGAGGGTGCGTATGGATGGTTAGAGATGCGTTTGTTCAATGGATCCGATGGTGTTGGACTCGAGATGTGTGGGATGAACTTGGGAAAGCTGGCTGGCGCGCAGAGGTTGCGGGAAGACGCGTCGATCAACACCATCACGTCACACCTTTTCCGTACCGTGAGTCTCACTCTCAATGAGCCATCAACCTATCTCGAAAGACTCCGACAGCTCCATGTCACATCAGAAGAGAAGAACGGCATTGTGGACCGGTATGACCAGTCAATGTACACTGTTTCACATGCTCCCTCATTGGTCTATATAGAGTGTTACATCAACTCTCGAGAGACAGGATAGTTCCTGAACAACATGACATAGAGACTTAGTATTCAGCTGATTGATAGAGTTGGCTGCTGCAATAGTTCCTCGGCGTCCTCTATATGTTACAGTGAGTATTTGTGTAGATATCGAAATATGGGATAGCATTCAATAGGAGGTTAACCGGGTTGGAAGGATGCCAAGCCATGAATGCAGTGTGTTGTCATGATCCGTCTCTCTTGAAACGGGGATACCTTCGACCAGCAGCTTCTCCCAAGCTCAGACATTCCACAACCACATTTTCGCAGGTAAGTCATAGTCGGTGAGAAATGATTCACAAGCTTGGACGTCGCTAACATATATCCTGGTCGCAGAAATAATACACTCCCTCCTCTCCTGAACTTCTGCCTATCTCCCCGTCAACTCCTCACAAACACACACACAAAGATGCGTTTCGCTCCCGTCGTTCTGGCTCTGCCCGCCATGGCAGCTGCCCAGCAGCAAGTCCCTCTCTTCGAGCAGGCCAAGGGCTGGTTCAACAACATCGTCGGCGCCGCCACCTCCAACGTCAACTCGGCCAGCTCAGCAGCTGCCTCGGCCGCATCTGGCGTCCCCAACCCCGTCCACGCCGCCGCCGGCAAGGTCCAGCAGCTCGCCGTCACCGACCTGACCAAGGAAAACTACAACCAAGTCCTTAAGCCTGGCTCTGCTACTGCCAGTCCCGGCATCGAGAACTGGATGATCTACACCACCGGCGGCAACCGCACTTGCTTTGGCTTGTGCGACAAGGCTGATGTCGAGTGGACCAAGGCCATCCCGCTCCTCTCCGCCATCCCCAGTGCTCCTCAGCTCGGCCGCCTGGACTGCGAGAAGGAGCCTCAGTTGTGCAATGCATGGGGCGCCGGTGCTCCCAGCGTCATCTACATCCAGCTGCCCCAGCCTCTGCCCGATCAAACCACTCCTGCCACCACCGTCCACTACCTGTCGCTCAACCGCACCACCGTTTCCGCTCAGGACTTTGTGCAGATTGTCACCGACAAGACTTACCAGCAAAAGACCCCTTACGAGGGCTTCTTCCACCCTTTCAACGGTATCCTTGCTCAGACCGGTCTTGCCATTCCCTTCGGTTGGGTCGTCTACGGTTTCTCCGTCATGCCCAGCTGGGCTTTAATGATTGGCATTTCCTTCTTCTCTAGAACCTTCATGTAAGTTTTTTTCCCACTGTCCCTCAGATATGTCACAAGACACAATATACTGATACTCGGCAATAGGAGCAAGAGAATGGCTCCCCAGGGTGCTGCCGCCAGACCTGCCGCCCCCGCCGGTCGCACTCAGTAGAGCGACAAACGTCGAGCGATATGTCACAGCTTGTCCCTTCTGAAGAAGGAACTACGAGAAAGATTGCGAAAACAACAGGACAGACAGGTCCTGGTCGAGCGAAGGAAGCAAAAAGGTGTAATAAGCTTGCTCTTTTTTGAACATTGATTGTTTCATCGGGAAAGAATATCTTTTTTGTGTACATGCTGGAAGCGCCCTTTTCCTACGACACAGATGCTTGTCTTTTTTTACATAGTGGGTATGATTGCCGTTTTTGTCAATTTGAGAACATCATGGCGTCTGTATATGTTTGACGTTCTTCTAACGACTGAGATCGACATGTTGGTATGAACGAAGAAGCTGCTCGTAGCAAACAATAAAATGCAAGGAAAGGAACATGTGGGACTGAATGATAATGTTTGAAATTCATGTATTTGCAGAAAAGTGCATTCTTAGAACGATAGAAAAGACGAAACCCGTCGCTGTTTGCAAACTAACACCTGACCCAATGCTTTGCTTTGCGCCCCTTAGACCCCAACCCTGATGCCGAGAAACAAAACGCCATAAGAAGAAGATACCAGAAAAGCAGTAGACTTGAGAAATATGTCTACTCCTCCATGAGCTCAACAGGAGGACGAGCAGTATGCACCAAAGGCTTCTGAGCGTCGAATCCAAACGTCTCATCCACAGGCGACGCCTCAGCACTGGTATCCTCGACCGCAATAGCAGGCAACAACGGCGAATGGCCCTGCTCAACCGGCGAATACACGATCGTTCTTGAATCGGCCCTGCTCCTCTGTACCGCAGGCTGCGTCACTGGCGCCGTCTGCTGCTCTACTTGCTCGGTTTGGGGAGCAGCATCGTCTTCGGGGACGTAGGAGAGCTTGTGCAGAGCGTCTGCGAGATCCTCGGCGTGGACTTCCTTGTTAGG
>Ga0058702_10001131_pt1 | contig 10299 bp, 7 predicted proteins | sample AgamicOrSfe_FD_83781 | JGI IMG/M metagenome (GOLD analysis project Ga0058702, IMG submission 83781) | Agave microbial communities from Guanajuato, Mexico - Or.Sf.e | ecosystem: Host-associated > Plants > Phyllosphere > Phylloplane/Leaf | place: Guanajuato, Mexico | collected 2012-05-30
AACAGAGCACAGGCAGCAAAACCGAGACGTTGGAGAGACATTGTTTGAGTGCAATGAGGAGTGTCTTGAATATCTGATTGAACGTAGACGAAGGCAAAGAAAATGAATGAAAGTGGTGAAACGAGTGTGGGCAAAGAAAAGGTCAATTAGCAAAACAAGAGGTCTGAACAAACCACGAGAGAGTTACAATAGAAAAAGAGCTGGGCGCCTCAATAGAGAAATTGTATTATAAGAACGGAATCGAAGATCCACCTTGACAAGGTCTGGATTGGATAATCGTTAAAAGAGAAGCCTTGACTCTTACTCTTGACTCTGCATGAGAGCGATCTGCAGGTACATCTGGGGTTGCAGGACTTGCGACTCCACCAGGAAACATGTTGCACAAGGCAAGTCGCAAGAATATTGTTGATGCACCGGACGGCATCCTTTCGGGTGTGGCAGCAGCGACCAGGATCATTCTCCGTCTTCCGCACTCGACCGCACGCTTGTCGGTACGTTCTCTTCAAGTGTGAGTGGACTCGATCAAACTCAGAAACCTTTGAATCGCATCATCTCGATTCCAGAACTTGTTGTTGTGCCGTCTCTTTACGAAATCCGCGGCGTCTAGCAAATTCCAGGTTTCGGAGAATGATGCAGGAAAGAAAAAGCGCCGGCGCATCTTTGGACGTGAAACGGTGCCGGCAGAAGCGAGAACAGCCACTGCGCAATGGCATCCGTCTCGACAGGCAAGCCGCATGAACTCATAGGGTCTTATTACTGCCGTCATATATGAGCTATCAAGTTTGTCGATAAGATTAAGTGCAAGGTTGTCATTGATTGCGGTTCTTGCGTAGTGCGACTGGACATGCTGGGGGAAATTGCAGATGCGGTGCAGAATTGTTATTTATGCAGCGACGAATCGAAAAGAGATGCTGCTAAATTTGTCTGCATGATCATTGATGCAAGCGTGTCCTGTTCTCCAGGTCTTGAGATCGATAGGTCTAAATGCAGCATACGTGCATAGATATGCCCTTCTTTTGTCCACAAACACCGCTCAGAGCTCCTTCCTAACCTTCTCAGTGACCCGATCACGCCCAAGCCATCCCATCAAATACGCAACCTTGATCAAAAAAGTGACCACAGGAACCCCCATATAAGCCTTCATCTCCGCACTCCAGCTACTGGGCTCAAAAGCAAGAGGCCCCAAACACCACGCCCCGAAGACCCAATGCGGGATATCAGATGCTGCAAGAACCATAATTGTAAGCCTAATGGTTTTGGGTTCATTGCTCGTCCACATGATGATGGTGAGGAGTAAGCCGGCTAGAGCCATCATGCTGCCTGCTTGTAGAGCTAAGAAGTGCTCGGTTGGTAATGTTGGGTGGGGTGGTATTGAGAGGTAGGTCGAGGCGCTGCTCGCACCGCTGAGCATGAGATTCAGACTTCCGAAGGTGATCATCAACGGCTCTATGTAGCGGAAGTAGATCCGAGGAAAAGGTGCCATTGCGGTGGCCATGGTGTGTAACGATGGTAGTGTGTAGAGTGACGAGCATATGATCCGAAGCTCAAAACCATATTTGAAAACAGCAATGTCGCTACACGTGATCTGGATATGATTCATGAACTTGAGTATCATATGGATATAGCCGTCAGAGAACATTTTGGATTCGAAATTGGTCTATGGAAATGGTTGGAGGGGTGTTCGGCCTTTCTCTTACTCCCAGATCTGTTGAATATCATCTTTCGTACCATGAAGACTCACGATATGGTGTCTACGCCGCTAGAAGGGTTTGCAGATTTCGAAGCCTCGTCGCCAGCAGCATCTAGTGGGACTGGACGGGGCTCTATCTTCTCACCTGAACCAAAAACCACATGCTCGTAGCCGATTGGGAAAACCTTCTCAGGAACCCAGTCGGATGCAAAGCAGTTGTAGCAATCATACAGAGCAGGGTCACAATCTTTACGCTTCATCCATAATTTCAACTTTCTCTCAAAACCACAGCCTTTTCCAGAACACAGATGAGCCACGCGGTCTGCATGCATCTCAGCGTCATGCGTCCTCCAAGTCAGCTTCCGAACAGGAACATAGCGACGAAGCCACAGTTGTAGACAGAGCCGCTGCTTGTGGGTATAGTCGTTGGCATACTTTTGTTTATTGTATACCCTTATGCGGTGGAGTTCTTCTTCCCGAGCGACGGGATCTTGCTTGGCCCGCCGCTCCGCAGCCTCAGCTTCGAGGCGCGCACGAAACTGGGCGTCAGACCTATATCGTGCGTATTTGTGAGCTTTGATGCGGGCCTTCCACTTGGCATAATACTCCGGGTCGTTGGCAAACCGAGCCTTCAGCCGAGCGAGGGTGCGGTTTAAGTGTTTTGCGCGATACTCGGGGTCGTTGGCATATCTATGGGCGTTTCTGTCCCGGTTTTGAGCGAGAAGTTTTGCGCGGTATTCGGGATCGTTGGCATATCGGAATTTCATCGCCTCATTGGAGTTCTTACGGGATTCAGCATCTTTTGTAAGTTCTGAGTTAGAAGGGACTGAGCCGGCCTCGGGGCGGCAATGTGTGATAGAAAAGCACCGAGGGACGAGAGAGAGGGCCGAGGCGCGAGGAGAGCGAATGTGGGTGGAGCAGCGATGGAGGAGGGACAACATGGCGATGTTCTTGTCAGGTGGACGTCAGGAGTGTCGATGCGCTTGTCAGATGGGCGTGTGGAGAGTCGTTATGGACTATTGTCGATAGCGTGGATAACGATGGGCTATAGGCGTTGCGAGGGGCCGGTGAGAGGGATCGGGCCAGGAGAGCGACTTTCTAGAATTGCATGTATGGCCGATGACGAAGTGGATGGAGCGAGAGACGGAGTTGATGTCGCGAGATGGCTGGGGGATGGCCGGGGCGGTGATGGCAGTGGCTATGAGAAGACCAAGTGTAGAAGGCGATATGGAAGTCGCGTCTTGATTCGGATGTATTGCAGTGCAGGAGTTGGGCAACTACTACGGAAAACTTGAGTAGGGCAGGCACAGATTATTGCGCAAGCGGTTGGACTGTGGCAGAGAGTGGCAGTTGGGCGTTGGCAATTTGGCCGTGGTTGCCTGGCCAAGGGGCGCTGTGTTGACTGACGAAACGCCGGCTCCTGCGCGCGACCCAAGGCTCGACCATCGACCTAGTCCAGCCTTAAGTATTAACTCGCCTCCCTAGTCCCGCCAGGCTCAAGTGCTCACCTAGGTCCAGTGCATCCGCGTACATTTTTCTGCTCTGGACTTGTGTCGTCCTAGTGCCTGTCAACAGAGCCTGTGCTGCTTTGTGCTGACTCCGACTCCGACGCCGCCATGGAAGCACTCCTCTCTCTCGCCTTTGACAACACGTCCTCCAAGGACATTATCAAGATCCGCAAGGGTTTGCGACAAATCGAAGGTCTGCTGGCTCAGATCTGCATCCCTCCCTCATGCTCCCAGCAGAAGCGCCGTCCCTCGTCTACCCGTCTATCTGGCGATACACTCCTGCCGCCGAGACAATTGAGCTCCTTGTGCCAGGATCCTGCCTATAGAGAGTTCTTCCGCCTGCAGGAGGGCTTTGAATGGAATGGTAAGTCGTCGCCCTCTTCCAGTCGTCGCACTTTACTCACCCCTCTGTCTAGTCGCTTCTCGCCTGATGGCCTGTCTCGAGACTTTGCTGGGAATGCCTAATGGTGACTACCGATCCCTCAACCACCACTGCACCCCACCCTGACCTCTTTCAGCTACCCAGTCCAACGCCATCATCCTCTCCGCCCTGGACATGCTCCAAGGCGTCCTCCTCCTTCACCCTCCCTCACGCGCTCTCTTCCGCCGAGAGAGCTACATGGACCTTCTCCTCGATCTTCTCGATGCCGCAAACCCACCCGTCGTCCAGTCGCAAGCCCTTCTTGTCCTCGTCACCTCACTCCTCGCCACTCCCGAGAGTACTCGCACTTTCGAGAAGATGGATGGCCTTCTCGCCGTTGCCAGTTTGTTCAAGTCGCGCAGCACATCCAGAGAAGTCAAGTTGAAGGTCGTCGAATTCCTCTACTTCTATCTCATGCCCGAGACTCCCTCTACCAACTCTTCCTCGGCTGGTCCGCAGAGAAGGTCCGCCAAGCGTATCAACACAAACGAGAACATCGGCTTTTCAAAGACGACCGACGAGAAACAGCGCCTGCTCGGTCAGTATCTGAGCAACGTGAACGAACTTGTCCAGGACTTGAAAGAGAATGCTCCTTTTGCTTTCTAGATCAACACCATCTGCTTTTTTGTCAGCCGCAATCGCGGCGCGGGATACCACGGAGTCTGGACTTGATCCATGGGGCGGGTGCAGGTACAAGGATATACGAGCGATCATGGGAACCGGAAAGAAATATTGGGCTGTTTGGCGCACACCGCATTTGGAAGCATTGGGTTGGAGTACTGCGTATTCAAGGTTGTATTTTGTTGTTTGCTTTTGTTCTCGATTGATACCCCTCACGTACAGCAACGGCGCAGCGAGATGCTTATGTCTCAAGACAGAAATCAATCGATTATTGTTTCATAAAATCCCGAGACCCGTTTCTGAATGTCTCGAGACGAAGAACCCTCGAGTAGGTAAGGTACAGTTTACTGGTGCCTCACTCGCAGCATAATATGGTCTGTGCAGGCATCCATTGTCCTCGAAGTCGTGTTAAGCGCCGACCTTTCTGCAAGATGTCTCTGCACCCTCCCAGCTTAGGCCCCTAGTATTCTCCTGGCGCTTTGAGTAACACGCCCTGCCACCCGTCTGTGTACGATGACGATGGCTGGGCGGCTGCTGAAGACATTCGTAGAAAAGTGTACAAGACCTCGCCCGCGCGAGTGCTCGTAGGTTCTCGACTCCTCTTCCTGCTATTGTCTCTATTGTATCTTCTATTCATCTAATTTTTCATTTTCTGCCTTCTCTTCCTGTGCCGCTGGTCGGACTCTCGCCTTCTAATCTTTCTATTATGAACCTGTCACAATAATAACCGTCCTCGATATTCACCAATAGACCCTATTGAAGGTATGATCTCTGTCAGACATTCGAGACAACCCTCGCCCCATTTCTTCTTGACATCACAAGATCTGACATAGTTTTCAAAGCATACAACACTTACCAAGCATACCATGGCGCCTCGTTTTGGACAATATCACGCTCTCTACTCTCGGGACACAGTAGCTTTGCCGGCAAAGCTTCTACCATCCATTCCCACATGCGCCCAAGCATGTGTTTCTTCAAAAGTCGCCCAGGGACTGGTAGCTGCTGAATGCAACAGTGCGACCGATGCTGCTTGCCTCTGCTCGCACTACGACACATCAGGATTCGCTCTTGGAGAGACGGTCATCCGCTGCATGATAGAATCCTGCCCCGATGAAGTCTTGACGGCATCTAAATCTGGAGCCTATCGTTTATGTGCCCCATACTCAGGAGCTGTCATAGGCACACATTCTGTATTGACTATGACAGCGTCCTTCCAATCACCAACATCGACACCATCTTCGCAGACCATGCAGCCAACACCGATGCCAACGAACTCCACCGTACTCACACCATCGGCTCCAAGGACTATTGTCAGTGTGCCCACATCGAGTGTTTCTGGTCCATCCTCGGCTGCACAGACTAGTCCTTCTACAACATCTTCTCAGTCCCCTAAGCCTTTGACGACTGGTGAGACTGTCGGCATTTCTGTCGCCTCGATAGCCATTGCTGCCCTCATCTTCGGGCTATGCTTCTTCTGCTGTTGTTGTGTAAGACGTCGAAAGAAGGAGAAGAAAAACAAGAAAGCTGGCACACCTACGAGAAAGTGGTTCAAGACAAGTCACCGGCTAGACTTTCAGGATCAGTCTTCCCCGACCGGATCCAGGTTCCCGTCCAACAGTATCGCCAGACCAGCTGCCTCATCCGGTCCTCGCAGGCCACCAAGATCCTTTCCAGCAAGTCCGAACAGATCGCCTCGCTCCTCATTGAGCAGCTTCACCAAGTCGCCCGAAGTCATCAACCAACGTCGTTTTAGACCTTCGCTTCGACCTCAACTGGAGTGGTGGAAACAGTCCTCTCGACTTGACATCCGCCAAGTACCAGACGGTCACAAATCACACAGAGCGAGCATTTCCTCACCTAGTCGCTGTGAGACTAAGTCTCCTAGACTTCCAGCCCCTATCACCAACATCACCATCAACGTGAAGAAGGCGAGCAAGCACTTGAGACCCGACAGTGCCGCTACCAGGTGGACGGTATTCGAAGAAGACAGCAGAACGCCAGCCCACAATTCTGTACTGCCAGAGCCTCCAAAGCTTCCGAGACACGTCTTCTTGTCACCGATTCACCCTCCATCACAGCCAAGCTTTGCAGACCAATACACGACTTCTCCAGAAGACATGGTCAAGTCAGGCTTGATGCTTCAAATTCCTCGCAAGCCAGTGAGGAGTGACAAAGCTTCCCTTTCCAACGGCATTTCTCTGCACACAGAAACCTCCAGAAACGAGCATCTGTCCATGCCACCCAGCAGTGCAGCAAGCTACCTCCCAGCCTACTACACCAGCTCTGACAGTCGCACTCCTGTCGCACCGAAATGGAGTCCTCACGACCACGAACGCTTCAGTCAACCCCATTTTGCACCATTACCTTTGATGCCAACTCGCAATGCACACTTTTCATGGACTTCAGCAACCACATTCGAATCCGTGGACCCTGATGAGACAACACCAGAGAATGAAGTCGACAAGCAGCTTTCTCCGGTTTCGTACCCCAAAGTGCCTCGTCCTTCAAATCAAGCCATCCCACGCTCTCCTCCTCTGACTACCTCGAGTGGGAAGGTGACGTTGGCAGCAAAGAGACGCGGTGAAGATCTATCGCTAGATCTCGGTCGTGGACTGATGATCTCGAATCTCAATGAAGCTCCTGACACGCCTTTGAGAGACTACAGTGTCAGGAAGCAGGAGAGAAGAAAACAGCAGACCCCTCAGATGGCATTGAAGAGTCCTCTTTGGGAGCCTAAGCTTACGCCTAGCAGAAGAGGAGACGATTTGTTTCTTTCCGTGGAGGTCAAGGGTCGTTGAGAGAAAGCAAGAGGAAGACATGCTTTGAGATAATTTGGACATTTTCCTTTGGGTCTTCTTTCTTGTTTGATTCAGCTTGGACACGGAAAAAGAGATACCCTGATTTGCAAGCATAGCGATGGTGTCTTTCTCCGAGGCAAGTGTTTATCAGCGTTTTTCTCATTCATCACAGACACTCCTTTTCAAGTAGAAACATGTATTAGCATTATATTCTTATTCAACACATTCGCTGCCTCTGCCTTCCAGTCACCATCAACTGCCTAAATAGCTGTCAAAACGTATATGACCTTGGCGTGTGAGGATGTGGATTGTTGAGAGACCTCATGGCGCCGAATATTGGACAACAATCTCCTTAGAGGTACAAGGAAGATAGCATAGCCGTGTGAGCAGTCATGCGGCTATCAAAAATCTGATAATTAACTGTAACCGCCCGCCGGTAGAATGCGCCGGGCGGAGATGCTTCATCCCACTCGGCATCTCTGGCTTGAGGCTCTCTCCGCCGACACCGCAGTTTTGGCAAAATGAGGGTCTGTCGGGAATTGGAAACACGTTGTTTCGAGAGCAGCACTCGAAATAGTGTCGGCACAACCACGAGGTTGACTTGATTCATCCGTGCTGCTGGCTCTCTGTCGTCCACTTGTAAGGCCGAGAGCTTAATCAGCTGGTTTGCAATGGAAGTCGAAGGGCTACAGTCGACCATCGGGACCCACAAGCACCCTCGATCCAAGTGCGCACGGGCCGCAATCGATTCATCCGACACAGCTCCCACGGTCGGTCGTCGGCCGGCAGCTCTGAGCGGTGCTGACGTCGCTGCTTTTTTGGAGAGTCAACACTTTTCTCTCACAGATCAACAACCCTCTTTCCTTTCACTCATCACATACCTCTGTCATATCATTCAAAATGGGTTACGGAGAAGTTGACCAGAAAGCCATCAACACCATCAGACTGCTCGCAGTAAGTCTTTGCTCACCGCACATCTAGACAGCTACCCCTCCATGAGGCTTCGAGGGGCTGTGACCGCTTGTTGAGTCGCCACATGCACCTCGAACCTCCTGCCAGAGGGGAGTCAATGATGGATTGAACTGACATGAGATGCTTCTACAGGTCGATGCGACCGCCAAAGCCAACTCGGGTCACCCCGGTGCTCCCATGGGTATGGCCCCTGTCGCTCACGTTCTTTTCAACAAGTTCATGCGCTTCAACCCCAAGAACCCCGACTGGGTCAACAGAGACAGATTCGTTCTCTCGTAAGTCAACCCTCATCCATTGATTGGGCTGGCTGTCGCGTTGTACATGAATACAAGGAGTGTTTTTTCTTGTTATCATGGAAGCCGGTGGGGGGAACTTCTCCACATCCACAGGCCGACTTCAAAAGCCGACAGCAGCACAACATTCGACCCGAAAAACATTGCTAATAGCATTGCCTCTTAGGAACGGTCACGGTTGCATGCTCCAGTATGCTCTCCTCCACTTGTTCGGCTATGCCTTGAGCATGGACGACATCAAGGCTTTCAGAGTGAGTCTTATCAAATCACCACAACTCACACACTTTTCTGACATGAGACCAGACCATTGACAGCATCACTCCCGGTCACCCCGAGGCTCACGACACCCCCGGAGTTGAGGTCACCACTGGTCCTCTTGGTCAGGGTTTCGCCAACGCCGTTGGTCTTGCCATGGCCCAGGCCCAGACTGCTGGTACCTTCAACAAGCCCGGCTTCGACCTCATCAACAACTACACCTACACCTTCTTCGGTGATGGTTGCGCCATGGAGGGTATTGCCTCTGAGGCCGCCTCCACTGCCGGTCACTTGCAGCTCGGCAACCTCATCGCCATCTACGATGACAACAAGATCTCCATTGGTCAGTAGCCTTCCAACGGTTTGCGGACAAGAATTGGACTAACCACCAAACAGACGGTGACACCAAGTGCGCCTTCACTGAGGATGTCATGAAGCGTTTCGAGGCCTACGGCTGGCACACCGAGCACGTCGAGAAGGGTGACACCGACCTCGAGGGTATTGAGGCTGCCATCAAGAGATGTCGCGAGGTCAAGGACAAGCCCTCAGTCATCAAGCTTACCACCACCATCGGTTTCGGCTCCAAGCTCCAGGGTACCGGCGGTGTCCACGGTAACCCCCTCAAGGCTGACGACATCAAGCACGTCAAGGAGCAGTTCGGTTTCGACCCCGAGCAGTCCTTCGTCGTTCCCCAGGAGGTCTACGACCAATACCACAAGACTGCCGATGCCGGTGCCGCCGCTGAGCAGGAGTGGAACAAGCTCTTCGAGAAGTACGCTTCCGAGCACAAGGAGGCCCACGCCGACCTTGCCCGCCGTCTTACCGGCAAGCTCCCCGAGGGCTGGCAAAAGTCCCTCCCCACCTACAAGCCTACCGACGACGCCATTGCTTCCCGCAAGCTTTCCGAGTCCGTCCTCGAGGCCATCTACGACGCTGTTCCCGAGCTGGTCTCTGGTTCCGCCGATTTGACTGGCTCCAACAACACCCGCTGGAAGAAGGCCGTCGACTTCCAGCCCCCCAACACCGGCATTGGCCAGTGGAACGGTCGCTACATGCGTTACGGTGTCCGTGAGCACGCCATGGCCGCCATCATGAACGGTCTGTCCGCCTACGGTACCCTCATCCCCGCCGGTGGTACTTTCCTCAACTTCGTCTCATACGCCGCCGGTGCCGTCCGTCTCTCCGCCCTGTCCCACCAGCGTGTTCTCTACATCGCCACCCACGACTCCATTGGTCTTGGTGAGGACGGTGCCACTCACCAGCCTATTGAGACTCTTGCTCACTTCCGCGCCCTCCCCAACATCATGGTCTGGCGCCCTGCTGACGGTAACGAGTGCTCTGCTGCCTACTACGTTGCCCTGACCAGCCGCGAGACCCCCTCTCTCCTCGCCCTGACCCGTCAGAACCTGCCCCAGCTCGAGGGTTCCACCATCGAGAAGGCTTCCAAGGGTGGTTACGTCGCTCTCGAGCAGGAGAAGGCCGATGTCACCCTCGTCTCCACCGGTTCCGAGGTCGGCATCTGTCTCGAGGCTGTCAAGACCCTCAAGGACGAGCACAACCTCACCGCCCGTGTCGTTTCCCTGCCCTGCTTCGAGGTCTTCGACGCACAAGACAGAGACTACCGCCTGTCGGTCATCCCCGACGGCATCCCCACCATGTCCGTCGAGGTCATGTACACCATGGGCTGGGAGAAGTACTCTCACGAGCAGTTCGGTCTCAACAGATTCGGTGCCTCCGGTCC
>Ga0058702_10001133_pt1 | contig 10292 bp, 9 predicted proteins | sample AgamicOrSfe_FD_83781 | JGI IMG/M metagenome (GOLD analysis project Ga0058702, IMG submission 83781) | Agave microbial communities from Guanajuato, Mexico - Or.Sf.e | ecosystem: Host-associated > Plants > Phyllosphere > Phylloplane/Leaf | place: Guanajuato, Mexico | collected 2012-05-30
CATGTATGCGAGAGGGTTGTCTTCCCAGTCTCTGGCTGCCTCGCGGTATTCGCGGCGCGCTGCACGACGATCCGCACGGCGGTCGGAGGTGGTGTTGTCGTTGTTGTTGTTTTGGTTCATTTCGGAGACGAAGTCCCAGAAGTTGGTGAAGTTGGCCATGATAAGATGGTATTGTGTTGGGTTGAGTAGAGTAGTGATGATGATGAGATTATAAGAAGGAAAAGAAATCACAAATGCGGCAGGACACAGGGCACTATATACACAAAAGAAGAGTCATCATTCAGGCAACACAATAACACGCAGCAGTCACGTAGTCACAACTAGGCACGACTGGAAGCGTCGTCAGCATTCCAGGCAATTCGGACCAATAGTCCACGCAAGTACGACAGACTTGGCAGTAACCAGTTCGTCCGATAGATGGAGCGAGATGTTGGAGGATGGTGATGGATGTTGGTGGAAGCAAGCCGAGGCGAAGACTGAACGCGTGGCGGTGTAAACTGCCATAGCCTACTGTGTCGGGTAGTATATGATCTCGCGACTATCCGTCCAATCGAAAGCGTCACGTGATCTAGAAAGACCTCACTGCTCGCCAATGCAATTGGCAAGAAAGTTGCGTAAGGAGCAGTAAGTATGCAGTCTCCAGTCTGATTACAACGATTGTTAGCCTTGGAGCTGACCTCGAACGAGAGCAGTCTGCTGGCAAAGCTTGAGCGAATTCCTCGCTTGCCTTGCACCGGGAAAGCTCACAAGCCGTGACGTGTATAGGTCTGTGTCCAGTCTGAAGTCAAAAGAACCAATAGAACAGTCTGAATCTACGAGGATGGAAACCTCTGGCCTGGCTGGCGGATGCTAGCAGGTCCCATCGCCCCGGCTAGCAGAGGCTAGTCTTTGTGGACGTGTCCTGGCTGAGTGCAAACGCTGCCAGGGGTTACATGACAGTGGCCCAATCGTTTTCAACGAGCAATGATATTTCTTTTGGGATATGCTTCCATTACCGAACCCTGGCTTTAGCTCAGTAGGGACCTCGTGACTGGTGTGATTTCGTGATATCGTCATCCGTTGGGTTTGTCAAACAGTCCCGACGCCTTCTCCGGTTTCTTTCCTTCTCCCTCGCTTCTTCTCTCCTGTCAATTGATCATCTTTTGTTCTCTTAACGTTCTAGTACCAGCTGGAGTGGAACAATCGAGAGCTTCCACTGAAGGCAGGATTGTGGGTGGTGTGAAATGGAAGCTGTGGGTGTGGGAGGAAGTGTAATGAGGATGCCCTCCCTTGTTCATCTGTGGACGCAAAGGTTGGTTCACCGTCCTTCTGCTGCTGTTCATCTCGAAACAGGACTAACCTAATCATGCTTGTGTCGATCTCAGAAACTCTACGACAGCAGAGCATATACAAAGTCGATATTTCACCGGCTCGAAGCACCAATGCGTCCACATTGTTTTGTCACTTTCCGGTCCTGTCCGACTTATCGCACCTCTACAATACCTGTCAGGTCCGCTCAACCACCACACATAAACTTAAGAATAGACAAAGACTGCAATGACAGAAGCAGCAACAGAAACATCGCCGCCACTCTCCTCGACTTGGCCTGAGCAAGAACCTGCCGAAGATCTTGACACGGTAGATGGAGAATTACGACATGTTTGCTGCAGGATCTGTCCTTCTGGTCTTGATCAAGCCTCAGCTGGAGTGCGAACATTCCATTTGCTTAAAAGATCAACAGAGCAAGATGACCATCACAGAGACTGCAGCATGCGAATTCGCCCTTCTCTCATCATACGACTACTCTTCCAAGTTGGCGGGCACTCATATATATGTAAGTGCACTCGAAGAGTCATCGACGTGGTCATCGCTGACTCCAGATAGATACATACACAAGCGATTCAGCAGAGAGGGTTATCGTCTGGACTTCAAGGTTGCTGCTGGAACAGTAGAAATGTTTGCGACTGCAAGCCCTCACCACCAAGTATCCAACCCTGCAAGCATGTTCGCCTCTGAGCAGATCAAGCTTCCACCTCCTCGACATCGATATGACACAGCGGAGGCTGCGTTGAAGCCGGAGCTACTAATCCTCGTGTCAAGCCTACCAATACTTGCAGAGTACCAGATTCTGATATGACAGTCTACGCAGACCAGGTGTCGAAGAGAAGTTCAAAGCCTACCATATCGAGGAAGATCTTGGTCGTGACGGTGACCGGGACTGCTGGACTCTGTACTTCATGCCTGCACGTCAGAAGGTAAGTGCTGCTGAGGCGATTTGAAAGACCTGGCTGACATTGGAAACGCGAATAGGTGTACCTGTAGTATCGGGTTGGAACCTGCTGCGGCATAGCAGGGCAGAATCGCCCTGCTAGCCAAAAGCAAGGCAGAGAAGAGGATGAGGAGGAGTCTGACAGAGCAAGCCAGCGACTCAGACACGATGCCAGCGCGCCGTCATTCTGGTCCGCTGCCCTAGATCGGTGTGGTAAAACGCCATCATAATGCCACTGCTCATCGCTCAATGGATGGGCAACTCATGGTACTCTCCACAAGAGCATGAGACAACACATGGCTCACTCAAACTTGCCCTGTCTACGACCTGTCTCGAATCGTTTCACGACAGCGTCTTGAGCAGCTGATCAAGCAAGCGATCTATGGAGCCTTGGAGTCTCGGAATTCGCCTCTAAGTCGCCTGACAGCACTGAGTATCGCCAGGCTGAGGCGACCCTTCGAGTGTCTTCAGTCGAAGCTCTGCTAGTGATGGAGCGGGTAAGTTTCGTCTGTAATGCTTGATTGCATCCACGAACTAACATACCTCATTGTGGTGACTCAATCAGGATGGCGAGACTGGCGTATGGGGTCGTCGCGATTCCCAAGTCAATCCGTCAGGTTGAGTTCTTCTTTCTGTGGGGTTATGTCGGGACGGATCGTGGGTGATCTTGTTGGGTTGCCAACTGGCAGCGACCGGAGTATTTGAACAATACCCCTCTGCTTGCACTCGGCGGCTTATTGCTGTCTCAGAGGCAGCCTTTCCTTCTTGCACCCGACGGCTTCGCTCTTCGCAGTCAGACAGATCGACAGTATTGTTGAGAAAGTACTCGTGCTCCCAATCTATCGCCCTGATCATCCTGCCAACCGTCGGAAGCATCCTTGCAGTCATTAAGGTCATTCAGGCAGCTCTGCACAACCATCTACTTACACTGATTTACCCTTCTTGCCTGCTGCTGCGCTGGACTGAGATCTTCTCGTATCTTCAGGCTGATTGATCGTTCTCCAGATCGAGAATGAGCTGACCAGGAGGACCTCAGAGAGGAAGGTAAGGATTGTTGCATTACGCGTCGTGGTGGAAGCTTGCGATGATGAGGAACTTATTTCAATCCTGGTTTCTTTATTCCCAAGGTGGTATCCTTTGAAACCCGAGCGACAGCAGAGATGGCAGCCGAAGACCTTGTAAGTCAGCTGTGGTGCTAAACAGTCCCCCAGACGTATCACTAACGACTTCCTTTGTGCATGGCACAAAAGAGCTGTACAGCTGTCTTGCCTTTCCCACTTCCTACACCAAGGCATTGTACACCTTCAGTCTCAGAGCTAAAATTTCACGGTAGAGGCTCCCGATGTGCACAATGCATGTTCGTCCAGCCTATAAAGATGAGCAGCTTTCGACGAAACCTTTTCCTCTTCTCAACACACTTCAACTCAAATCACAATCACCCACAAACATATTCAACACGAATCAACTGCGGTGTCTCCATCAAACAACTCGAACACAGAGAACACCGGCTCCAGCATGAACAGGAAATCTGCACCTTACCGCAATGCTGCTGGACAGCGTCAATATGTAAGTAACGCCCAATTATACATTGTCAATCCTCCTAATGCTAACAATCATCAGGGTCCCCTCACCAATCAGCCCATCGTCAATGCGTCTGTCACGTCTGTCAATACCACCAGCACAGGTCTGCCTGGTCCCAGCTGTCGCACCCCAGTTCGTGCCGCTCGTCCTGCGCAGCCACAGACGAAACCAACTATCAAAGACATCCTGACTCAGCTTGGGCCAGATGCGACGATCGAGATGCTCAACCAGGCTGAAGAAGCATTCATGGCTGCCGGTAATTACATCAATGTTGACGACGTTCTGCCTTTCCACCAGGCAGCTGCCTTGCGCAGCATCGGGACTACCATCGAAGAAGTGAACGCTGCCGAAGTTCTACTGAGCTTCACACTCGGTGAGGAAGCGGTGGAGGAAGCGCTGGACAAGGGTATCGGCGAGCTGAGAGCTCGTGCACGAGCTCGCAGGACGGGCTGATAAGAAGCAAGATGCAAGGAGCTTGATTGGCAAAGACGCACTGCGCGTGGGAGAGAGTAGGTGGAGACGGTGTTTATGTAGCTGGCGTTGGCGTTTAGGGCATTTTCGGGGAGAAATCAAGTTTGTTTCACACTCCCACCATATCCCATCATCCCTCCGTGACATTGCTGACTCAATACAGGACAAAGACGACCATTGACATCAACGTCAACGTGGGCAATGTCTTGCTATCGATCCATGCGCATGCGATCCGACGTCTTTGTCCAACGGGATCAAGAAGACACATTGTGCACTTTCAGTTTTACAGCTTTACTTCACAGGGTCAGCACATCTGCATCATGCAGTTATGCTCACTATATGAGCCACCAGCTGCTCTCATACATTCTGCATCCTGCATCCTCCCCCTCTTCTCCAAAACTCTCGCCAATATCAAACAACCAATACAAATCATCCTAATGTCGAACCCTACCAGCACTACCTCTACAAACACTCCGAAGTCACAGATCATTAAACTATCTATCGGCCATCGAACTGCTGCTCAGCTGGCTGCACGATCTGTCGTCTCGACCGAGGCCCAAGCCAATTCAATTGTAAGCTATACAATGAGCTCGCGTTCTGTTTCCACTGCTGATGCGTCGCGCAAGGTACCAAATCAAGCACAAAACACCTCAACGCGTCGTCGTTCAGCCCGCATCGCCACCGCAACTTCCAAACACCTCACGATGCATACCGCTGTCGCCCATACGGCTCAATCTGCACCTGCCGATCGCGATCAACTTCACACGATTTCTGCCGCCCAGCCTCAGCCGACAATCACAGATCTCTTGCGCCGTCTACCACTAGACTTTGCCCAAGAAGACATCCGCGCAGTCGAGGATGCTGTACTCGGCACTGGTGCCTATGTGTACTTGGATGACGTGGTGGAGTACTATCGCGATGTCGAGGCACGAAACGATGTGGCTACAATTTTAGTGGGAATGGCTCACGGGAAGTAGGCAGGTGACAAAGAACTCGATCGTGTGAGAGGAGGTTGAATGCTAGTGCCAGAGTGTGAGAATCGTACTGCGGCGTTTAGGGGAGGAGTATTGTGAAACTGGGACGAGAAGATCGAGCATGAAATTGTGTATAGCTGGCAGGGCGTATCGGGTGTTTCTTGGGAACCAATGTCTGTAGCAACCCCTTGCCGTCCCAATCTATCCCTTTGTGACACTGCTGACACGACTCATAGAGGTTGACGCGATCGAAATGTGAATCTGGCTCTTGACTTACCACTCTTGGGCTCTCGAAGAGAGCACAAAGACAATCACAAAGACAAAGACCTTGTGCACTTTCATTCTCATATTTCACGTTCACGCAGGCTTGCCATCTCTGCACAATGCAGCACGTTCCACTATATCAGGCAGCAGCAGTTCTCATATGTTCTTCTTTCTCTTCATCTCTCATCAAGTCACCACAAACATACATCAGCTGTCCTCGAAGACACTCATCACGATGTCGAACTCAACCACCGCAGAGTCTAGAGACAAGCCAAAGTCATCGATCACGAAGCTTCGCATTGGCCACCGTCACCATGCTGGTCAGCACGCTACTCAACCTGTGATGTTCACCGACGCTCAAAGCAGCTCATCTGTAAGTCACAATCCGATACCGTGTTCTACTCACACTGCTGACATATACAGGCCATGTCGAATCAGGCGATCAACGTTCCAGCCTGTCGACGTTCCACTCGTATTGCCACGGCGATCGTCAATCAGTCCAGTATGTCCAGTACTCACATCCGCTTGACCGGCGCTGGCCATTCTCGAGGTCGCTCACCCGACGCTGGTCAGCCTCAGCCATCGCTGCTCAAACTCTTGAGCCATCTCAAGCCAGACTTCACGCACGCCGACATCCATGCATGTGAGGAAGCCGTGCTAGCTGCAGGTGATTACGTCTACCTGGACGTTGTCCTACCGTACTATCAAGACACTGAGGCGAGACTGCTGGCACTTCTGTGGGCGAGCTTGATGCGACATTCATTCTCTTGGGCATGTCCAAGGGAAAAGAAGCGGCCAAGAAGGAATACGATCGTGGCGTTGAGCAACTGAAGGCAACAGCAACGGCAGCCTACGAAAGAAGAATAGAAGGAGAAGGTCAATGTCTACATGTTCAGTCTTGCAGATCGAAGATTGTATTGTATATAGCTCGCAGGGCGTCCTTGGCGTTTGAGGTGTCTTTGGAAAACCAATGTTTGTATTAACTTATCCCTCCCACTCTTCCCGTCCCCATCTTCTTGTTGTGACACTGCTGATTCATACAATACAGGAGGGCGCAATGAGTAGCGAGTCTATATCTTGGCCAATGAGTCGTGGCTTCTGAATAAATCACAACGAGGAGCACAACAAAGACATTGTGCAATGTTCAGTCTCTGAGCTCATCCTGCACAGAGCCACTGTATCTGCACAATGCGATGTCGTATTGTCTATAAAGCATGTATGTCCTCTTTCATTGCATTTTCCATCCTTCAGCTCAACCTAACTCGAACCAAAGCACCTTAACACAACTCACACTCTCTACCAGCAACAGCATGTCTGACCCATCCAACATCAACTCTTCCGCAACCCCACGCGCACCAGAGACTCGCCAGGCCCAAAGTCTGCGCAGATCTTTTCGTCTGGCGAGTCTGTCCTCGGGCACAGGCACCTCTGCTGCTCAACCATCTGGTTCACAGCTCGCAACTTCCCAGACTACTGCTGCTGCGCCGCACATCGTGGACATCCTCACCGCACTTGGCCCGGATGTGACTGAAGTCGACCTCGACCAAGCCATCGACAAGCACTTGGCAGCAGGTCACGAGGTCCTCCTGGAAGATATCAAGCCGTTCTACCGCGAGCCCATGAGACGTCGCAAGGCGACTACTGGAGCAGACGTTGGTGGTGCAGCTGCCTTGCTAACTCTGGCGCACGGCGGGAAGGAGGGAAAGCAGAAATTGCGAAGTGAGTGGGCCGACAGGGTGAGGGTCGAGCGCGGGGAGTGAGGAGAGTGACGTGCGGGAGGCTGGAGAGAGAAACTGAAAGCGTATAAAGACGGGTTTGTATATATAGCTGGAGTTGGAGTTGGAGTTGGATTTTTGGTTTTGGGCGCCTCTCATGAAAACAAGTTTGTCTTTTGGACCCCCTTCCCACCCCAATGCATCTCCTCTCGTGAAATTGCTGATACTGCTAATACAATACAGGATCGAGACCAGCTCGGTTTTTTCCCCAGCTAGACCTTGTGACAAAGAGCCCAGCATGAAGAAGTTCAATTGTGCGTCAGGTGAGGTATCGACGACGGCAAGGGCTTTGCGTGATGTGCGTAAAGAAAATCAAGAGCTGCAGGCTGCAAGACATGCTACTCGTCTCCTGGATTCCCGCTTCGACCGGGATTTGCCAACTGCCAGAAGCGCGGCGAGGCTCAATACAAACGCTTTCACCGCATGGTTGACGCACAGGAACGCTCTGAGACAGGCACGACAGGCTGCACAAACCGCTAATGCTATCCTGCTTGCTCCTGTCGGACCTATTGGACCTGAAGGACATGCTGGCCCTCAAGGACCAGCTGGCCCTCGATATGAAGCTGGTGTCAGGATGCTACAATTCCCGTGCCATCGGACGATGACCTCAACTATCCCGCCAGGAGCTGAAGTCCTACCTTGTCGAAGAGATGCCCAAGGACTTCATCGAATATGCTTCACCGCTAGTGCCTCGAGCTTGGCTGCATCGTTCACTGTATCATGAAGTCGGATTTCGATGCCCGTGAGCTGCTAACGAAGGAGATCGTGAAGATGTGCGAGGGGATGTTGAGGGAGTAGCTGCAACGAAAGCTGGGATAGATTCGATATCTCGTGCATAATATGGATCCAACATCCAATTCCCCGATTGGAGGATCTTATCGAGGATACGATTCTGAAAGCTTCAGAAGTCGCTTACAGGTCGCCTAGAAGTGCAGAGCATCATCAGGCTCCTGCTACGCTCAAGCTTCTACAGTTAAAGATCCAGGAGGAGTAGAGCAGGTGAGTCGTATCCTAAAAACTCGAGCTAATTCATACTTACTACTGTACTCTAGGGAGTAGCCCGGGCAGTATAGTGGTTCTCGTAGAATAACAAGACTGGCGTATAGAAGTTGGCATGAGCGTTCTTCGAAACCTGTCAATGATCTATAGCTTGGTCCATCGCGCCATCTGCAAAGAGCACATGAAAGCGTGAAGGAAGACAACGTTGCTTTGACACATAACACTGCAGTCGGACCAGACCGAGGGTGTGAGCGACAACATCATGGTCACACAGCACAGTTAGTGGCAGGGAGCACGACCAAGAGCTTCATAGCCAAGAAAGAAAGACATTACAAAGAGGCGTATCATGGCGTCTGTCTGTGGCACGACAAATGACTGGGAAGCAAAGAGATGTCGTAGAAATGAGGACGATTTGACAGCTGATCCACACGTCTATCACCTGCTCCGCGAGTTGTTCGATTACGAGACATTGCGCATCACACTGTTTGACGGCAAAACCAAGGCACGATTCAGGCTAGCTGATCGAGGCAGCTCTGCATGTACCTACTCCATGGACAAAGTCAATGACATTGCTGTACAATTCAAAGATGAAGACTGCTGATCCCCAGGATGTGGTCAAAGATTCAGTGGACTGCAATGCGACACACTCACGAGCGATCTCACCCCGAGACGAAGGAGTGCTTTTGGTCTGTCAGGTACCCACGAGCATAAAGGATTGCACCCAGCTTCTCTGCCGGCAATTTGGCCTGCTGTTAGTGCCAAGGTCATTCAGGAGACATGTGCACAAAGACGGTGTCCACGTTTCACTCTTATAGTTCACATTTACACCACAGGTCATCTGCACAATGCATCTCGGTGAGCCAATGTTTTCCTTCCTCTTCCTTACATCAGTATATTGTCGCAACAATACGAAGCACGATATCGACCCTCACGAACCTGACGAACCTCAACGTAGTCAGGCTTCGGAACCTGGTCATCAGGCTCCCTGTGTCTTGCTCTCAGCCACCAAGTTCCAGTGCTACCATGGCGTCCAGTGTTCTTGTCACCACCTCCTCTCATTCGCGTTCTCACAATCAAGAACATCTAGCCATGGCACAAGTACGCGACAGCACATTCATTGAAAGCGTATTCCGCATGCTGATCGTCCAGAGTCACCCTCAATCCTCTGTCGCCTCTGAAGATCTTGCTCAATCCGCACCTTTGACTGACCGCGAAGAGCGCTACCAAGCCCGCATGACCCGTTCAAGTCAAACTCTTCATGCAAGTCCCACCGATCTCCTGTACTGCGAATTGGGTTCTGTTACTTTGCAGAAGCAGGAGGCACCTATCACTGTTGTTGCAAGTGCCACGGTCTACGGAACGTCTCACAGTGTCACCACTTCACCCGAAGTGTTGGACGCAGCTGGCGCTTTGCTCGGTATCAAGTGGGGCAAGGATGAGGGCAAGCAAGTGTTCGACGTGGGAATGGAGGATTGGGTTGCGCAGAAGCGGGGCTGGAAGAGAGGTTGAACGAGCGAGTGTCTGAGGTGATGGTAATCTTGCTCCCGTGCAAGCATGTTAGTCTGCTCCATGTCTTGCCTCCTTGCACTACTGCTGCCCTCTTACCTTTGTCGTCAACGTCCTTTTACTGTCCCCACTAGACGGATTCACGATGAATATTCACACAAAGGCACGATCACATAAAGACATTGTGCACGATTACTGATATCTCATGTCTGCAGTGCAGAGTCATCATACCATCCACCCTCCACCATCATGTATATGGCGTCGAGCAACGCTGCGGATGCTGGTCCTTTTGTCAACAAACACGAAGGTCATCAACAATATCATGCTCGAGTCACTCAAAACCAAGAACGAAACCGTCGCGAATCAGTATGCTGCAGGTCAGCACATTTCCTCGGCCAATGCTCCCGAAATCCCTCTATCCACCATGAGCTTGGCTCAAACTGGCACTCTGAAGACCACGAACGCCCCATTGAC
>Ga0058702_10001134_pt1 | contig 10290 bp, 5 predicted proteins | sample AgamicOrSfe_FD_83781 | JGI IMG/M metagenome (GOLD analysis project Ga0058702, IMG submission 83781) | Agave microbial communities from Guanajuato, Mexico - Or.Sf.e | ecosystem: Host-associated > Plants > Phyllosphere > Phylloplane/Leaf | place: Guanajuato, Mexico | collected 2012-05-30
CCTCGGCCCCGAGAAACCCCACCACTACGACTCCCCCTCCGGTACAGAATCCGACGAGGCCCTCGCCCGTAGACTGCAAGCTGAAGAAAACGCGCGCCTAGGTCCAAACACCGGCTCCGCATACCCACCCCGCCCCACCTCCCGCGGCGCCGCAGACGACTACTACGGCGGCTCCTCCGGCACCGGCGGCGTATACCCCTCTGGCGCAAGCAACAGCGCTGGCGGTCGCATGTCCGACGCTCAACCTGCCGAAAAGCGCGGCTTGTTTTCGAAGTTGACGGGAGCGGTCGGGGGGAATAGGCCGCCGCAGCCGAGCGCGCAGTACCAGCCGCAGGGAGGGTATTATGGACAGGGACAGCCGCAGCAGGGGCGGTATGGACAGCCGGGTATGATGGGTGGCGGGATGATGGGAGGTATGGGTGGGATGCAGCAGGGTGGGTACTATCAACAGCAGCCGATGCAGCCGCAGTATGTGCAGCAGGCGCCGCAGAGGCATGGGATGGGTATGGGAGGGGCGGCGTTGGGGCTTGGAGGAGGATTGTTGGGTGGAATGTTGCGTAAGTACTGACTTGTGAGAGCTAGGTGGAGTGAGGTGCGAACTGGCTAACGCGATGTAGTTGGTGACATGATTGGCGATGCTGGTGATGGTGGTGATGGTGGCGGTGGAGGAGATTACGGTGGTGGCGATGATGGTGGCGGAGGCGACATGGGAGGGGATTATTAACTCAATTACTATATAATGTCTTTGAAACCATCTGCAATGTGTTACAGTCTTTGCCTTGCCTTAGATATACTTTTTTCCCGTCAACTTCACCATCACCTCCGTCCTAACACTAAAATGATGTACCGAGATTCTTCGCAATCCACACGCCCGTGCGGAGTTTAGCCTTGAGAGCAGAGCTGTCTTTCTCTCCCCTCTCTGTGCCGACCTGTAGTATCCGCGCCAGCCCAGCCTGGGTCACACATTTCTTGTCGAAAATTGCATGGCGAGCCATTAGCCCAATTTCCACCCCGTCATAAAGACCAGACACCCTTCCGACTGTCTTATACTTCGCATCAAACTCGCTAGCCCAGCGCTGTGCTTCTTTGTGGTTTGAGTCTTGTAGAATGATTGTGAGTCCGTCGCGCCAGTTGGCTGACTGCGTCTCGTGACCTCTGCCGAGAGCCTCGAAGCCGCCAGTAGCCTGTGTTTCAGTGCCTCTCCTGAGAGCTTCGTAGCCGCCAGCAGCCTGCGTTGCATTACCTCTCCTGAGAGCTTCCCAGCCATTAGCCTCCTGCGTTGCACGACCTTCTGACTGGACATTCGTGAGCCACTGCTTTGTGTATGATTGTCCGAGGGGGTTGTATTTGAATAGCACTTTACGAGCATTGTCGTTCTCGGTCTTAGTCATTTGGTGGGGAATGTTCTCTCTGTCGATCACACGATTGAACTTCCTCTCCCACATGATCATCTCGATGGCAGTGCGGATTCCCTGCCAGCGCAGTTCCCACTCTGACTTCGTCATACCTGGTCCAGGAGCTTTCTTCTCGGCTGCCCGCTGTAGTAGATGACGGTCTCCGTTCCGGAGATGGAAGACGTCTGCTATCAGATTCCATTGAGCATCACAATCCTCTGTAAGTTCAGTGTTGTCGGAAAACATCGAACCTTCTGGGTGATAGACAAATAGGACTAGCTTCTTTATCTTTCCATCTGTCCCTTTGACAATGCAACCATCGTATTTTGTCGTGGTGAAGATTCGCTTGTCGAATATCTTGACGAAGACGTAGTCGTCATTCTCCTCGTACCGCTCGATGAACTTCTCCACGTTCCGCTTCCCCATCTCGATATCGAGAACAGTGGACGCCGCCTCATTCACTTCGTACATCTGGTCCTCGTGGAGCTCCCGGATATCGGCTGGTCTTGTGTCGTATGGCTGATCAGGCTGTTTATTCTCTATCTCGTCTTTCTTGGCCTTCTTGCCCTTTCCGCCCTTCTTACATTTCTTCCTCGGGGGCACCATTTCCCTGTAGAACCAACGCTCCGACATGAGTATCTCGCTGATCGTTTCAATCTCAAATCGATCAAGTCCGAGCTTGAAGCACACCCAGATTATACAGCCATTGTTCGGGTCAATTGTCGTCCGGAATTGACCTTTGTATTTCGCCCCGGCCGGCGCATAATTCCACCCGAGCCACAGTCTTGCATCCAGAACGCCGGACCATTTCACCATGTCGGTCTCTTCGAAAGGCAATCCCTCTCTCTCAAAAGCAATTCGAGTCGCTTCGACAACGTCCAGCCACACTTTGTCGAGTTTTTTATCACCGTAGGATATCCATTTCCCATCTACGATCGTTGGATGTGTGGTAGTGCTGGCTTGCATTGGCTCCACAGCGACGAGCATGGCGTGCAAACCGGCCAATACAGCAGGCTCGAGTTCCATCATCGTGTTCTGCTTTCGGAGCTGCTCATTCCAGTTACCTAGTCTCTTAAGACGAAAGAGCCCGTACTCAGCATCTGAGAGCTTGGATGGTTGATCAGTGTTGCCAGCTTCGTCGATATGCTCTTCGTCTCCACCGAGGACATCTCTGATGAATGCCTCCTCAAGTGTACCATCATCAATCACCTGGTCGGTATCAGTCAAGAGCTTGTCATGAGACGTATTCCTTTCTACATACCTTGTCAGAAGACATAACCTCGAGCTCAGCACCATCTTCCTCCAAGAATAGATCGTTCGGGAAGTCATTAGAAGTTAGATCAATAACAACCTTAGATGCCACAGAATTATTGCTAGTAAGAACCAGAGCAGCTCCGGCAGACGAAGCTTTAAGCTAGTAAAGTTAGTTGATATCTCTCGTGATATAGTGTTGCGTTCACCTTTACAGAGTCTGACTTTGTACTCTGCTTCGTGGAACGCTCGTTGGTGGATAGAGGTTAGAGCGGCTGTCGAGCCTTCTTGGCCGGTGGTAGTGGTGTGACGAACGCGAGATCATCATCGCTGTCGGAAAGAACTCGATGTACAGCACGCTTGTTTGCCATGTCGCTATCCGAACGGCAAGAAGTAGAGACCGATACGTAACAGCAACGAAGAAGGTGATGTAATGAAGAGATGGGTGTGTGAGCGGAGAGTGCAGGAATAGAGACATGACAATAACAGAGGTTGCCAGTTCTCACAAACCATTGCCGCGCCTGCCTGTTTCAAAGTGGCAGGCGCGGCTTCGCTCGGTTGGGCAAGTACGACACCTCACCGGGAACAGTCCGTCATTTCCAGACTCAATGAGGTGTCGTGCTGGCGCAGCGCCTGTGTTGGTGGTGGATGTAAAGGAAAGGAAAGGAAGACGAGTCGATGGGAGAATGCAGTTGTTTCATGTATGTCCACCCCGCCGAGTGAAGTGAAGAAGCACAACGGCCACGCAGTCATGCACGAACTATTACAGACCCAGAGAGAACTGGACTTCTCATCACAAGATAAGGAATTGAAGCAATATAATGAGAGTGCTCGGGAGTTTTGTATTTACATAATACTTGCTTTTGGGCAGATACTGCGCTCGTTTTCCTAGCAGATGCCACATAACGTATAACTTGTCCCCGCGCTACCTTGTGCAGCGAAGATTTGAAATACAGCACAGAGGATCTTGAAGCTGATGCAGGCATTGTGCGTGGATGGCGAGTAGATACCGGTCATGAACCATCCAACCGTGTGTTGTATTGGCAAGCATATTTTCCACCTGTTAGCGAAAGACGTCATCGAGAAAAGACCCTAAAACGGGGCGCCCCAAGCCTGACCGCCCCAGCCTCGCCCCGGGCGCCCCGAGTTTTACATACAGCAGGGCGCCCCGCATTCATAGATCGAACTTACTTCACACCATCCTGGACGCGTTATCCTACACATTATTCCTCGACCTTATTCGTCAAGTCCAACGTATTACCGTGATAGCTGCTCGGCGCATATAATACCTAGTTCAATCACGGTCTCCTGCTGTCCTCCTGGGCAATGGCAGAGCTGCGCGCTTTGCATAACTTCGCTAAAGTCCAGACATTCTAATTCCATCACCAACACTTCGCGAAACATTCTAGCATATATCGGCGACCATAACAAAGCTTTCAAAAGCACAGGACGTCAGGCACATCAGGAAAATTAACAGCCATAAGGCGAAGGCAGTTTAGACGAAAGATACTATCGCAAAATACCCCGCTCTTAATCCGTCACTCGCCCGGAAGAGCTAGGCTAAGTTTGAGCATTACCTCAGAGAAAGTATACGCCTTAGGAAGAAGACACATCTAGAAGAAAACCAGGAAATGTTCTTACATTCAAAGCGATACCGCCGACTACAAGCCAGGGCGCGCATCACCGACGACGAAGCTGAAGTCAAATATCAATTTCAGCGACATAACTGTCCTCCTTCGAAGCGGCCTCACCAAGTCGAGGAAAATAGTTCGTCTATCGGCTTTCGTTGCAGGCGACGACCAGCAGTTCTCACAGGAACGTGATCCCCTAAAATGCCTCACGCTCGCTATATTGTAACAGCGCACACCCCTCAGCACTTCCGACCAAGCAAGCCAGCAATCAATCTCCGCCTTCTGTCCTGATAGAGGGGTATTCAAGACCAAGGACGATCTTATGTTTCGAGGATACGCTCAGTACATATGGCATTCTTATTCACCCGTCGCTTAGTTTATGGTCGTTCTCTATAGGCCGTCAGCTCCTACTGCGGCAATATCGGGCCCTACTCTAGGACTGTCATCATCTGAGCCTAGCTGGGAGGGGCGTGTGCAGACTATCGCTGTTCGCACTTTTAAGCACGGCACGGCATGCCTGATAAGCAGCATACAGAGTATGACATAGAAGACGATGGAAGGATAGAGCAGCGTTGGGCCCTGAGGCGATGAAGCGAGAGGAGGATGCTGCAGCGAAGAAGCGGGAAGAGGAGGCTGCAGTGGGGAATGCGGGTGAGGATGGAGCAGCGATGAAGCGAGAGGAGGATGGAGCAGCGATGAAGCGAGAGGAGGGTGCTGCAGCTGAGAAAGAACGCGAGGAGGGTGCTACAGCTGAGAAAGAACGCGAGGATGCTGCAGCTGAGAAAGAACGCGAGGATGCTGCAGCTGAGAAAGAACGCGAGGATGCTGCAGCTGAGAAAGAACGCGAGGATGCTGCAGCGGAGAAAGAACGCGAGGATGTTGCAGCTGAGAAAGAACGCGAGGATGCTGCAGCTGAGAAAGAACGCGCTATAGATAAAGCAGCCTAGGAAAAGGTACGAAAGGATCCTAAATGGTAGAGCAGACTTATGGACCTTATGCAACCATTCCCGACCTACGATATAGGTTAGATTAAAGAACTGCAAAATATCCTCGATAATGCCCCATCAATACACTTCTTCGATGCACAGATGGACCCAGCTAAGAAAAGACTACCGTATTGCGAGATGATGCATTCTGATATACGCCACAGCAGTAAGATGGTTAAACGAGCCTAAGACCATGCAAACGTAGGCACATTGCGGAATCCTAGTACTTGTTTCGGACAGGTTTCAGATTGTGATGATGAGGTTACCGCTGGTGAGGATGACCAGACAGCTATCGATCAGTAGATGGTAGAAGAGATCTAACGTTACACGCTCTTAGCAGTACTTGACTGGCGTAAAGGTTATCTATTCTATATCCTAGCAGCAAGTCTCTTCATGTTTCCCCTAGAAGAATCCTGTCAAGACAACTTCGAGCTGGAATTCCACCGTTCCAAACAGAAGCTATGTCTGCGTCAGCTCGAGGTTACTGTGACTGTGCCCCGGTCTTTGACGACGTAATACCACCGGCACGACACTTACGCAACTTGCGGCGTCACAATGTAAAGTCTGATTGCTCAGGCCCAGGTCGACATCGGCCGGCATCCGACTCGCCATCTTCGTGCGATGAATGACGGTAAGAAACAGTGCCCGTCACAGTACCCATGGCCCATCGCCTGCCCATGTCGCCGCTCGCCTGCGTCCAACATCCTATATCACAGGCATCTGTCCTAGGGATCCAGCTACAAGCTCTGTTCCCGAATCTGAAGAGTAAATATAAGAAGTTCATCGATTCATCCGCTACACAATTGAAGGTATAGATTCGGCATAATGGCCCGAGAGTAAGAGGCAAGTTCGGATATACTATAGGAGGCAAATTCCAGGAGTAGCATAAGCATCAGCACAGAATATCTACACGGTCAGAGCTTACTCGCAACCTCTTCGCCATAACACTTGGCAGCTACGACTCTCACATCAAGGCTCTGGCAAAAGTCACGGACACCTAGATTGTGGACAACTATACAGAAACATAACTTGGAAAATGTAGCGACGAAGATGGTGTCAGAAATATACTCGTAGTCACTGCTCATGACGGCTGCCTTCTGAGACGAGTGCTATCAGGCGAGAAATCATGAGCAGTCTCCGCAGACTTTCTTGCGTATACTGTCATGTAAGTATCTCAGTAGAAGGCCTCATCATGCCGCGCTCATATCTATGTCGGGCACACCGACTTCAGACTCACCGATAAACACAAACAAGCCCGTCCGTTAGATGGAAGTCTCGAGGTGATAAGAACAGCTATATTGGGTAGAAGACAAGATTCCGCCCGTGGAGATGGGTTCCGACGAGTAGGTGCTCGTCTCAGCCCTTGATGGGAGGAAAATGAAGCTTCAGTACATGATGTGAAGAGGGCTCTAGGCAACACCAGTTCAGACTTCCACAAAGCCACAAAGTAGCAGAGAGCCATCGTCCAGTCCTTGATGGTCCGCCGGTAGGAGGACAGCAAAGGCTGGCACGGTGAACAATCTAGAGGTGTTGGTTTAATTGATATCCATAATGTCTAAGTTGATGCCGTGTCCAATCTTGGAATACTCTGCGGTGTTGGTAGGTCCCGGCAGCATTACCAAATGCACCTCGACTCTCGAAGTATAGGAGGTACGCCGTGTTGCTGATACTCGATGACTTGGAGGTTATACTCACGTCAAACTTGAGTTCACGCAGGCTGTGCTGGGGTCGGCGAGCCTGATAGCTGCCGGTTACCACATACTTCACAGTTGAACCAGCGAAGAAGGGCAATCTCCGAGGCCTACTCAAAGCTCTATGATCTTGTCGAGATACGAGACAGACAAACGAGGGATGTTAATTATCTAGATGGCGGCTTCTGTACATCCTCAGTTTTTATGTCGATAGTGTTCATCACAGAGATGGCAAATATGCAAGCACTTCATCGAAGAGAGTAAACTGACATGATGAAATATTTCTCGAGACTGCTTTTCCTGTCGTGATAGCTGAGGTAATCTCGGGCAAGCCTTATACTGTGGTGCGTAATAGATATGTCAAGCGCTTTAACACTGGTCATTATGCTGACAAGAGTCAACTGATCGCGCAAATGCTGGATGTCCTAAAATTCACGCCACGAGTCGATGCGCTCGGATTCAACCTTGCGCAAAGATGCTCTCGAAGTGTGCAGTTTGGGCCTTGGATAAGTGTATCGAGAGAAGATTAGGCTCTGGTAAGGGTTTGGCGCGGAGGGTAGTGCAACCCGCTGTGTAAGCATTATATGTTCAGCGACGAGTGGTTCCATGCTGGAGCAAATGTATCTCGTCGTCGACCAGTCAGCCAAGTCGGGTCGCCCCGAGCGCTATCTTGGGGCGCCCCGGAAATTGACCCGGCGGCACTCTCCAGGGTGGCGTACCCCGCTTTCGATCACATGACCTGACCGGCTTCGGGCGCTTCGAGAAATGCTGTGGGGCGCCCCATAACCGTCTGATCGGGGCGCCCCACTATAGTTTGCGGGGCGCCCTTTCTCATATGATGATGCTCGGCCCATTCAGCATCGAGAGCAGCGCTGTCTTTCACTCCCCTCTCCTTGCCGACCTGCAGTATGCTTTCCAGCTTAGGAACGCTTATACATTTCTAGATACGGATTATATGGCGAGCCATTAGCCCGGTTTCTACCCTATCGTAAAGACTAGACACCCTTCCGACTGTCTTGTACTTCACATCAAACTCGCTCGCTAAGCGCCGTGCTTCTTTGTGGTCCGAGACTTGTAACATATTCGTAGAGCTATTACGGGTAATAGCAAAGCGCGTTGCACGACTTTTCGCCAAAGCATCCCAGCCACTAGCAGCCCGCGTTATACGACCTCTCCTGAGAGCATCCCAGCCACCAGCAGTCCGCGTTTCGTTACCTCTCCTCAGAGCATCCCAACCACCAGCCTCCTGCGTTGCACGACTTCTCGACATGCCTAGCTTTTAACATTCTCGAGGTACTGCTTTGTGTATGATTGTTCTGAGGAGCAGCGTTTGAAGTAAACCTATCGAGCATTGTCTGTTCTCTGTGCTGAGCATTTTCTTTGGGACGTCGACCTGTCTCATCACATAGACAGTTATCTGTTCCCACTTCAGCATTTTGAACCCGTAAAATATCCTACCCAGTATACCTCCCATTCAAGCTTCGTCATGTCCGACCAGGGAGCAGTGTTCGCCGCATGACGTCCCAGTATCGCGTGGTCTCCGTTGTGAAGGTATAAGATGTTAGCGGTCAAGTTCCACCGTACATCACCGCGCTCCGCTGCCTCGATCATATTACAATACACCGATCCTTTCGGGTGGTATACGAACAGTACTAGCTTCTTAATATCACCGTCTTGTCCCTTGACAATGCACCCGCCATACTTTGTATTTATAAAGACTCGTTTCTCGAAGATCTTGACGAAGATATATTTGCCATCATCTTTATAGCGCTAGACGAACTCCTAGATGTCCCGCTTTCCGAGCTCCAGATCCACTACCGCAGAAGGGGCATCGTTTATGTCGTACCGGTATCTCTCGTGAAGCTTCCGGATTTCGACTGGGTGGTTGTCGTACGGCTGCTCAACAGCTTCCTTTGCATCCTCAACTTCCGGGCAGTCCTTCGCTCTCAGAGGCACATTCTCCGCATGCATTCAGCGGTCAGAAATGAGAATAGCGCCAATTATGTCGACGTCGGACGGGTCGATGCTAACATTGCACAACACCCGCATTGTAGAAGGGTTGTTCGGGTCACCTATCAGGCGATATTAAGCTTCGTCGCTCGTCCCGGTCGGGACATAGTTCCATCTAATCCATAGCTTGGTAGCAAGTGTCCTAGATCATTTCGGCATGTCAGTCTCCTCGACAGAGAATCCCTCCTTGTCAGAGGCAGTTTGAGTCGCATCCATAATGTCAAGCCACATTCTGTCGAGCTTGTTGTCCCCACAGGACTCCCATTTCCCATCTACGATCGTTGAAGGTAGCGTTATGCCTAGCTGTAGCGGCTCCTGTTTCGTCAGGCAATCGCGTATATCTTTCAAGAATGCACCCTTGAGTTCCTTCATCGTATTTTGCTTTCGAAGCTGCTTCTTCAAGCTACCCAGTCTCTTAAGATGAAAGACTCTGTACTTAGCACCTGAGAGCTCAGATGGCTGACTACTATTGCCGTCTTCGTCGATGTGCTCTTCGTCGCCACCAAAGATACCTCTGATATGTACTTTATTAGAACTACCCCCTCGAGCTTGGCATCACTATCCTTTGAGAAGGGGTCGTTTGGGAAGTCGTTAGAAGTTAGATCAGCAATAGTCTTATATGCCGCAGAATCATTACTAGTGAGAACCAGAGCAGCTCCGGTAGACGAAGCTTTAACCTAGTAAAGTCAGTTAATGTCTCTCGTAATATAGCGTTACCTTCACCTTTCCAGAGTCTGACTTCCTACCCTGCTTCGTGGAACGCTCGTTGGCGGAAAGAGATTGGAGCGGCTGTCGAGCCTTCTTGGCCGGTGCTAGCGATGAGGCGTCTGGCATGAAGACTTCGTCGTTGTTTGTGGCGATTCGAGGTGCAGTAGACTGCATTGTCATATTACTGTATATGTGAGGCAGATCAAGAGCAGTGTTTGATGGTAGTGGAGGAGTGCATGGTGCGGCGAGAAGATGAGCGTGTGAGCGGAGAGTGCAGGAACAGAGACATGACAACAACAGAGGTTGCCAGTTCTTACAAACCATTGCCGTGCCGGCTTGTGTCGAGATAGCTGGCGCAGCTTCGGCCACTTCGAGAGGCACGACATATCCCTAGGGACGGTACATCGTTTCTAGAACCACCGAGGTGTCGTGCTGGCGCAGCGCCTGTGTTGGTGGTGGATACAGAGGAAAGGAAATAAGGAAATGGGAGTTCGCACGCACGCCCGCCGAGTGAAGCGAAGAAGCACAACGGCCACGCAGTCGTGCACGAACTATTACAGACCCAGAGAGAACTGGACTTCTCATCACAAGATAAGGAATTGAAGCAATATAATAAGAG
>Ga0058702_10001135_pt1 | contig 10283 bp, 6 predicted proteins | sample AgamicOrSfe_FD_83781 | JGI IMG/M metagenome (GOLD analysis project Ga0058702, IMG submission 83781) | Agave microbial communities from Guanajuato, Mexico - Or.Sf.e | ecosystem: Host-associated > Plants > Phyllosphere > Phylloplane/Leaf | place: Guanajuato, Mexico | collected 2012-05-30
TTACATTACCATGATGACCACCGCGTATGCCAGACATATGTTCATTGGTTAGTGCCAGAAAAAAAAATCCAGACCGAGATGCTTCTGTATCTCATGGCGCGAGCTATCCATCCAACCCATCCATCCCATTAAACCAGCCAGCCACCCATCCATCCTATTAAACCTGCCACCCACCCATTTAATCCACCCGTCCAATCCAACAATTTATCCGGTTAATCCATCAATTTAACCGTACTATCCATCAATTTACCCGTCCAATTCATCAATTCATACGTGCAGTCTGTCAATGTATCCGTCTAATTCATGAAAGGATCCGTCTAGTCTATCAATTAATCCATCCGATATTCATGTATGACTGTGGTTACCATGACAACCGTTGGCAAAGCAACTGTTACCATTCCTAGCTTTCCGTCTGGGCGCGAAATTCTGCTTTCCCGACTCTATGTTTACGTCACATTTTCTTCTCAGTTTAGCACTAAAAATCCACATTTTCATTGATTTCATTCAACTTGAATCACCCGGGTCTGTATATCTATCCATCCAGTAACGGTATATAGATTTAAAAATTATCCAACGTGATCAGGGTGTCAACCAATTCCCTTCCGCAATGCTATACACCATTGATCATTTTTTTAATGCATCTCAAAATTGTAGAGTTTACACACGCTGCTTAAGTTTCTTCTTAGCATTTTTTAAAATTAAAGGACGACGAAGGAAAAATAAAGCAATTTTTACGCGCAAAATATTTGTAATGGATATATTTTCGTAATGCTACCAGACTCTTTCCGTTTGTGACAGCAGACTTATTGAACTAAGAAAAAATTACTAAACAACTTTCAGGAAAAGCACCGTACTTTCCAAAGTACTAAAACACTGTAGCAATCACAGACACAGTTCCGCAGACCAGCAGGTTTTTCGGCATGCTTATGACTGACAAGCTACTACTTGGCAAGACATCGTCGCTAGTGGATTTATTCTTTTTCAACCAATTTTAATCTAAAAAACTCCCTTGGGTGTAAAAAACTCCCCACATCCTAACCTTCCATTTCCAACATTCCTCATTGAAATTGGACGACAAACAAAAAATTAGTTAGCGACGATCTTTTGAACCGCCTATCCAATGTAAAATTGGGAAGCATGTCACTCCCAGAGCAGTTCGTCTTTTGGCTGCTCAAGCGCTGCACGACGTACTTGAATCGCCAATATGGGTACCACAAAAAAAATTGCCGCATTCACTTATAACTATGGGGCCAACTTTCGTTGAAAACTTCGATTACGGACTAAAATGAACAAATCATCTGATGGAACGGAACGCCTATGTGAGTAATGCAAATTAAGGGCGAGTATGTATACGCCGGGCAAGTTCAACAGTGACTACAAGTCCGTTGGGGTAAGGCTTTGCGCCCCAAATAGGTACCTTAACGACTGACATACAATTTCTAGATTAAACATAATAACACTCAAACAAAACAGGTAGGGATTGATAAAAAATTGTCAATCGACTTCGTGTCGATTTGAGATAGGCATTATAAATGTCCTTTCGTCGATTTTAACCTTGATGGCAGGATATGCTATCTTGTCTACTGGCAGGAAATGAAATAAATCGTCATTTAACATTAAAGCCACGTTCTTAGCATGTTTAAATGTACTTTGTACAGAATGCTCGAAAACAAATAAGCCACACACTTCTTGTCCTTCTACGTCGAATACGATGACGTCTTGGACTGTACAGAACGTATCGTCCCATGTGTAAAGACATGTGTTGTCCACTTTCTCGGTTCGTGAGAGATCCTTTTGGCGGCGATATTCGGAGCCTTTCACCGAAACCGACGGGTACACGGTAACTTGTGTCGGCGGAGTAAATCCTTCACGCTGGAGCGCTTCCGATTCTCTGCGACTGGGCTGCCGTGTGACATCTTGACCGTGTATTCGGACGATTCCTATTTGTTTTGAAACCTTTTTGGTCTTCTTCCACATAATTTCGCAGATTCTCTGTCTGATGGCTTCGGAAAAATGCTCCTCGTCGAAGGTCGCTTTTACAATAAGCTTCTTCATGAAGTATCTTGTGATAATTTGGTCAGCTGCGTCCTTGGCCGAATGCACACCCCTTTTTAACCGAAAATTCCACGATTCGAAATTAAACGTACTGTAGGCCCACAACGGTCCCCACAGTTTCACACAATCGGCAAAGTGATCTAGAAGGTGAACATTATAGAGCATGGATTTGAGTCCGTACAACGCTTCAAAAAGTCTAACATATTCATGTAATAGGTCTCTAGCAATGTCGACTTCTTCCTCAGTGATACTTTCTTGTGATAGAAGATATGCTGCATATACTAGCATCTCCCAATGCTCTACATGGGCTCTTGAAATATCTAGACCCTCAAGACAGGGCGTCGAGTAGAAGAGCAGCCAGTTTCTCCACTCGGAGCCTTTCCACTTATGGCGATTCGAAAATGGTGACGGTTTCCTAGCTACGTTTGTAGGGCACCTGATTTGTGACATTCGTTGGTCAATAATGGCTACTTTTCTCGCAACAGACATCTTTCCAATTGTCAGCAAAAGTTCGTTGTGATGTGGTACTACACCTTCGTGTATGGTGTGCAAATCGTCGGATGCCGTACTTTCGACCGGGTCAAAGTGTTCCATATTAAGAAGTTGCGTAGGTCCATGCACTCCTCTTACAGTCTTCCCGGTTTCGTGAGCCGTAATCATGTCAGCAATGAAGGAGTCTGCCGTGCGTGGACTCCGGACGCCGTCAGCCGGATACCTAACACAGTTGTCCTGATATACGCCTTTCATGGTGCAAAAAATACAAGCATTATATCCAGTGCAAGCAACCATGTTCATCACGCTGCATCTCGCTACTGAGTCGGAACAGTGGCAAGTAGGGAGGAATTTGCTGACAACTTCTTCTCCGGGTGGGTCACCTGGTCGACACCATTTAACACCATCTAATGAGAGTTGATTTGCGGTTTCTACAAAGGGCTGGAGGAGCGTGAGCATATTCGGGTCTGAATTATCAACCCATAGGGCGGCAAGGAACATGTTCTTTTGACGGGCGCTGGGGGGCAGTTCATTTAGTCTAATAAAAACAGGCCAAGCTTTTAACTTTGCGTTTTTCATCACATTGACACCGTCAGTATTGAAGACATAAGAAAAATCCATATCACCCAATAAGCCTTCCTCCTGCAGCTTTTTATAGGCTTTGCCGTCATATATGTCTTCAATTCGTTCATCGCCTCGTTTACGTCTGTTTTCTCGATACTGCATACTTTCTGCCATACCAGGGGTCTCCAGGAACTGTTTCAGTTCCTTTTTTAAATCCAGAGTAATAAACCACTTAACTTCGTTCCGTTTCATGATATTATTGCATGTTGGACATTGAAACCTGTTTTGGGTCCTACCCAATCTGCCGATATATGCCGCACACGTACCTTTGTTGCAGTAAGCATGTTTCAAGACGTTTCTGTCGTTTTTCCCTATCGTCCTCCAGAGTGCTTTCTTATTGGTTGGAAAATACCTGCCTCCAAATAAAGTATTTTTGTTTACGAAATTGTCAATGAGAGATTCATACGACCAATTATGTCTAAGGGCCATCGCAAAATCCAGTGCCACCGCCTCCCTCAAAGTAGTCCCTCCAGAGTTGTTTAGAGGGACGTCCAGAATTTCACTAGCAAAGGAATAATCGTCACCGGCGCTATCTTCAATCTCCAACGGTTCTTCATCGGAAAGACGGCTGTCGGGTTCGTCCACTCTGTCTTCATCCCTGATTCCGCGGATACCAGGGTCTTCATCACAGCAATGAAGACTTGAACCGTGTTCTCTCGGGACGGAATCCTGCAAAAATTGATCAGAAGCTATTAAATTATATTCCGGAGGTTACGTATTCATTTCTGGACAGCGCAATGGGCTACTTGACCATTTTTTTCTGAGATAGCCATTTGAAAGATCTTAAAAAATAATGAAAAAACGTCCAAAGGTGCACCCTTATACGATGAGCCGATCGCCCGGAAATCGAGTTCAAAGTTGCCTGTGACGTCACAACTTAAGAGAATTTGTCTTAAGTTGTGACGTCACAGGCAACTTTGAACTCGATTTCCGGGCGATCGGCTCATCGTAAAAGGGTGGTCCTTTGGACTTTTTTTTCATTATTTTTTAAGATCTTTCAAATGGCTATCTCAGAAAAAAAATGGTCAAGTAGCCCATTGTGGGTTTGACACCCCATTTTTGGAATGCCCCAAAGTGGGTCCACATAAAGAGAATCGTGTGGTATCATGTTCCTATAGTGCGGAAAAGATTCCTTATCACTTCAGGAATATGCTCTTCAACCTTGCGCTCGTTAAATCAACTCATGTCGGTGTCAAAACACCAAAATATTTTCATACAAATATTTTTCGAAACGGATGATCTTTCATTATAAGATTGAGGCAAATTAACACGTTTTTTGTGATCCTCGCGTAAAGTAACACAGATTACGAATTATTTTTATGTGATTCAGGCGATACGAAAATTCAACATATAAGAAGCTTATGATCAACATACCGGGTGTCCCCAGACCACCCGTCCACCCCTTTTTTCTCGAGAACGGTTGGACCTAGATAAGTTCTGCGAAGAGATCTATCTGATAATCGACCCCGAAGAATATGGTGGTGTGCTTAGTTTTTCTGTGTGCGCATAGCATCATGCTGTAGCTTGACACAACTTTGTAATTTTAAATGAGAACCTATATTTTTTTTTACATAATCTGGTAGACAATTTGAAAATAAGAACTTTTTGTTTCGAATTTTTTTTTTTTATCTGGTGACAGTGAGCCGCGACGAGCCTATGCAAAGCGCTGCTATTGGCACTCAACCGGGCTATTCACACTCCGCGCGACGCGCAGCGACGTGCCTGCTACCCCCTCTCTCCCTACCACTCCTCCTCTCATCTTCGGTGCGCTGCGCTTGGGCGCTTAGATTATAGGTCGTGGCGGCTCACTGTCACAAGGTAGAAAAAAACTTTCGAAACAAAAAGTTCCTATTTTCAAAGTGTCAACCAGACTATGTAAAAAAAAATATAGGTTCTCATTTAAAATTACAAAGTTGTGTCAAGTTACAGTATGATGCCATGCGCACACAGAAAAACTAAGCACACCACCATATTCTTCGGGGTCGATTATCAGATAGATCTCTTAGCAGAACTTATCTAGGTCCAACCGTTCTCGAGAAAAAAGGGGTGGACGGGTGGTCTGGGACACCCGGTATATGACACTACAAAACAGAAATTATTTTTTCAATCAAATATTAATTTTGTTCAAGTTTTAGTTTGGTGCTCAGCTACCGAAAAAAAGAGTTGATTTAAGGTGAGATTTTAAGAGGGTAGTAACAAATTAACAAGAAAATTTCTCCTCACTATTGTAATACGATAACATGGTGGTGGTGACAAGGACCCCGCACGGAAAGACTGGGGCCTCATCAAGTTAACAGACTTTGTAATTTGGTGTTTCAATTTAGTGTTGTAATTTGGTGGATTTTGATACACGCATCGGAAACGGCCTTAGAAGAATCCTCTCAAACGAAGAGGGAAATGTAAGGGGAACTCGGAGAGGAAAAGAAAATAATGAAAGGCCGATTCCAGTGCGTGTACCAAAATCCACCAAAAAAACATATTGAAAGACCAAATTACAACGTCTGTTAACTTGATGAGGCCTGGAGAAGTTAGCTCGGTCATTTTTGGTTTTGAATGAGTATGTTGCAGAACTAAGCTACCGTCGTTGATCAAAACCTCTTTTGGGCTCAAATTAGAGTCCTCCATGAGTATCATGACACTCACACTCTCATCACTTCCAAGAGAACCCGGATCGGATTCATTACATTCAGATTCACCGTCCTCGGACAAATCACTATCAATTACGCACGATCCACCCGGTGTATCCTGAAACAAAATGAAAGAAATTTAACTCCCTATCCCTTTTCTAGTGAAGTTGTGCCACGTCAAAACAAGTTACATAACGTAGATATACATTTACAAGCAATAGGCAGCAGCCTACAATGCCTTTAAGGTTTTGCATGTTTTCTATCAAGTTATTTCAACGATATTAGACTTACACTCTCACTTTCACTTGTCTCCTCAAGTTCAATTGATCTTTCACTTTGACCCGTTTCACTGCTTTCCCCTTCAACCATCCTCTCATTTCCTTCATCCCTTTTATTGGGGACAAAACCTTGGTCTTCATCAGCATAGTCCTGTAAAATAAAAAAAAAGATTGGGATTCTCGTTATCTGCACCAGAGATTGGCCGTTGCCGTTTTCTCAGAACAACGTTGCCGTTTCTCCCTTTTTAAAAAATACAACGCGTTAGGTTTCGTTCATTTTGCCTTTTAAGTGGTATGTCAATGGTTGTTGGTACGTTAATTTTGAGACGTCCTGAAGAAAAACTAATTTTTAAATCGTAGAAAATGTATTTTTAAAAAACCTTTGAAAGTAACTCGGGTGTATCAGAATTCGGATGAAACTACTGGTGAACATGAGCAGCTCACAACACATTGTACTAAAAGTGACCCAATTCTTTTTTTTTCCTTCAAATTTTGTCAGTTGCCTTTCTGAGTAACGAGTAACGACGTGTTGGTCGTTACTGGGCATTTTGGAGTAACGCGCTAACTCTGGTTACTTTTCAGAAATTGAACTTTGTGACGTTAATTTGTTACTGGGAGAAAAAATTAAGTAATATGTAACGAGTATTGACAACGGCCAATATCTGATGTGAACCGCGTAGCCAAACTTCCCAGCCTTCCTCCTGTGAAGTTCTGCCATGCCAAAACGCAGGGTATCGATTCCTGTCTGTAATAAAATCCCGGAAAATTCCAGGTGTTTGCAGGTAAAATTTAGATAATTCCAGACAATTTAGCCGGCGACGATTCCGACAGGGAAGCTTAGAGGGTACAAAGTCCGGGATGGAATAAAGATGGAAACTAAATTGCTCAAAGCTACAGGGCAGGGTTGTCTGCTTGAGCCGGTGGTTTCGTTAAATTTAACCAAGATTAACTCGAAAACCAGTGGAGATAACCTTGCCAAATGAACATGTTTTGAAACACCCTCGAGCTTAATTTAACAGAAAAGCTGAATCTGTCAGGTCATCTTTATTGGTTCTCGTAAAACCGTGACTAAGTTAAACGAAATTATGCCAAATCTTGCTGGCTACTTGACACAGGCTAATGACTCAATGGAGGTGAGCGATTGCACCCGTTCCTTTGTGCCACATACGTCAGGCAATGTCATGTGTGATATAATTTTTTTATAGTGAAGTTCCCACAAAATTTCCGGGGATTATTTTCCGGATAATGAATTAGAGCAATTACACTAATAATTTAGGTAGAAAAATAAGAAACCCTAAGAATTTCATGTTTCTCAAAAAAAAAACAAAAAAAAAAAACCTCCACACAAACGAGTTAAAAACGAAACTTACACTGTCACTATTTCTCTCCTCAAGTTCACTTGATATTTCAGTTAGACCAATTTTACTGCTTTCCCCTTCAATGGCTTTCCTCTTCTCGCCTTCATTCCTTGTATTGGTGACTGATTCTTCCATACCATTATCCGCAGAGTCCTGCCAAAAAAAAAATACAATACGATGCAAAACAATAAGATAAGACAAAATAAAATAAAAATTACGGTACATTCAGAAAGCAATCACAACAAAAATATATAATGGGATTGTCGTGAACCACCGAGCCGAACTCCGTAGCCTTCCCCTTGTACAGTTCTGCCTCGTCGAAATGGGTTAAATAACGTAGTTATCAATGTACCGGGAGAGTCATAAGTTACATCGCAGGAATGTGGATGGCCTATCAGCGTTATTTGCAGGGGCACCGCTTTACAAGGGAATCGAATCATCAGATCGCGGGAAGTACTGACGCGATATTACGTTACCAACTACACTGTGATTTGTAAAGGTGCCACTTTATACCTCTGGTGGCCTACCTATTGTCGTCAAGCCGAGCGGAGCGAGGCACAAGGCACGTAACAAAATCTAACTTAACCTGCGGTTACCAAACTAAACAAATAGTCGCCAAGCCTGATGCCGCTCACTTGTCGGCGGCATTTGCTGCCGCCAAATGGCGCCTCTACCAAGTCGCCGGTCACATTTTGGCCTCTGGCTAAGACTCGGCCGCGAGCTGCAATTTCAAATTTGTGTAGATGGCCCCACCGAATACCTTGCGACCGACAGCGGAGCGATGCATTAGGCACATAACCTAACGTAACCTTTCCTCACCAAGCCTCTTGCCGTTTAGCAAGATTCGGGCACGTAGCTTTTGCCTCGCTTCGCTATCGCTCCGCTGTCGCCAATCCTGATGCCGCTCACTTCTCGGCGGCAGCAAATGCCGCTGACAAGTGAGCGGCATCAGGCTCGGCGACTGTTTAGTTAGGTATCCTCATGTTAACGTTGGTTACGTAATACCGCGTCAATACTTCCCGCGATCTGATGATTCGATTCTCTTGTAAAGCGGTGCCCCTACAACGAAATCTGATAGGCCACCCACATGCCCGCGGTGTATATTATGACTCTCCCGGTACAAGCAATGGTCAGCGGCCAACAATGCTTTAAAGGCCTGATATGTTTCCCAGTTATTTCAACTTCATTACACTCACATTGTCACTTTTATTTGTTTTCTCAAGTCCACTTGATCTTTCACCACTTGCCCTGTTTTCCCCTCCAACCTTCGTCATCCCTCGTCTGGGTGACAGGTCCTTCCATAGCTTGACCAGGGAAGGGTTGTCCTATAAAATAAAAAAAAAAATAACTTGTGTATAATGAAATAGAGATAATCGAGATCTGCATCAAAGTTCTTTCGTAGAGATGGCCAAATCCAAACACGAGCCTCACATCTGCTTTGAGGACCTTGTTATTGCTCTCGAAAGGGGATGATGGAACCACATATTTCGTTGATGTGCCATCCAATGCGAATATTATGTATACAAATGTTTGGTGAACATGGCAACGTTGCTTATAATACTGATCGACAGAAGAATACACCTTGTTTGTTCCCGGGCCGGTTCCTGAGTCAGGAAATATTCAGTCTTGTTTCTCCGGTACCTATGAAAACATCGGAAAACTCCCGGGAGCGCAACCTGTAAATGCTCTTGTGGTCAGGAGAACGATCGAAACTTTCCAATTTTACGCAAACTTAAACGTGAAAAAGAGTGGGAGCTCTGTGAAAATTCCCCAGAAATTATTTTGTGTTAAAGAACTACGGGTATCGGAACCTGTTCACACCAAAAAAACAATGTCTAATCCATTCATCGGTTGTATTTTTACAACATATAAAAAATATCAAATACAATGTGGAGCAAAATGAAAAAAAAAAAAAAGAAGACATTAATTAGGTACAGAATAAAACTTCAACCGATGATTGGAATAGACATATTTTAGCTCTCAATAGGTCTCGGTACCGATACCTCTTTCACGCGACGGAATTTTTGACGAAATATTTTAACACAGCTCGCAGACTGTTTTATAGGTGTAAATTTGCGTAAAAATCGGAAATTCCGAGCATTCTCCTGACCACACCAGCTTTTTCAGGGCGCTGTCCCGGGTGTTTTATGATGTTATACCTATTATATGATAGGTCCCGCGACTCCGGAACAAACAACAAGTTTTTTGGTGGAGCAGTGCAATAGTGTATACTCTACTTTTTAAGGCAGCATATTAAACCTTTTGGTTCAACCCTTTCGTCTTCGAGCCGAGCGGAGCGAGGCAAAAAGCACCAAAACTAACCCATTCCATCATAACCGCAAGCCTCTTGAAGTTTACCAAGATTATAGGTCACTTAGCTTCTGCCTCGCTTCGCTATCGCTCCGCTCGGCTGTCACCAAGCCCGATGCCGCTCACTTCTCAGCAGCAGTTCTCAGGCTTGGCGACCGATAAGTCAGGTAACCGTAGGTTAAGTTAGGTTAGGTGCCCTATGCCTCGCTCCGCACGGCTTGACGACGAAAGGGTTGAACCAAAAGGTTTAAAAAGCTTCCTTAAACTCTTAGATATTAGGGGAAAAAATCCCCGGCTCTTTCTTGAGACTTCAGACTAATTTTCCAATTCTGCCAGAGCTTCTTTAAAAAAAAAATGTTGGTTTAAAATTTGGTACAGGAAGAAACAAGTCAACACATCTGGCAAGTGGTACATCTAATGATCTAAAAAAAACAACAAAAAAAAAAACAACTAAGGTAAAAAACAAATATTTGAAATTATATTGAAAAAGAGTGAGTAATACATTGTTTATATCCTCTTAACATTGTGCACTTTTATAA
>Ga0058702_10001136_pt1 | contig 10283 bp, 8 predicted proteins | sample AgamicOrSfe_FD_83781 | JGI IMG/M metagenome (GOLD analysis project Ga0058702, IMG submission 83781) | Agave microbial communities from Guanajuato, Mexico - Or.Sf.e | ecosystem: Host-associated > Plants > Phyllosphere > Phylloplane/Leaf | place: Guanajuato, Mexico | collected 2012-05-30
AAACCTAATTACTAGGTAACCTAAACGGGCCGTTAACGCGTAGTTAACGTTCCTATAGTAAAGAGTTTTAGATTTATCTAAAATATCCCCTAAATTTCTCGAGTCGAGGTTTATAGTAACGTTAAACTAAATAAAGAAGTAATCTACTACGTAATAACGGGTCGCTTATTTCCCTATATTTTCCTAATTAGGTTTAAGGGTTTTTATAAGCGACTATAAGTATAGATATACTATAATTAGACGTGCCTACTATAGAGGTAGCGAGTCGCTACCGTAGAAGAGGGATAATATAATAACCTAATACCGGCGGATCCTCGGGACTACGGGTACGTGTAGTATATAGTAAGACTCGATAGTAGAACTTAACTATAGAGGTACCTTAGCGGCCCTAGGTCGGTCCGCTAAGGGGCCGCTAGCTATATAGGGGAGTAGGCGTGCTCCTACCTTATAGTTCTATATCGAACAGCTTAACTATTATCCTAATTATATAATATGCTTCCTATACAGTGTGCCCTCTATTAACATAACCCTTACAAGTATCCTCTTATCGCGCTAGGATATTAGTATAGTCCTAGGTAAAAAGATCTCTAGAAGCTATTCTGAACCGATATAGGTATTACTATATCTAGTCTCCAAGTAGTTAAATAAGAACTCTCTAGAGTTACCCTCGGGGTACTAATCCTCCGTAGCTAGTAAGCTATACTAGATCTATAAGGGAAGTAAGTAATTACTACTAGCGTAAATATACTTAAATCTAGCTTTACTATAACCCTCTCTTTCCTATCTTTTACTTTACCTTCTTATAACCTACGAGGGAGTAAACCTTAACCCTTCTATAGCTCGCTCCGTTTATATTACCTTTCTTATCTATATTCTAAAGGTTCTTCGTCTTAATTTAGTATTTTTCTATCTAAGCGTATAAGAAGGTATACTACTCCTAGGTAACGTTACGATCCTCCGCGGCTATACGCGTTTACTCCTAGAGTATAGACTACGTTATTATAATAGCTAGATTACGTGCCTTAAAGCTATTAGTCTAGTTTTTACCTAATTTTATCTTCTCCGCCTCTTCTCGGTAATTAATAAGGTATTAGGCTATTATACGGATATAGTAAACGGGGGGAGTAATCCTATACTTAAGGGATTATTTAATAAAGTCTACTAAAGCTTTTTCCTCGCTAGGAGTAACCTTTTAGAAGCGTTCGTAGGCCTTAAATCGATCTAGCCTACCTTATAGTTAGGTATAAACCGTACTAGGCGTAATGCTAGTATAGGACGCTATTCTACGCGCGTAAGTATATAGGTCGATAGTAAGGTACGCCTAGACGTTATTAATTAATATTATATCTTTACGAGTAGTTTAGACTATAATTAATTAATATATTAAAGTTTATATCTAAAAAGGTAATGTTTTTTCGCTACCGGGTAATATCCGGATCGGAGTGATTTCCTGGTAACGTTACACCCGTCCAGAAGTACACTCGCAGGTATTCCCCACCTCCTGGAGCATACCCTGCTTCAGCCAAGCTGGTTCTCGAACCTGACGTTCGTCAGGTGACCGCTGAAACATACGTGACTACCTGAATAGGCAAGCACGAGACTTTCCTAATCGAGGTGTTGCAATTGCACTTGGTTTTAGGTGTAGTAGGCTGTAGAGCAGTCCTCATTTTGGCGTAGGACGACCTCGGTCACCTGGACTAGTCCAGACAACCCGATGTCACCATATGTAAGACGATTGTGATATGTCAAACACCTTTCCAAGGACCCATTTGACAATGGATATGGTGAGGGAACTTTGCAGGACCCAGAGAAGCTTGACTGAAGGCGGACCAAGTTGCCCGGTCACGCCGACAAGTGCGAGCTTTCGGTTCGAATGAGATAGACCACACGTAGTGGGTCGCCACAACAGAGGAACTCTTCAAATGCTCACTAGAGCAGGGAATAGACCACGTCAAGTAGACGGGTCACCATCCACAAAAAATAGTAGTTGCCGCAGAAGTGTATAGCAACGCTGAAAGGGTTCGGACCTGGTACGTGATTAGCATATTCTTGTTCACTTACATGATTGTCGCATCGTGCTTCTCCGTCCCTATAATGTCGAAGAGACATGGGCGAGGCACTGCCTGATATAGGAGACCAAGTGTATACTGTATCAAGTATTGACGGGGTTGACCTCCTTACGACAGAGACGCCTGCCGCAAATCCATAGACCAGCCAGTGTCGGATGTGCAATCCATGAATATTGTGTCCTGAAATGAATCCCAGATCGCCCGCAAACTGCACAGAAGCGTATTATCTGGGACATCGCCAACGGTGACTTTTCGGCTAGTCGCAAGGTCCTAACATTCTTACCAGCTCGGCCGATCAGGAACGCACCAGGCAGTGAATGGTTCCGGACGCGGCCGTGCCCCATCGTGCTTTTCACATCACCAATCAGGCCGAATTCTGAGATGAGCTGCAGTAAGTCGTTGCCGCAGTAGATCAAGCGGGATGAGTTCGGATCACCATTGTTTGTAAACCAGGTGTCTTCATCCTCGGTATCAGACGTAGCCTCAAGTACAGCCGCGAAACGTGATACATCCACATAGAGAAAGTTGATGTCATTATAGACCGTCACAGGCATGCGCGTCCTACTGCCTTTCCAGATGATAGGCTGCCATGTCATACTGAGTGACCGCCAGCGTGAGAAGCCCTTGAAGTCCCCTGACATATGACCGAGCAAGTCCAATCCACCACCAGTAAAGACAACCGAACTCCTATTTTGAAGAAGTCCTTCCGCAGTAGCTTGGTTGGCGATATCACACAGCTTCTGTACGAAAAGATGACAATGCTGATAGGTGTGTACGCCAGGACGCTGCACATCGCCTTCCAGCTCAGGAATTAGGAAGTAAGCAGTGTCGGCGCTAGCGAGGACACTGCACATCATAACGTAATAGAGTCGCCGAGTGCGTTCACACTCTTGAAGAAAGCTGATGACAGCTTCTGTATTATTGATGTCCAGTTCCACTCTGTCGTGTGTGTCTCGGGGGCGATACATGAAGTTGTTGGCGCCAGATGGGATGATCTCGATAGGACGTTGCGTGACATCCTCGCTGTAGTGGTACTTTGCCCAGACGTCCGCATTTGTCGGTATCTCGACCCCGAAGACGTGGTCTAGCATATCCCCTTTGATTTCCCAAGAGGATCGAAAGGTAGATACTAGGAAAAGCGGCCGTTGCTGTGCAGGCTTCTCCGGTGAAAGCCAGCGAGTTTGCGACTCTGTATTTACTTGAAGCTTCACCTTTGCTGCAGGAACAACCATTGGATCCAAGGGGTTGACGAAGTGCCTAGTACGAGTAAAACACTTGCTAAATTCCTGGAAATAATTTTGCACTTGGTCAATAATCGTCCCATCCCAAATGCAAGAATCGATCAATCGTGCAAGCTGGGCCGTAGACTTGAGTGAATCTGTCGAAGGGAGAGGACTCGAAAGATCGAATTTGCTGCCGGCGACATATAAAGTTAGATATAAGATATACCTCTCGTAGTCCTCTGGCGCAGTGATCACGTCAAATTGACGTGGTATAATAGGAAACTGGCCGAACTCAGGTGGTAACGCCGAGTTGCACAGTTCTTTCACTGTCTGTTCAGGGTAATCTCCGCTGTGAAACACCTCCAACGTACACTCAAAGTCTCCGCGCCATACAAACCCAGAAGTGTGTAAGCGGAAGAGTATATATCGCCCATCTGAATCCGCACGGAGGTGTAACCGAGTGCGCAACATCGTCGGCGATGTGCGTGTTAAGTAGATGGCGCTTGGGATGTCCACTTTGTCGCCGTTCATTGTCCCCTGCCCTCGTCCAGAATGCCAGTACGTAGCATCTAAGTCGAACATGACTTCAGGCGGGATGTCGATGGTATGGCTATGGCGCGTTCTGCAGGTATTCATGACCTCCCTAGCAAATAAAGGTAGATAGTCACCAAGTAGACCGTATGAAGCATAATTGGCTAGTACCGACCAAGGCAGACTGATATCCGCCTCATTCTCGAGATTGACCCATTTCTCAGCATGAACCGTCAGTGGCGCGTAGTTGTGGAGGCGTACCATCGCAGGAACGACAGGAAGATGCGGGAAACTTTGTAAGTCCTCCATACCTGCCCAATGCGAAAATGCTTTCACCAGGATTTTGGCACCGTCGATCGTAAACCTCGATTTGTAGTTGTCTACCGGCCAATATCGCTGCTCATTCATTCGCTTCAAACCAGTGACAAGTCGAGAAATGATTGCTAACTCGTCTCGTGAGGCTCGAGGTAAGTTGTCATCCTCTTCCTGTTCGTCCTCGGATGTACGGGTATCATCCTGCACCTCGTCTTGATCTCCTTGACCGGGAAGAGCCTCAACACCGTCGTCCTCATTACCAGCGGCGGCAGCATTGTCCGCATCATCTTTCTCCGTTCCAGGCTCAGCAGCGCCTTCATCCTCAATGTCTCGTTTCCTCTTTCGAGGCGGCGATTCGATGTCTGCTTTCGCCTTGTCGATGAGATTCTGCATCGCCAGTTTCCACCAAGAATGAGCCCAATGTGCATTGGCTTTGTCCTCAGTCCATCCAGTAACACCATTCCATCGCCACTTGTTGTCGTTGTCGATTGGCTTTGGAATGAGAGTCAGGAGTTTATCACTTTGTAATGTGATATCCTCCATCGCAGCTCTACAAGCCTTCTTGAAAGCTGCGTTGATGGACTTCATCTTGTATTTGGCCTTTAGTACTGGCTCATTCTTCTTAAAAAGTGCCTCCAGTTTTTCGTGCCAGTATTGGTCTGCCACGGTGTTCCACTCCTTGATTCCAATCGGCTTGACTGGGATGTCGGTCACGTTGCCTACGACGGCGGCGAATGCAGCATTGATAGCCTTGCGGGCATTTTGGTGAGGGTTGCTGCTGGTGGTCGGCATCTTGGAGTCTGGAAAACGAAAAAAACTAGGCTGAGCACTATGCTGGCAAGTATTACAGTAACGCCGAATTGCAGTAAGATCGCAGTAGTATTGTAGCAGTAATATTCAGGCGTGAGAGTACAACGAAAGTTAGTAGTGCCTTCCGTGTTTCGAATTTTGGCGGCGGCACACGTGCAGCAGTGTTTCAACTGCAAGTTTCAGGTGTTATATGAAACCGCACGCCCACACTTCGCCAGACAGAATGCGCAAGTGCCGAAACACAGTCTCCCAGTATACTATACGCAGCGAATCCAACCATACTCTTTTCGCTGGCGAGAACGGACCAAAACTCACGAGCCCGAGTACGAGCACATCAATGCTGCACGAATAACGAATGTACGAATGCACCAACGCACGAAGCAACACCGGCATTGATAGGAGGAGGACTGCAAAAGAGTTAGCGGTATATGGGAAGAGTGATGGAGCACATTGAGACAATACCAACCGAGAAGAGAGATGACCAGCCGCCATTGTCAAAGCGTTCCATGTGTCTCCTCCTCGGAGAGTCAATACAACGCTTTGGCAGTGGTCCTTTCAGGGTTGGGAGGCACCTAAACACTGGTGCCGAACAGCCTTGGAGTGTTGGTACTCAATATCTTTTGGTGTCGCGGAGAAAGAGCACACTGAGACAATACCAATTGAGAAGAGAGATAACCAGCCGCCATTATCAAGGCGTTTCATGTGTCTCCTCCTCGGAGAGTCAATACAACGCTTTGGCAGTGGTCCTTTCAGGGTTGGGAGGCACCTAAACACTGGTGCCGAACAGCCTTGGAGTGCTGGCACTTGATCCCTTTTGATGTCGCGGAGAAGGGTGGTGGTCAGCGGTGGTGTCGAAGCAAGAAAGAGGAACGCCTGCCATCCCCCTGCTACAACATCTCATGCGTCCTCTCGGGGAGTCAACACGATGGCGTGGCAGGGCAGAGGATGCGAGGTGGCCTAAATACTGGCCGCTAAGCATTCCGATGAGTTGCAGCAGCACACCTATGTCATAGCATCGTTTGTGGCCGTGAGGTATCAACACGATGGTGTGGTATGGGTTGGAAGGGTGTGGAGCAGCCTAAATATTGGCCGCAAAGCATTCTGAGTGCGTGTGCTACCTCTGTCAAACAGCAATACATGCGTTCCCATTGGGTAATCAACGTAATGCTATGGCAGAGGGTTAAGAACTGTGGAATGACCTAAACACTGGTCAAGAAGCTTTTCTGAGCGCAGCAGCAAAGGCCTCCTCTGTCTCTTCGGGCAGCCTATGCTATGCAACACAAGGTCCGCCGAGCTGTGTATGCATCAATGTGCTCTTCGGAGAATCAACAGTGCTGCAGCTGGGCGTGGAAATGGGGACGTGGCCTAAATACTGGCCATCACAACCATTTTCGAGGCTTTTGAGCGATGTTGCGGGATTTGGTTGTGGTGAAAGAAGAACTTTGCGACTGTTCCATGGTACTGCTCTGTCGCATGGTGGACCACCGAAAACCACATACTACAAGACGACGACCCCCAACGACGCGCAAATGCTTCCGCAGCGACCAAAGCAGCAGCCTGGATGGACATGTTTGTGGACTCTTAGGAATATATGAAGCAGTATGACATAATACAGCGGTAAAGGCATCTTTTGATCTCTTTCAGTGTGTGCTGACGTCTTCAACCAGTGAAGGAATAGGCACACTACTACCGTAACATACTGCAGAGTACCAATACTGTTCGTGATAGTGGGGAATGGAGGATGATCGAAGGGGGTTCGGGATGATGACAGAAATACTGTTAATGATGGTGAGTACTTGCTGTATAGCTTCTTTTCACTTCTATCCTCAACCTAATCGTACACTACTTACGTCAATCCTCGATCCAGCAGGCCAAGCACAGCGAACAATGGCGACGAGGAATCGTAGTGCACTATGACTTGTAGACCTCTTCGGACACGTCTCGTCGCACAACACGGTGTACCTTCCCAAACGAGCACCAGCCCTAGATCACCGACTACTTATTGAGGACTACTTCCCCCCAATCGAGCAAAACGACTGCACAACACTACACTGCAATACTACATTCTCACGTCCGTCAAGCAGTGCGGTACCTCCTTGACGACTGTCATTCTACCACAACCATGACGCTTCCAGCCATTATCCACTTGGATTCTACGCCAATAATAAACGCGCATACCCTGTGGGTGATTACAATGATAGTATTACAAACAAGAAGCCACGCGTAGACAACGTGGATAAGGCATTGGAAGATTACCGTGCTGCTATCAACGAAAGACCAAAAGAAGAGGCCGATCTTCGAGCTCAATAAGCAATTGAGATGAGTCGACTTCAAACGCAGCAATCCGAGCAAACCAAAAGCTTGCGGGCTCAACAAATGCAAGGCATGCCAAACTTAAGCAGCTATCTGACCTACTCCTCCACCAACATCAGAAGATGGAACAGGAAACAAAGGCTGCCAGCATGGCACGCTCAGGTCTGTAGACACAACAGTGTGGGCCAGTGAAGTGTTACTGACAACAAAATACAAGAGCGTGACTGGACACACTGCTGCTATTCTAACAGGCACGAATGTAACAGATCCTTGCACATTGTTGCAAGTCGACACGACCACTTACAGGGAGGTCGAGGATGCAAGGAAGCGCAGGTCGCGAGGTCTTCTACTGAAGAAATGATACAGATGATGCAAGTGCTGCAAGGACCAGAATGGAGGCGAGGAGACTATGAGCGGCACTAAGTAATAGAAGAGCTCACACGATACCTTCTCGTACATCGTACATCGCGGCACAGAGGCAGAGAAGATGCTTGAAAGACGGAGCTACCCAGGAACATCACGAAACAAGCGAGCCATGTACTTACCGATTACGATTTCGAGGGAGATTGCAGCACTGGTATAGATGTCCCGCCGCCGCAACGAAGAAAGCCAGAACCACAACCTCTCATCTCGAATGAGCTAGACAAAATCTGGATACCTCATCAGCTACGCCCGACAGTGGAAAGAGGATCGTGTTTCAGGGTTCACCAGAGTGCTTCTTCCAGGCCTAACTTTAGCTTTGTCGTCGTCACTGGGGAGCGTGGCAGGTAGGATTGAAAATGCTGGAGGACTCTCATCATGATGGTAGCACTGGTCGTGGTCTTTGACTGCCACTCGTAACATTGTCGCGAAGGCATGATCCTGGACACTTCGAGCATGACAAGCATACGGTAGTTTCGGAGGTAGAGTGGTCTCACATATGGATGAACGATCTTGTATCACGGGCTTTCACAGCAGTGAGTATCTAATACGTCACGCGTACAGGATGAGCTGACAAAGTACTACCAAGGGGATCACGGCGAGCAGCTACGAATTATACCACAGTGCCACACCTCCTCGTTACGCAAGGAGGCCACAGTTTAGTGGTTGAATCTGCGAGGCTACTACGGCATTCGAAAAGTGGGCGAACGTGGCAGTGAATATATATTCTACTGGTAGTGCAGTCTGGTAGCTATGCTATGGCACTGCAGACTTCATCAGAGGAGCCACGTCGGCATCGAGATCATCCAAGTTGACAGTAGCGGCATGGTGGTCCCGCTCTGCTTGAGGTTGCAATCTCAGCCAGTGTAAGAAAATCGTCTTGGATAGCGCGGCTGATACTCTGGGCCACGGTGTTGTCAGTCAAACTTGTCCAAGCTTTGCGTAGCTCTTGGGCTTGTAGTGTCAAGGCATGTCCAATGTCTGCCGAGGAGGTTTTGATATGTGGGGGCGCAAGCTCGCTCAGCGTCGAAATTGGTGTGGTCGTCATGCACGGAAGCATGAACGATTGTCGGCCATTGGGTTTTTTGACGTCACCTGTGGCTAGTGTGGCGAGTGGTAGAACAATACGCAGAGGATTCAGGGGCCAATGGTGGCAGAAGCGGAAGACTTTCGAAATTTTTCGGAGTTTCTGCTTTCTGCTTTTTCCTCTCGACACCACACGCAAATGTAAGTTTTGTCTCCTATGTTTACTGTTGTTCATTATTAACGAGAGTAGAACTGTAAGTCTCTTCCACACTGACGGCGCCATTTCGAAGGATCATGCACGATCATACGAGTTGCTGGCTGGTCAACCTTTTTTCTACCAAAACGAGATTCCGGAATGTGCACCAGGTTGAGTGCTGACACGGAAGTGGATAGTAGAATACATAATACCACTCTCTCCGACTACAACATCCAAGATGGCCGTAAGTCTGGCCAGTCAGAAGCAAGTGTTTGTGATTCCGAGCTGACTGATAGTATTAGAAGAACAAGCGTAGTGCTCCGGCTTCGTCGGCTCCTCTCCCTCTTCCTCCTTCTCAAGCTGTAATTCATCTCAAGACTTTACCTCGAGTTATACATACTTACATGAGTGGTAGGGTACATATAATATCGTAGCATATCCTGGTTCCACTGTGAATATCACTGTAGGTCTCTTCTACTATTTGAAAAACTGGTTTCGGAACTCAACTAACGTATTTCTATAGGGAATGCCTGCCGCACCCGCGCCCGCGCCCTCGCCCTCGCCCGCCCTCAAGTCCTCCTCCGGCCCCTCGCCACGCGCTCCCTCCTCCCTCTCCACCCGCGCCAAGCCGCCCAAACGCGCTGAGAAGCGCAAAGCTGGCGGGGTCCCTGCTGCTGGTGCTGAGGATGGTGCTGCCGCCGCTGAAGCGGCCAAGAAGAAGAAGAGGAAGACAAAGGTAAGACATGTGTGTGGGTTTTCACCTCAATCTTTTGATGACTCCTACTGGATTGTGCTCGCTTTTCTCTCGTTTGCAAAGTTGGGAGATGTTTCTACCACCAGCTTTTGGTAGCGCTCGGCATTTGTGTTCATTGCTGATGAGAATTATAGACCTTCAAGCAACGTACGGCGTTCAGAGAGCGCGCGAAGAAGAGGAAGGCTGGGGAGGGGGGTAGTGGAGGGGATGGTGGTGATGGTGGTGACACGGACATGGCAGATTCCGGTGAGAGCATTTTGGGGAGCAAGAATCGGATGGGTCCTCCGTTGTCTGAGGAGGAGCAGAGGCGTAGGCTGGACGCTGGGATGGATGCGTTTGCACGCTTGAGAGAGGAGTTTCCCGGGTCGTCAAAGACATACGAAGAGTTGGAGAAGGAGTCACATACTATGTGATTATCTAATAAGAACCAACAACATCACGTCATCATCACTCCAAGCCTCTTCACAACCCATCACCATCGTCATCACCCAATCCAACCGCTTTCCTTTCCGCCATCTCCTCAATCCTGCTCCGCAACACCTCCCTCCCAAATCGACTCGCCACTTTCGCCGCTGCATCCATAATTTTCCCACTCTCATCCTTCATCAAGCCCACAATCTCCAGCG
>Ga0058702_10001137_pt1 | contig 10279 bp, 9 predicted proteins | sample AgamicOrSfe_FD_83781 | JGI IMG/M metagenome (GOLD analysis project Ga0058702, IMG submission 83781) | Agave microbial communities from Guanajuato, Mexico - Or.Sf.e | ecosystem: Host-associated > Plants > Phyllosphere > Phylloplane/Leaf | place: Guanajuato, Mexico | collected 2012-05-30
CCGTAAAGCGCGACAAAGTGCGATTGACCTGGGGGCGAGCCAGGTTATTGAGCCGGCTGAAGATCTGATTTCGGGCTGGGCGCTTGCAAGTCCTTCGAAGACGAGTACGCTGCGAAGCTGGCCGTTTGAGGAGACGTTGCTCCTCCTTACAGAAAAAGCGGCATACGTGGTTAGATTTGACTGGGCAACGGAGAAGGTGCGCAGTTTTGAGCGGATACTGCTGGAGAGGTTGATTGGGATACAATATGGGACGTACATCACGGAGACTCACACGAAATTGCAGATGGATGAGCGGAGGAACGTGGGAATGGTGCTGAGATATCGTGTTGAGCCTGAGGATGAGGGCGTTAAGGTGTTTACGCGCAGTCTGGAGAGTAGCGCTGAGGCCGCGGCTGAAAATGATGCAGCGTCGGGGTCTTCTCAGGGTGATACGGATACGGCTCATGCGAGAGAAGATGAAGGCGCAATCGAGCACGAAACGACCACTCCTCAATCCCACGACCACCCAGCCACGACCCCGTCAATTACCTCCTCAACCACCTCCCCCACCAGAAGCAAGACCAAGTCTAAAGCCACAATCACCACAACGACGCACTTCCACGCCTTCAAAGCCCTTCCCTCTCGCTCCTCCGCCGTTCAGCCCGCCTCTTCTTCCTCCTCCTTCACCTCCCCACAGAAGTTGCGCCAACAGACCCACGACGAGCGCGATGTCATCAAGCAAATCTGCGTGGACGTTGGACGTGCCGTGCATGCACTTGCTACTGTCACTGAAGCAGCAGCAGTATCGACGGAGACCGCTGCTGGTGACGATACAGAGACTGGGGAAGCTGGGGACGCACATAGCAGAGACGCTGCTGCAGCATCAGGAACAGGGACTGGCGAGGAAGCATTCAGCATAGTCGAGGGCGACATCATTAGTCTGTCGGAGGCGCGGAGAAGTACGGGATATTTGGAGACGGTGGGATTCAAGATCAAGAAGCTTGTTTGGGGATGAAAATGCAGTAAGACAGGACGAACGCCACGACACGTAATGATATATAGTATGTTGATATGCATAATGTACGACACAGCAAGGGCTTGTGTGCTTGGGAATTCCTTATCGCGCCATTGCGATGCTATATGTATATGCTTGACTGCCTTTTGAATATTCTGCGATAGATGAATATTCACAGTGTATCCTACCACCTTCCGAAGGCCGGAAAGGGGACGTTCGATGCAAAGCGACAGACGTCGAACCTTTAGCTCTCGCTGGCCTCAGAGCATCGCGACCTTTTTCTAGCCACACACACACACACTTCGTACCCATGCCTAATGCACGCAAACCTCCCGCTTCATCCTCATCCTCGTCCTCATCCTCGTCCTCTGCACTCCGGCCACCCCACTCGGCTCCTTATCTATCGCCTCTACGACCACTCCACCTAGACCTCTCCTCACGACCTCCCCTTCAAGATCTTCGTCAGCTCCTCCGCGATGGCATCCCCGACCTCCTTTGTCGAGTTCTTCCCTCCAATATCGCCCGTCCTGATACCGGCCTCAATCACGTTCTCGACGGCCTGGTCGACGGCTTTTGCCTCGTCGGGCATGCAGAGGGAGTATTTGAGCAGCATGGACATGGAGAGGATCATGGCGACGGGGTTGACGATGCCGCGGCCGGAGATGTCGGGGGCGGATCCTGTAGGGGTTGTTAGGAGAAGGTACGCAAATTGAGGAGGAATATGAAGAGCAAACATACCATGAATAGGTTCGTAGATTCCATTGACCCTCGTCTTCCCATCTGGAATGGCCATCAAACTCGCACTCGGCAAAAGTCCCAAACTCCCCGGAATCACACTTGCCTCATCACTGATGATGTCTCCAAACAGGTTACTCGTCACCACAATCCCATTCAGCTTCGTCGGCTCCTTGACCATGATCATCGCCGCACTATCAATGAGCTGGTTCTCCCACTTCAAGCTCGGGAACTCGTCCTTCATGACCTGCTCAAATGTCTTGCGCCACAACCGACTTGTCGCCAGCACATTCGCTTTATCCAGACTCGTCACCTTGGCGGGCGGGTCTTCCTGCAGGGCCAGCTTTCCGGCGAGCCGAACCACGCGCACAATTTCGTCGCGTGAGTAGGGCTCGGTGTCCATGGCGAAGCCGGAGCCGTCGTCTTCGGTGCGGTCGCCAAAGTAGATGCCGCCGGTGAGTTCGCGGATGATGTAGAAGTTGACGCCCTTGCACACGGACTCTTTCAAAGGCGAGGCGGAGACGAGGGAGGGCGCGGCGAAGAAGCAGGGACGCAGGTTGCCGAAGGTTTGAAGCGTTTTGCGGAGTTTGAGGAGGCCTTGTTCGGGGCGGACTTTGCCGGTGCCCCATTTCTGGAGAGGCGGAGGGTGTTAGCTTGGGAAGAGGGAGTGTATGCATGGAGAATCGAAGTGTACGTACTGGTCCACCGATTGCTCCGAGCACGATCGCATCTGCGTTTCTGGCCTTTTCGACTGCTGCATCGGTCAATGGCTCGCCGGTGGCATCAATGGCAGCCTGGGAACGGTCAGTTCGTGCCAGGAGTCCTTATATGTACAGATAACGTACTCCTCCTAGCAGTTGATGGTCGAAGTTGAATGTGACATCTTTGCACTCTTTCTCGATCACGTTGAGGATCTGTTTCGCCGTCAGGTGTGATCTTGATCTCCCTCGTATATCGGGCAGACCTTCAAGCCCTCTACAGTAACCTATAGCTTTGTCAGCATTCATTGCTCACTTGATGAGCGGGGATCGCGGGCATACTTCTGGGCCACAGTGGTCACCTGGGGATGTGGTCAGTGGAGATTGGAAATGGCTGGAGATTCGACGCTGGACTGACCAGCAAAGACGACGATATTGTAAGCAGGCATGATGTTGTTTGTTATAGAAAATGAAGCAATGTTAATGTCGACACAACAAGACACTTTTTTGGCCAACCCCGCCTTCGGCCGGCGACATGTGAGAGCGACTTCGCCAATGACGAATTGCAACAACGCCAAGCTGAGATCCTAGCTCTTTCATGCCCACCTCTGCACACGGAGAGATTTGTTCACTTGTTATGCGTTGCAAGTCATGATCTATCCATGGTTCGTGCCGCTATCTGTGTCGTCTCGGTGTCGTCTAGTCGAGGAAAATTAAAATACACGAGCTTCCAATGTCCATTCCAAAAATCGTCAAGTCGTCCAATTCTACATCGCCAAAATGCAATACCAATCTGAGTCTTCCGAACGCGCTTTGCCCAGCAGAACAGCATATCCAAACATGCAACCCGCTGCTGATCCAGATGCATGTCCAACACGTCGTCCAGTACAGCATCCCTTGACCAAGCACAACCCATCTGATCTCTCACAACATGACGTATGAATTCGAATCAGGGTCAGCGCTCGGCGCACACCTCTCTTCCCAAGGTATTTCGAAGACATTGGACACTGGGGCGTAGAAGCTCGGCCTGGCCGTTTTACACACTTCCTTACCCTCACACCCATCCTTTCCGTCCTCCATCTCTTCCAGCTTCGCTGCCATAGACCAAGGCATGACGTACTCCGCCTCCATCCTCACCAGCCCCGGCAACTTCCCCACCAGATCCCCAACCAAAATCTCAACATCCAACTGCGCGGACTTGGGATCCAGGCGCTTCTGCCTCGCAAAATCATATCTGAACCGACATATCTTGATCTGCGCGAGCACCGTATCGCTGACAGGCCACCAGTGGAACCCGGTGACTTTCTCGAACCCTATCACAAATGTGACGGGCTGGTGGTTGTAAAGGAGGTCGAGAACTTCGGCAGAGATGGACCTGCAGACGAGGACCAGGGCGTAGGCGTTGGGGACGCGGCGGACTTCTTTGTTGACGGGGCGCGCCACGAAGGTCTTGAAGGGCGTGCGCGTCAAGGCGTAGGGGCTGTAGACGAGGGGCTTGATGATGAAGCTGTAGATATGAAGACGGAGTTCGGTTGGCAGACTGAGGAGGGAGGCGCGGGGTCGGTCGAGGAATGCAGAGGTGATTGGCGCAAGGCTGAGGGTCTCCATCTCATCGAGTAAGGGTGAGCTTGACATTGTGGCTGGTGAGTGTCGTGATTGTTGGTGTTGTGGGGTTAGGATTGTATGCAATGTAAGTTGACGTGAGATACGCAAGGAGGCACGGCGAAGCTGGACTTTAAGAATATCAGATGAGCGATGTTCTGCTTGTGCGACCTTGTGAAATGATGGTCTTGTTCTTATCGTGAATTGTGATAAAATTCTAGTGATGTTCGTTTTCATCATCATCATCACGACGAAGGTGCCTTCCTTGTGTAACCCAATCACGAAAGCAGCACGGAAAGCTGCGCGGTACCTGACCTAGTCTCCACTCGATTTGTCGGGTAACACAAAGATCGAATCACTCACCAATTTCACTCAAGTCGCACAGCATCACTGCATTGTCGCAAGCTATGATGTGTCGAAGTTCGGTATCTGAAAAGAAATCGGAATGGATCACCGCAGCTGGCAAGCCAGCTGGGAGTCCTTGAAACAATTAGTAGCACATCTTCGAAAATAACGCTACAACACCCGCACTGCCTCATGTCAACACTCATCAATAATTCCCCTGTAACCTAGTCTCAGTATCCGTCGTCGTCGTCGTCCCAGGTTCCACTTCGCACATGACCGATTGTTGGAAGCCGTGTCTTCACCCCCGGCAACTGCACAGCCTTCCTGCAGATCCCGGAAGGGTTCTCGTCGTCAGCACATTCAGCACAGGCTTAGCCGCGCGGACTTGGTTCTGACTAGGGTTGTGCACCTGCATCTCCTCCGTGTGTTCGTTCTCGGTTGGTGAGTCGCCAACTGCAGCAAGTGTGGCCTGGAAAGTGGGCTGGACGCCGTATCGTTGAAAGTCTCGTGATGATACTGGCAATAAGCGGCATCATGTCGCGACTGTTGTGGGAGAAATAGGATGGTCCTTTTTGTCGAATATGCTGTAGAATTTCGTGTTCCAGTGGCGTATCCGGGAATGGCGACGTCCACTGTCAAGGTAGGCAACGTAAACATCGTCATCTTCCGCATTTGTGAGCTCTTCTGTCTTACCTCCTTGACTTGAGCGTCGTCGTGGTGTAAAAGTTGATCTGCTGATGGCCTATTGCCCTCTGACGTCGTAGGATAATTCTCCTTCACCGTCCGAAGGTCCAGACACACTGCGCTCATTGACTGCAGCTGATTTCTCAATGTCCACACTCTTGTTCATTGTACCTTTACCGATTGCAGTACCAGTCTGACCGCGAGAGTTTGACAGGTGTGCACGAGTGTAGTTCGAAGCCAGTTGGACGAAAGTCCTGAATTGTGGTTTGCAGGCAGTGAGTGAAAAGCAGATGATACCAATAGCGATCTCAATTGCTGACAGGACACCGGTGCTCCGAACCGCCTTGAACCAGCCGTCATTCGCAGGATGAGCAATGTTGCTGAGAAACGGTATCCTTGCGATTGTGAAGATGACACCACTATTTGTCATCAGCTGAATTTCTGGCACCAAATCGAGAAAACGATTGACTTACACTGAACCCAGAGCCAGAATGGCGGGAACAGAGACTTTGGTGTAGAAGTCCATCTGTGCATTGCTGTAGATGTAATGCCATGGTAGCACCACGTACAGGAGATCGATCAGAATCGTCGCGACACTGTGAATATATGTTGTCGGGTAAAGAGCCCTTTTGCCTGCTGTAATTAATGTCTCCAAGTAGGCAGTAGAGTTACTGTATTGTCGATAGATTGCGCAGTTTGTGATGGAAAAGACAATGAGGATCAAGCGCTGAAGGATAAAAGCGGGACATGGTCACGATATAGCGGACGATCGAGGCACGAGCATTTGTAGCAGCCAGACGCATTGGAGGACAGTGGTAAGATGTAGGCCCTGTTAAGGTTACTAGCAAGTGGAGGGGGGACTGATGAAACCCGGTGGACATGCAGTTTTTCGCACAGGGCGGCCACAGCGTTACAGCCCATGCTTCGTGCTGACCATTGCGAGCACGAGGTCTAAGGCGTGCATGGGATCGATGTGGCGTCGATATTGTGGACTCTTGACAAGGACATGCTGACGCTGGAAAGATGGCTCCGAATAGAGTATTCAATGTACTCAAATCTCTAGTGTCGTCGGTGTTCAGGAAATTTAGCTTTCATTGCTCATAGCGCAGCGGCATCTTCGATATGGCAGCACTTTGGCATGAGCTGTGCAGGTAAGATATCAGAGAACGCGGTGAGATACAAGTCTCAGTGACTCTGAATGAATAATTCGAGATATACATGTAAGATGATGGTGCAATTGAGGAGGACTGGGCTGGAGGAATGGCCGCTCGTGCACGAGAGTCGACGATTGCCGAGATCGGTTTAAGTCCCACCTCATGCAGTTTGTTTACAGCGCATGCCCCAATGACTACACAGACCTCATCCAAGCGTAGTGATAGGAGCCTCAGACACTTTCTTCAGGACGATTCGATTCGTGTAGCGCACCCGATAGAGCTTTCCGAGAGTGAAATACCCACCATCGTCGCACACCCAGCCTGAAGCTACCTGGAGTCGTTCTCGATTGTCCTACTACTGCATACAGATCCATCAGCCATGTCAACAGTACCCAATCTCGAGCGCGATGCCATGTCAGATCCGCAGCCGTATCCTCCAGAAGGTATGCCAGGAGGTGATCCTGGATGGGAGCAGGATGAAACAGGTACTGCACCCCGCACGATCTGAAACAGCAGTCGCGATGCAGCTTTCCCTCCATTCGTCGTCATCAACACAATGTTGTCGCGTCGACCAGAGATGATCAAGCCACTTGCCGCTCGTGCCAATCACGCAACACCACACTTCGCCGCTGCACGGAGAACATATTGAGCTTCTATAGCTCTTCGTAGACATGCCATCTCCTCCGGTCGACGTGGGTACGAATATCACCACGCGTTGCTCGTTCCTCCCATACATCTCAGAATCTGATACATCTTTCCAGACCCTCCCATCCGAACCCTCCCACCTCACCTCAAAGACGTCTCCTCCCTCGCCTCCTGGTCCGTCAGCACCCACAAGCCCGGTTGCGGCGTCTCCGCCCTCCGCGACCCCTCTATGGACAGCTACTGGCAATCCGACGGTCCGCAACCGCACTATCTGAACATTCACTTCTTCAAGCTCGTCTCCATATCCCACATGCGCTTCTACGTCGACTCGAAATACGACGAAAGCTACACGCCTACGAAGATGCAGTTCTTGGCTGGCACAGGCCATCACGATCTGCAGACAGTATGCGAGATGGATCTGCCGCCGGTGATACGAGGGTGGACAGAGGTGGACTTGACATTTGCAGGCGGGCCTCCCGCGCTCAAGGATGGAGAGTTCATTGATGACAGCGACGAGGATGAAGATTACGCACTACAGCACTCTTCCATGCAAAGCCAGCAAGCCCGTGCGGCGGTGCGAGCAGAGCGGCGAGCATGGCGCCGAATCGGCACAGGACCTACGTTGCGCTGCTTCCTAGTGCAAGTGCGTATCCTCGAGAACAATCAGAATGGCAAAGACACGCATCTACGTGGTCTTCAGCTCTTCGCCAAGGACGAGAACCACGTCTTCACGCGGCGCAAGCGATATAACACGAGTCCGGAGGACAGGCGGTTCATTGAGGACTTCAGTGCGGGATTGGCTGATAATATGAAGACCGGCCCAATCACAAGAGCACGCGCGGCGAGGAAGACGAGAGCATCGCTCACCGCGGAGGAGACGAGAGAAATGCCGATGCGTAGTGCTGGACTACCGCGGACGCATGATGTTATGGCGGAGTTGGAGATGAAGTTTGGGGAGCCTGAGTTGAGGTGATTGACGCAAATCGACTGCACTTGTAGCTTCATGGATGTCATGCCATGGTCCTGATGATTCAAACCTGCCGATGCGTCTTGCGCCCGACTATGACATGTCACGGTATGGCAACGCGTTGTGGTCATGTCAATTGTCCTAGCTCACTCTAGTTGTATCCTTTCCACCTTAGCTCGCCCCTTGCAAATCCGCCGCACAGCCATTTGTTAGGCCAGAAAAGTAAACTGGCGTTTCTTCACGACCGTTAGCCTCACCTATCGCACTGGGCCTGGCAAAAGATGTGCTTGTCAGTCTATCACCACACAATGAGATGTGACGAGGTGTACTGTAGTCGACGTGATACAGCGCTACTGGCGTCATAGAGCGAGCGTTTGTCTGCTGTAAGAGGTATGAAACGTGGTACGCTAAGCCTGAAACTCCGCCGAGCCCTAGTGAAGTGGGGGTGGGGATTGCCAGCCTTGTGTCAGGTCAGGGGAAACACAACATACCACCTCCTGAGGCCGAGGTTGAGCCTTTCAAGTCTTCTTCTCATCAGTAGATGGGCGTGGGTATGAGGGGTGCTAGGGTGATGTGATGCTGACAGTACCCTGGGACAGTAAGCCTGGTCACGCTTCCACTGGGATGAGGTTGAAGAGCAAATCATGATGCAACGCAACACAAAGGAGCGCAGAGTACAGTCTGAAACGTTTGTGCGACCGCAATGTGAAACAATCCCATGTCAATCTCGTGGAGAAAGGAGCCCGACGTTTTTCGCCTCCTCGCGTGCCTGCTGTCAACATCATCGGCTGATTCGATTGAATATATTCTGCCGTCTTCCCATGTTCTCCTCCTGTTCCTCCTTCTTTTCTCTTCTCTCCTCCTTCTCGTCAAGCAAACGACGTCTTTCACTCACCCAAGTTAGCTTCACCCACTCTCATTCATCCTACTGTGTAGGATCGCACTCGTTCAAGATCTGTTGATCAGACTTACCGCCCATACCATCACCTTCACTTAGTCACTACCTTTCTGCTCGGCTGTGCCTGTAGCCATCACTCATCCAGATCTTCGATACCTGCTTCGAACTTTCCAGCAATTTCCAGTCAATTTGGTGAGTTCTAGGACTGGCGAATCCTTCTCAAAGCGAGGTAAAACTGACATTGAGCACAATGGAGCAAAAATGCCATCCTTCGACCTCAAAAGTCTGACCTCTGCTGTCACCCTCTCAGCTCTGCTTGCAAACACTCTCGCAGCTCCAAACATCCTCCACGCTCATGCCCCTCTCTCTGAGTATGACGCCAACATCATGGCCAGGATCGACCAGCATCTCGGTGAGTATGTCACTTTGCAAATCCTGACTCGTCGACTGACACAGCTCATCAGCTGAACCCAATCTTGCAGCTCGCGAGCTCGGTTACAGCCATCACGGCCACAAGCACGTCCATCGTCGCAAGACTGCTGAAGCTGCTCAGACCATGTCGCACACCCCTGTCAACACTAAACGTGGATTGACTGCTCCCGCAATTTCGGGCACTCAGCTCCTTGGAGCCAGCAACAACAGCCCTGCTGAGTACTACTTTCCTGACCAGATCAGCGAGGTTCTCCCGACTTTGCCTGTTCTTGAGCTGGTCGGCGACGTTGTCAGTGCGGTCTCGACGAATTACGGCAGTTTCAATGGTAGCGGCAACATTGAGGTGAGATTTTTTTCTGCCTTGTAGATGTACTCCAGACTGACCTTTGCACAAAAGATCACCGCCGATAATGTCAACTCACTCGTCACAGTCCCAAACACCGTCACCATCTCTCGTGACACTGGCAAAGGAGGCTACCTCAATGGCTCCAAGATCTTCATCTTCTCCGACACCGAGAGCTTCCAGGGCACAACCGAGAGTACCGATGGATCATGGGTTGGCTTCGTCTCAAACACTGCCGCTGTCGACTGGGGCTTCAATGCTGCAAATGGCCAGCCCCTTACTGTGAGAGACCGTCCAGGTGCTTTTGCGAACGGAGAAGGAGTATGTCAGCCAGCAGTCTCTTTAACCATTCCTCATGCTGATCAGATCTCACCAGACCATGCGCAACTTCGTCCCCTTCACCACCGGCGAGACAGCCTACAACAATGCCATGAACTCCCTCGGATTCCGCTACGCCATCTGGCCTTCTTCATCTCTCATTCCCTTGACATCCACAACCGCCGCAGTCTTCGCTCCAATCGTCTTCACCAACTCCAACAACGGTGCCTTCAACTACGCCGGCACCACTCTCCTATCAATCTCTGTTCCTCAATTCTCCGACGGCCGCAGCGGTCCGATCGCCGAGCGCGCTAACAACCTCATCTTTCCCGACAACTTCCCCGAGTTTGGCTGCGTCGGTGGCATCCGCAGCTGGGGCTCCCAAGGCATCGGCGGCGGGGACGGTTCAGTCTACATCATGGCCACCGACACCTACGGCATGCTCCTCGCCCGCACCGCCACCG